>Ga0255353_1001092_pt1 | contig 15899 bp, 10 predicted proteins | sample HBST25metaG_FD_189941 | JGI IMG/M metagenome (GOLD analysis project Ga0255353, IMG submission 189941) | Peat soil microbial communities from Stordalen Mire, Sweden - H.B.S.T25 | ecosystem: Environmental > Terrestrial > Soil > Wetlands > Peat | place: Sweden: Norrbotten County, Stordalen Mire...
ATGACAACTTGAAGTCTGCTGTTCTTGAGCGGCACGGCAGCCAGATCCATTTCAACCTGCGGTTGCTGGAGTTGGCAGCGCATTATCACTTCGTGCCGCGCCCCTGCCAGGTGCGGGCCGGTAATCAAAAGGGTCGCGTAGAGCGGGCGATTCGCTATGTGCGCGATTCGTTCTGGGCGGCCCGCACCTTCACCACGCTGGAGGAGTGCAATCGCCAGGCGCTCAAGTGGCGCGACGAGGTGGCGCATCAACGGCCGTGGCCGGACGATCGCAATCGCACTGTGGCTCAGGCCTTCATCGAGGAACAGCCTCGTCTGTTGCCGTTACCGCAGCATCCGTTCTCGACCGACTGCGTAGTCGCAGTGCGCGCGGCCAAGACCATCTATGTGCGCTTCGACGGCAACGACTACTCGATTCCACACGAGGCAGTGGGCCGTCCGTTGACTCTGGCGGCATCCGATACCGAGGTGCGTGTCCTCGACGGCGCGCGGGAAATCGCCCGCCATCGGCGAAGCTACAACAGGCAGCAACTGGTTCTCGATCCGGCGCATCAGCAGGCCTTGTTGCGCAGCAAACGCAAGGCGCGCGAATCCACACGCGCCAGCCGTTTGGAACTGGCCGTTCCCGAAAGCACGGTCCTGCTGGAACGAGCCTTCTCCGAAGGAGAATCGGCCTCGCAGCAGAGCGCGCAACTGCTCGACCTGCTTGATCGCTACGGCACACAAGCGATGCGACGCGCGGTCCGCGAGGCGCTTGAACGCAACACGCCACGCGCCTCTTCGGTGGCCTTCCTGTTGCGCCAGTCCAATCACGCTATGCCGCTTCCGCTGGATCTGAGCCGCCATCCGCAGGCCCAGAACCTCGAAGTCCGCCCACACGATCTGGAGACCTACGATGAGCTCGCCCACCGACGCGATGAAGAACCCGAATCATAATCTGCGCGAACAGCTGGAGCGGATCGGCCTGCGTGCCGTAGCCGCGCAAATGGATGACATGCTGGCCCACGCCACCGAGCAGCGCTGGTCGCCGCGCCAGTTGCTCGAACAGCTCGCGCAGATCGAAGTAGCCGAACGCACGCACCGCAGCCTCGAACGCCGCCTGCGTACCGCCGAGATCCGCAGGTTCAAGCCCGTGGCCGATTTCGACTGGTCGTGGCCGACACGCATCGAGCGCGACGTCGTCGAGCGGGCGCTGACCCTGGACTTCCTGGCCGAGGCGCGCAATCTTGTCCTGGTCGGCGCCAACGGCCTGGGTAAGACCATGATCGCCCAAAACATCTGTCATGCCGCCGTGCTGGCCGGCCACTCCGTGCTCTTCCGCACCGCTTCGGCGCTGCTGGAGGAACTGCATCGGCAGACACCCGAAGGACGCCTGCGTAAACTACGCAACTACGCCAACGTGGCTCTTCTCTGCATCGATGAGGTCGGCTATCTCTCCTTCGACGACAAATCCGCCGACCTGCTCTACGAGGTCATCAACCGCCGCTACGAACAGAAATCGCTGATCCTCACAACCAACAAGCCCTTCAAGGAATGGAACGAGGTCTTTCCCAACGCTGCCTGCATCGCCACGTTGCTGGATCGCCTGCTGCATCACGCCGAGGTGACTGTCATCGAAGGCTCCAGTTACCGCGTCCGCGAAAGCGAGCAGGAGACAACGGCCCGCCGCAGGAGGAAGAAATGAGCCAACCGGGCACTGCGGCCTCTTACGTGACTTCGGTCGTCACCCTCTACCTCGAAATGCCGGACACGCCCATGCGCGTGAGCGTCTCCGACCAATGGCTGGCACGGCACTTACACCAGGACGGCGTCCCGCTGGAGACCATCGAAACGGCCTTGCTGCTGGGTTCGCTGCGCCGACTGATCCGCCCTCCAGATGCTCCTCGACTGTCGCCCATCCGCTCGCTGGCCTACTTCCGCCCCGTCATCGAGGAACTCTGCGAACACCCCGCGCCGGAGAACTACCGCGAGTACCTCCGACTCAAACTACGCCAGGCCGCAAAGACCCTGTCGGCCGATGACCGGAAAAATACGTTTTCTGATGACCGCTAACATCCCGTCAAGAGCAGAGGCGAACGTCCTGAATCGATGGCATGTACGATGTCGCCAGCGATCATTGCATTGCGTAACGCATCATTCGACAGTGCACCGTAGACATCCTGAATCGTCGCTTCGGTAAGATCGGGTGGCATCCGGAAATCCGTGTGACGGAGAACCACCCTATGTTCGAAAGGGTTCATTTCGGCCATTGCTTTGGCGCTCATGCTGAATCGGACAGGGCCACACTGCATATAGATAATTGGATGGTGTCCATCTTTTCTCGTCGGGGTAGCGGTCAGGCCGACGACATATTTTGCCTTCACCTGCTTCATCACCTGCTCAAACGTAAACGCAGATATGTGGTGGCATTCATCGACGATGACTTGCCCGTATTCGGCAACAAAGTCCTTTACGGCTTCTTTCTGATAGAGGCTCTGAATGACCGCGACATCGATACGCCCTGTCCGGTGCATTTTTCCGCCGCCGATATGCCCAATCGAGACTGCAGGCATATTCAGGAACATCGCGAGCCGTTCCTGCCACTGATCGAGCAGTTGTTGTCGATGAACCAGAATCAAAGTATTGACCTTGCGCATTGCGATCAGCCACGCTGCCACGGCCGTTTTCCCAAACGCCGTCGGGGCGCAGAGAATTCCCTCGTCGTGGACGCTGATCCCAGCGACAGCCTCCTCTTGGACGGGCCGAAGCTGACCATCGAAATCCACTGTGATAGGCGTGCCTGCGAACCGTTCGTCCCGAACTTCGGGCCGGATTTTGTGGGCCTGCAAGAGGGCCATTACCTCCGTCAGACACCCACGCGGTACGGCAATGTGCTGGGGGAAATCCTGGCCGCACGCGATCACGCGCGGTTTGGCATATGTCGGAAGCCGCATCGCCTGCGCCTTGTAAAATTCCGGGTTCTGGAATGCCGCCAGCCTGAGCAGACGATTCAACATGGCCGATGGCAGGCCCTGCTTTTCCACGTAAAGAAGATTCGCGCGGACGATCTGCACCGCTTCGGGGAGTGGTCCCTCAATCGGCCGCTCCATCCGCCTCCGTGAAGGTGGCAATGTCCAGGGATCTTGTACATCTTCGTCATCGGCAATACTGATGCGAACCCCTATCAGATCGCCATCGCGTTGGGCATCGGCGATAACTTCTTCCGCGAATGTGGTAGGCATCCGTCGAATCGTAGAAAGAAACCCCCACTGATCCGGATACGGACGGAGGCTGGCATCGATGAAGACACTGTTGTCCGACTTGCGCGGTGCAAACTGCAAGGGAAGCGCAATCAGGTTTCCGAACCCGCCTTTGGGCATCGTGTCCTGATTTGGGAAGAAGCGGTCATAGGAATCGAGTCCTAGTTGATGCCGACGCTCCATAGTCCGCGTGAGAACCGCGCATCCAAGTTTGCGTGCGGTATTTGCCGGAATTGGATGTTCAAAGAAGATCCAAACATGGCCGCCATTTCCAGAGCGCGAGCGTTCCAGGGCCGCTGGCACCTTCAACTCCTGGCACGTATCGAGAAACGCGCGGGAGTCGTCGGTCCATGTTTTCTTATCGAAATCCACGGCGAGAAACCAACAGGTCTCGTCCGGGAGCAGAGGGTAGATGCCAATCGTCTCTTTTCCGAGAAGATGATTCTCAACAACGGCGTCCCTCAACGGGAGGAATTTCCGTGTATCCCGATCAACCTTTTTACGATCCTCCGGCCTGCTTGAATTGATGGCTTTCCAGTCCTTCAGCGCCGCTGGTGAATAACCTGACCGGCCGTCGGAATTCTCCCATCGCCGCGCATAGATATCTTCTCTCCCGCGAAACAGGCTCCGAAAGAGCGCGATCCGTTTGCGAGCGCGTCCCTCCTTGTTTTCCACTGCAGCGGACGTGATTGTTTGCACCGGTGGTGCATCGTCTGGTGCAAACTGTGGAGCAGGGATGCCGTGAGCAGCGAGAAGACGGCGCAGACTAGCATTCTCTTCCCGCAGCCGCAGGTTCTCCTCCTCACGCTGCTCGAATGAAGCCGATTCTGAACTTCTGCTGGCCATCTCCGGATCACTGCTCAATGCCGCCTACCAGAACGTTTCCGAAGAACTCGCGCACGTTGTCGAAGACAGCAGCGATGTCCGTCTGCAGCCCACATTCTTCAGCGAGCGCCTGGAAGGGCGTTCGCCATTCCGGCGGCGGCAACCTCAAGCTTGTTGGCAAAGCGTGAGTCCCTCTTCGATCAAAGGTCAGACGCAACGCGTTGATCACCCTCCGCCGATCAAGTTGGTTGTCTGCGATTAGAAGAGCCAGATCTACCAGGTCCTTCACCCGGCTATTCGGGGAGCTTCGCGGAAGCGTGTAAGCGTGAATCTTCTCGGCGAACTGCTGTTCCCGAGAGATCATCCGTACGCGTGACTTCTCGATTCCTGCAAACCCGAGCCAGTCATGGCACTCGGCGATTTCAAGAGGTTGTATCACCACATCGCCAACGCCTGCGTCGAGATGAAACCGGGCGAAGATCCTTCCATCCATGCGTGTCTCGACTGAATAGCGAGCACCGCCGTAAGGGGCCGCAGTTATATCCATTACAGGCGGTCCAATCGTGTACTCGAACCAATCATCGAGTGAGAAATCGGCCATCGTCTGCAACATTTCTCGTATCGCTCGGACTGGATCGCTATCTGCCACTGTTCCCACGACCCTCTGCATGGTCAGGTCGATATCAATTGTGGATCGAGCGGACTTGAAGCGGAGTTCCAGTGCATAACCGCCCTTCAACACCCAAGGCGCCGGGTCTTCACGGAATAATCTCGCCAGCAAACGATCGAAGGATACCTGACGTCTGAGGCGATTGATATCGATCTGCTCGGTCTGGGACATGCTCTTCAGACGTTCTTCCAGGGCTCTGCGGAAGGCTCCCGCTGTCGCATATGTTCTCGGAATCGCCATTATGCAGCCCGCCGCAGTACATCTTCGACCACCTTGCGTGCGGTCTCGCTCAGTTCCGCGTTCCGAAGTTGCTGGCGCGTGATCAGCCCGCGGTCAACAGCCTGCCGCAGCGCCTGAAGTATAAACGTCCGCTCGACCGTGCCGGCCGCTATCAGATCAAGAATCGTGCGCAGTGGCCGAGTGTATTTGTAGCCAGGTCCGGCCTGTATCTCGCTCTTGAGAAGGTCGCGATAATGGAGCACGACAATTCCAGGGATATCGCTGTTACGCCGGAAATTCGGCGGAACGGTCATATGGAGCTTGGCCGGGTTCAGGTCTGACAGCTCATAGAGGCTCAGCGCTGTCTGATGGCTATAGACACCATCGACCTCTTCCTTCCGGTTCCGCGACCAGAGCGACCAAAGCACAAGATCGGGCCGATCCGGCGCTGGGAACAGCGCCAGGCGGTAGATGCCGCGGTGTTCCCGTATCCAGTTCCCGGCCTGCACATGGTAGGGATGCGTATTTTCGGCGAATCCGGCCGCCTTGGCCTGCTTCGTAGTGAAGAAGCCTTGCTGTTGCTCGGCGAGATCGAAGAGCCGCCGCGACGCTTCTCTGTGAGACTGAGCCATAACACAATACTACAACTTTTTTGTGGTGTAGTGAATTTTCTAGCTTGAGACCCACACTCGAGATGAAACCGCGCTTCTTAGCCTAGCACTAACGCCAGCAAGTTTAAGGGCTCGCTGATAAAGTTCCGCCCTAAATTTCCTAGCACTATTTACTAGCACAGCCCGCTAAAAGTGCCTAAAAGCAGCAATTTCGGTGCATTTTTGGCATTATTTGGTCGCATCGGGATTTGCAGTATAAGCCCATTATTTTGAGGTAATTATTTGATTTTAGAGGAGTTAAAGAGGGCGACGACAGTCGAATCTCACGTCCTAACCCCTAGACGATAGCGCCACTCTTTTCAACAGCTTACAGGAAGATCACGTCTCCTCGGAAACTTGCCATCACTCCGGGGGAATCTCCAACCAAATTTGCGTGGGCAGACCAAGGGACGACTCTGAATGAGTAGCCCTCGTACCAGCAAATTTGAAGGAGCGATACGGGGAGTAAGCAGCAACATCCTGTGAGCCTTCATCAGTATCGCAAGTTGGACGGAAAATGGCAATTCGCGCCAGCCACTCGCGTACCAAAGTGAACTCCGATCCCCGCCTTGTCCTCCGGAAAGGCGGGCCGGGCGTTGCCAAGGCAGCGGAACAGCGGCATGACCGGAGCGCTCCGGTCCAGAATCGGTTCAGCGTTTTCTGGCTGGGGCGCTCGGTTCACCGCATAGGGGCCATGAACATTCAAATGCCCGAAGGCATCTGAATGTTCATGGCTTCACTGCGCACCACTGCTTAAAATTCGAATCTCGCCGTGAGCTGCAATTGTCTCGGCGAGGAATCTCCTCCAAGAAATGCGCCGAGAATGCTGGTGGGGGTACTCACATTGCTGGTGATGCGGCCAAACTGTGCACTCGATATATCGTTGATCGGGGAATCGAATGGAGTGTGATTCAGCAAGTTGAAGGCCTGAATTCCCAAGGTCAGCTTTGTGGCTTCCCAATGGATCGGAGTTGCCTTGTACAGACTTAGGTCGACATTCGTATAGATCGGTCCCCGGAACTGGTTGCGCGTTTGCAGATTGAAGTTGGGCGTACTGCCGGCAGTGTCAAAATCACTTGCGTTCAGGCAGGGCGACCCGCTCAAGGTAGCAGCGCTGCGATCGCAGGATGAAAGACCCTGTGGATGCGGATTGACTTCCGCTGCAAGTACGCTGCCGTTGTAGTTCTGGCCATTGAGCGTGCTAGAGAGGGTTCCATCCACGACGGAGAGCGGCATACCCGAACGGCCGAAAGCCGTGCCCGCCAGGCGCCAGCCGCTGGCCAGCAGTTTCGGTCCGCGGAAGTAGGGCACATTCACGACATAACTCGACGTGAAGTTATGCCGCACATCGTAGTCGGCATTGCCGTGATTCGCGCCGATATCGAAAGGGTTCTGCGGGTTCATGACTCCGGCCGCAGCTCCATAGTTGAAGCCGGAGAGGCCGCCGTTCGAGATGATATCCAGCGCGTGGCTGTAGGTGTAATTGAATTGCAGCGTTGCGTACTTCGAGCGATGCTGCAATTGCGTGATCAGGCCATTGAAATTCGACGATCCTTGATTGCCAATCTGCGCAACTGTCCCAAAGTTTGGGTTGGTAGCCGTGGTGGGAAGGCTGCCAAAACCGTAGGCATTGAGCCCACCATTATTAATGGGCTCGCGATAGCCGTGGTTGCCGACGTAGTTGAGGGTAAGCACCAGCCGACTCGCTAACTGCTGTTGAAGGGCCAGGTTCCATTCAATCACCTGTGGGTTGTGAAAGGTTGCAATCGTATTGGTGAATCCGGGAGGAGAGAAGGAACTGCCGGCATCCTGGACTGCCTGACTGATCTGGGTGTAACCCAGCCCCTGCTTGAATCCGCTTTGAAAGGCCTTGGACGAACCCGCGGCCGCGCTTGCGGCGCTGGTAGTGAGGCTCGGATCAAGGGCGTATTTCGTCGCTTCTGAACTCACAACTGTGAATCGAGCATCAATGGGCAGATTCTTCAGCGCATCGTCCGAGAGCAGGGCCGGGAGTATATCGGTGAATTCTCCAACGCCGACGCGGACAATGGTCTTGGAATTCGGCCCGAAGACTGACCACGCAACCCCCAGGCGAGGCTGGAACACGAATGCATCAAGAGATCCCAGCGCCTGATGCAGGCCGGAGTGGATCAACTGGTTATAGGGCGTACTGAGATCCGGGCTGAGCGAGAGAAAGTCGGACGCCAAGCGCGCATAGCAATTCGTATGGCAAATCGGATTCGACTCGGTATCCGAGCGAAGCGACAAGGTCACGTTCACCGTGGGCAAAATGGACCACTCGTCTTGCGCGTAGAGTCCTAATGTCCAGAGTGAGACCGGTTGCGTGGTGCGCTGCGGAAAACTCTGCGTCCAGACATCATTGATTCCATTGATGAAGCTATCGAGCTTCTCACTGGAGTTGGATCCAATGGTTCCCGCGCCTGGGCCATAGTTGGTCATGTCCGCGCGCCGATAGCTTACGCCCGCTTTGAAGGCATGCTTTCCCTTCTGCCAGCTCACGTCGTCGATGAACTGGTATTGCGTCACATTGCGTCCACCGGGAAAGTCACTGTTTTCTCCGCCCAGCGTTGCAAAGGTTCCGCTGGCGAAAGACAGCGTGTATGGGAACAGGGCCGTGGATGCCGCCAGGTTGGGGTTGCTGGAGTTACCCCTGTAGTACATGGTGGCGAAGAGAAACTGGTTGGTCAGATTCGGCGTGAAAACTCGGCTCTCGTTGAGCTGGCCTTCATATTCCGGCTGCTTGCTGTTGGCGTTGAACAGCGGGTTGATCGGGTCGGTGTAACTCGCCTGCAGGCCCTTGTCGATTTTGAAGTGCGCAAACACATGGTCCTTGGCGCCAAGATCGTAGTCGACACGGCCGACGTAGATTGTCTCCTGGGTTGAGTTTCCCGCCTCGGAGCGGAATTGCACAGCGCACGGTGCCGCGCCTAAACCAAATTGCACGCCATCGATGATTGGGGCTTGGCCATTGCAGCCCGATGAGTCGGCGCCAGAAACTGTGCCTGCCTGCGCAGCTCCTTGCGCCCCGTTATAGACCGCGAAGAGGCTCTTATAGAATGCCTCCTGCGACGGGCTGACGCTTGCAATGTTACTCAAGACCGCCTGCTGAAAGGCCGGCGACGGAATGTAGACAAACCTACTGGTCGGCAGGATCAGCCGAATCCCCTCATTGTCAAAGAAGAAGTGCAGCTTTCCGCCCGCGTGTGGAATCGGTCCGCCCAAAGAAGTAGCCCATTGATTTGCATTGTCAAATGGACGTGGCGTAAACGGCTCGCTCTGCTTGTTGAAATAGTCGTTCGCATTCAGAGTTCGGCCGTTCCACCAATACACCGCATTGCCGTGATAGTTGGTTCCTCCCGACTTGGTTAGTTCCGTAACGAACGCGCCGGAGGAACTTCCATATTGGCCTTCATATGCAGGGCTGACTACTGTGACCTCGGCAACGTCGTTGTTGCCCAGGAGCAAATTGCTGGCGGCCGAATAGTTCGCGTTAATTCCATAGGTATCTTCAAAGCCGCCGTCTACTGTGAAAACATTGGAGCTGCCCGGCAGGCCGAAGACGTCGAAATTGCCCGTGCCTTGCTCCGTATTCATCAAAGCGCCGGGGGAAATCTGGGCGACATAGGTCAGGTCGTTTCCGGGGTTGGGGACGTACTGCACCTGTTGCTCATCAAACGCCGTTGAAATATCCGCATGGTCTGTCTGGAGAAGAGACTCGCTCTGCGAATTGACCTCAACTGTCGTATCCAATGTGCTTACTGACAAGCGGATGTTCAGGGTTGTCTGTTGTCCCACCTGGACCTGTGTTTGAACCACTTGAGGACGAAACCCGGGAGCTGCGGATTTCAACTCGTAGTGCCCGGGCTTGAGCAGAGCAAACCGGTAAGCTCCCAATTCACTGGTGGTAGACGTGCGCGTTTCTCCGGAGTCAATATTCTTCAGGACCAGCGGAGCGTTGGCAACGACCGCGCCGGCACTGTCATAAACGCTGCCGGCCAGATCGCCCGAGATCAGCGATTGCGACCAAAGCGACGTAGCCAATAGTAAGTAGGCAATCAGGGGAACAAAACTGTATTTGAAATACTTCAACGGGACCTCCTTCAAGGTTCTTTCATTGGTGCAGTGCAAAAAGAAAACGGCCCACGATGAAATCGTGGGCCGTTTCGGAGTCTAAGTAGTGGCAGTTAGTTTCTACCCACTACTACAGCCGAATCGCCCACGCGCAGGACAACAGATGCGTACTACGCGCATCATGTCGCAACAAACGGAGGTGCTAATCGGCTGCATACGGTCGATGATAATCCGCATTGGAACCAGGGTCAAGAATCACGCATACTCGGCCTTGCGGGGTTAGGACTCGCTATCGGTAGCATGATCAGCCCACAACCTTACACGTTCTTCATTGGAGAGCGATGCCCAAGCTTGAGCAAGATGGCAGTTGACTCCTGTTGCCAGCTTCGCTACCATAAGCCCATGCGTTTGACCCGCCAATGTTGTTGTCGCTCCTCGCAGGCTTCTCCTGTCGAGTCGAGCGCCATGGTGCAGACGCATCCTTGTCGCTGAGCCTTCAGACTCCTCTTCTTCATCCTTACGTGCATGGCTCTTCGCTTCGGTGAGGACTTCCTTCGTGCCCATCGCATCGGCAGCCTGAAGACACGCGCATAGGTCGAGTTCAAGAGAGCTTTCCCCTCTGTCAGCGTTGTCTCGTTCGTTCGCACAGGCTCATCCATGTGGATTTCTCAACTGCGTTCCTCAGGAGATCACGTGACCCAATACCTTTCTTACCGACCAAGCGTTTTCGCAATCTCCGGATCTGGCGTATTCGCCGTCCTCTTCGCCGCATTGCTCTTGCTGTCCGGCGCTTCTCCGTATGTGCTCGCACAGACCTTCAATGGCGGTCTGCGCGGGGTGGTCACTGACCCAAGCGGGGCCGCTGTGCGTGGCGTCAAGGTAACGCTGACCGATGAAGCAACACACCAGGTGCGCGTGGCGAATACGGACTCGATTGGCGCTTACGCCTTCAATGAGTTGCGTCCCTCCAGCTATACGCTTCATATTGAAGCTCCCGGATTCAATGCCGCCGACCGCACGCGCATCCAGTTGGCTACACAGGACTTTCTCACGTTGGACGTCGCGCTCGTAGTGGGAGCAGCGCCCGACGTGGTGCAGGTGAGCGCGGAAGCTTCCCTGGTCGATTCCTCAACGGCGTCCGTCAGCACAGACTTGAGTGAAGAGCAGCTTGTGACGCTTCCCATTCTCGGTCGCAATCCGTTCATGACGGTCAAAGTCTCCGGCCTCTTCGTCAACACCGGCAATCCTCAGTTTGTTCGCTTCGCCGATCAGAATGGGACCACGCAAACGTCGGTGGCTGGCGGGCCAGTGGGCGCCAACCAATATCTCGTCGATGGCGTCCCTATCACCGACACGAACAATCGGCCGATTGTCATTCCCACGATCGAATCGATTCAGGACGTAAAGGTGCAGGCGAACACTTACGATGCGCAGGTGGGCCGTACCGGTGGCGCAGTATTCAACACGCTGCTGCGATCTGGCAGCAACACCTATCATGGCTCTGTCTTCGGCGCGACGCGCCAGACCGATTGGCTGGCCAACGACTTCTTCGCTAACCGCTCTGGGATTGCACGGCCCGACAGCCCGTACTACAACTGGGGCGCATCGCTGGGCGGATTTGTCTCCGTGCCTCATGTCTATGACGGTCGGGACAAGACCTTCTTTTTTGTCGGCTCGGAAGGATACATCCAGACCTCGCCTTACACGGAGGCTTTCGCCGTGCCCACGGCGCTGGAGCGCATCGGCGATTTCTCAAAGAGTTACAACGCGGACGGTTCCCTCAACGTAATCTACGATCCAACCAAGACCTACACCGATTCCGACGGTGTCCTTCATCGCACGCCTTTCGACGGCAACGTGATCCCCAAGCTTCGCCAGAGCACTGTCGGCCGGAACATTGCGTCCTACTATCCTCTTCCGCAAAATGCCACTGCCACCGGGCAAAACAACTTCACAGGAACGGACAACGTGCGCGACCATGCGCAGGAAGTCACCGTCAAGCTCGACCAGCAGATTCGGCCGTGGTGGAATCTGAGCGGCTCGTACATCTTCTATGAAGCCTTGCAGCCGCTCGGTAATCCGCTGGGGACGCTGCCCGGAAGTTATTCCTACACCTATCACCGCCAGGTGGATGCGACGCAGTTGAACAGCACATGGATCGTCAATCCGACAACCGTGGTCACCGCGCGCTATGGCGTCAATCGCTTCCCCAACCTCATCGCCGAAGTCAGCAACGGATTCGATCCGTCCTCTCTTGGCTTTCCGACTTCGCTGACCAGCCAGTTGCAGGCGAACTTTTTCCCGACCATCTTCCTGCGTAATTTTTCGCAACTCGGCCAGGACACCAGTTCGCTCGACAACTGGAAATCTCAAGTAATCAACGGGACACTGGCCAAGGCACTGGGCAGGCACAATCTGACTTTTGGCACCGAGTATCGCCGCATCCGCATGAACTTCAAAGACCTGGGCGATGCGCCGGGCACGTACACCTTCAGCGGAGCTTTCACGCAGGCGTTTCCCGGTGTCTCGAACGATGGAACGGGGTCCGATCTCGCTGATCTTCTACTCGGCTATCCAGTCAGCGGACAGGTAGAAACCTCCACGCAACTCAACACCTATGCCGACTACTACGCGTTCTTTGCGCAGGATGATTTGCGCCTCACGCGACGACTCACCCTTAACCTGGGTCTCCGCTACGAGAGTGAAACTGGCCTGAAAGAAGACCGCAATCAACTTGCCGTGGGATTCGATCGCACTGCGACCGCGCAACTGGGCGGCAGAATCCCGGTGACCGGCGGAATTCTGTTTGCCGGTGTCAACGGGAATCCGCGCGACATCGGAAATCTGTCGCGCCTCAAATTTGCTCCGCGCGTCGGCGCATCCTTCGCGCTGGACGCGAAGACAGTACTGCGCGGCGGTTACGGCATTCTGTATGCGCCGCTGCGCTACGACCCCAGTGCCGCGCTGGCTCCTGGATACACGCAGTACACTCCCTATGTTGCCAGCAACGACAACGATCAGACCGCTGCCAACGTACTCGACAATCCATTTCCCAGCGGGATCGAGACGCCGGCAGGCAACTCCGCAGGCTTGCTCACCGGCGTCGGAAGTTCGGTGACCACCTACGACCAACATCTGCGGGCACCGCGTGTGCAGCAGTTCTCCGTGGGCGTGGAGCGCGAATTGCCCGGCCACATTGCACTGGAAGCAGACTACATCGGCTCCCGCTCCACTCACCTCTCTCCTGGCCCGACGGGCAGCGTTGCGGCCAACTACAATCAGCTCAATCCCTCGAACTTCGGTTTGGGCAGCGCGGCGCTGAGCAGCGCGGTGGCCAACCCTTACTACGGGAACGGCGGCACCGGAGTCATTGGCGGCGCCACTGTTGCTCAATCGCAATTGCTGCGTCCCTTCCCGCAGTTCAGTTCCGTCAACCTTCTCACTTCATCCAGCTATGCGGACTACAACGCCCTGCTGGTAAAGGCGGAGCGCCGCATCGGGCACGGGCTGAACCTGCTTTCTTCCTTCACCTGGTCGCGCAATCGGGATGCGTCCTTCGCCACCTCGAACAGCATCCAGAGTGCTGCAACCAGCGCACCGCAAAACATCTATGATCTCCGCGCCGAGTATGGCCTCGCGGTGAACAATGTGCCTTACCGATTTTCGGCGGGCGTGACCTACGATTTGCCCGTCGGCTTCGGCGAGCGTTACTCGACAGGCTCGCGCGTCGCGGACCTCATCGCCGGGAACTGGCAATTGAGCGTTGTTCCTACTTTCCAGGCAGGATTCCCAGTCACCATCAAGCAGAGCAGCAATCCCAACAGCTCGATAGTTGGCAATGGCGTGCAGCGGCCTAACCTGGTCGCCGGCGCTTCGCTGGGAACCAAGGGAAGTCTGTATGACCGCCTCGATGGTTATATCAACCCTGCCGCCTTCAACCCATCCACAGTCCTCACCTTCGGCGATGCGCCGCGCACGCTTTCACTGCGTGGGCCCGGCTACGAAAACTGGGACGTCGCGCTCTTCAAGAACGTCAAGATTCGCGAGCGGGTCAATGTGCAGTTTCGCGCCGAGAGCTTCAACGCCTTCAATACACCGCAGTTCAACGGACCGAACACGTCCTTCGGCAGTTCGAGCTTCGGCGCTATTTCTTCGCAAGCCAATTTCCCGCGCTATCTGCAACTCGGTCTCCGCGTAGCCTATTGACCTGGCCCTTAAAGAGTGTCGCGCCTTCCCACCCATTTCGCGATAAAACCCGCGAAATGGATGGGGCACGGTGCTTCTGTTCGGGGCCGGATCAACAGGCGATTCCACGTTTCTACTCACGGCTGCGCCGCTCTTGCAAAGGGCGGCGCAGCGACACCTTCACTTTTTCCAATCAACGCACTTAAGGAATGCTCCTCCATGTCGATCCAACTCAGCCGCCGCAATTTGTTGAAAGCCTCCGGGATCGCGCTCGGAGCACGAGCGTTCCCACTGCTTCCAGCGTTCTCCGAAACACCGGCCTCCACGCTTACCGCAGGCCCCGCGCCGCTGGTCCGTCTTTCGTTCAATGAAAATCCATTTGGACCTTCGCCGCGCGTGGCCGAGGCGATTCACGGGGAGTTGACCCACCTCAATCGTTACGCCGACGAGAGCGCAGCGCAGCAACTCGCTGAGCAGATTGCCGCGCACGAACTACTGCCCGTAGAGCAAGTAGTGCTGGGAGAAATCCTTGGCCTGCTGGGCACAGTTTTCGCCAGCGAAGGCGGGCCGGGGTCAGAGTTTCTCTATTCCACGCCCGGCTACTTGGCTCTGATTGACGCGGCTGCGCGACTCGGAGGCGTGGGTGTTCCAGTGCCGCTCAATGCGCACTACGAAAACGATCTCGCCGCGCTCTCCCAAAATATCACGCCGATGACACGCGCCATCTATCTGGTTAATCCGCACAACCCGACCGGGACGGTCAGCGACAATCGCGCATTCAAGGAGTTTCTTGGCGCCAGTTCCCAGCATGCAGTCGCCATCGTGGATGAAGCCTATCTGGAATACACCGAAGATTTCAATGAGCGTTCCGCTGTTTCGCTCGTTCGTCAGGGAGCAAACGTCGCCGTCTTTCGCACCTTTGACAAAATCCACGGACTCGCAGGATTGCCCATCGGCTATGTGCTGGCCCCACGCGCACTTGCTGACGCACTTCGCAAGCAAGGCGCCGGCGATGCGGAAGCACTGGGCCGCCTCAACATCGTGGCTGCTGCCGCCGCATTGAGCGACACGGAACAGGTGGTTCACACCCGGGCAGCTATTGCGCGCGAACGGGCCAAGTGGCAGATCGTGCTCAACGATCTAAAGCTCCCGCACACTGATTCGCAGACCAACTTCATCTTCTTCGACGCCGGACTGCCGCAGGCCACACTTGCCGCCGCATTCCGCGCCCAGGGCGTCGATATCGGCCGCGCTCATCCTCCCTATATCAACTGGGCCCGCATCACCATTGGCCTGCCTGAAGAGAATCTTCGCGCGCAAAATGCTCTTCGTCAGGCATTGCGATAAATGCGCGGCGCCCGGTGTCGAGGATGGGTGAAATCCGTCGCGGAGGGATCAGAGCATTCTTCCAATTGCTGCATGTAGAAGACTTGGCTGGCGAGAGGGAATCTCTTCGCCGATTCAGTTGGATTCCTATGCATTCGTGGATGCACATGAACCGGTCATCACCGGGAGGGCCTTCGATCTGGAGGTCGCAATATTTGCAACTCAGAACAAAACCAGAGTAGCTGCGCACAGGTCAGGTTGTGCGACATCGCCACTCCCTTTTGGTCGGCTCAACTTAGCGGCATTGGCTTCAGGTACATCAACTCTGATTTTTCTATAGATGTTCCATTTCGCTGTCAAGGCGCAGGCTGCTAGTTCGAGCGCCGATTCGAGCAAAAGCAGAGTCTCTGTGCCCAGTCCAATGAATGCGAGGTCGCTGCCTCCTGGGGCCGCGTCGACTTGGGCGCACTGCTTCCAGGATATACCAACTCTAGTTTTGCTATAGACCATGCGTGACTTACTCGATGCGAATGTTCGGGTGAGAGATTGGGCCCAGTGAGCGGCAATCGTGCGCTCAACCCAATCCGCAAGCGTCGGGGAATGAACCCGGGTCAGCGATCTTTGCCTGAGCTTCATGGCGGATGACTGGGTCGATGCTTCGACAGAGAGGCATTGGTCCAGTCATCCATGTTGG
>Ga0255353_1001103_pt1 | contig 15803 bp, 15 predicted proteins | sample HBST25metaG_FD_189941 | JGI IMG/M metagenome (GOLD analysis project Ga0255353, IMG submission 189941) | Peat soil microbial communities from Stordalen Mire, Sweden - H.B.S.T25 | ecosystem: Environmental > Terrestrial > Soil > Wetlands > Peat | place: Sweden: Norrbotten County, Stordalen Mire...
CCAGCTTGAAAATGCCGCCGACATACTCTTCGTTGGTTAGAATCTTCGCGGTGATTACCGGCTCGCGAATCGATTCGATGTTGGTGGGATCAGGCCAGCGCGAGGGATTGTCCACCTCCATCACGCTGCCGTCGGTCAGCGTAATGTGGTAGCGCACGCCAGGCGCGGTGGTGATCAGGTCCAGTTCGTACTCGCGCTCCAGCCGCTCCTGAATGATCTCCATGTGCAGCAGGCCGAGAAAGCCGCAGCGAAAGCCAAAGCCCAGTGCCGCCGAACTTTCCGGCTCAAAGAAAAACGACGAGTCGTTGAGCCGCAGTTTCTCCAAGGCGTCGCGCAGCAGCGTATGCTCGTGCGAATCCACGGTGTAGAGGCCGGCGAAGACCATCGGCTTGATATCTTCAAAGCCGGGCAACTGGGCCGCGGCCGGCCTTGTGTCGTCGGTGACAGTGTCGCCGATTTTGGTGTCGCTGACCGTTTTGATCGTCGCGGCAAAAAAGCCCACCTCGCCGGCCTTGAGCTCGCCGATCTCCACCGGCTTGGGCATCAGCACGCCCATGGACTCCACTTCAAAAGCCTTCCCGTTCGACATCAGGCGAATGTGCTGCCCTTTGCGCATCGTCCCCTGCATCACGCGCACCAGCACGATCACGCCGCGGTAAGCGTCAAACCAGGAGTCGAAGATCAGCGCTTGCAGCGGCGCGCCGGGGTCGCCCGTGGGCGGCGGCAGGCGATGCACAATCGCTTCCAGCACTTCGGCAACGCCCTGGCCGGTCTTGGCGCTCACCGGGATGGCGTCGGTCGCGTCCAGTCCAACAGCCTTTTCGATTGCCTCCTGCGTGCGCACGATGTCCGCCGATGGAAGATCGATTTTGTTGATGACCGGAATGATTTCCAGCCCGTGGTTGATCGCCAGATAAGCGTTGGCCAGGGTCTGCGCTTCCACGCCCTGGCTGGCATCCACCACCAGCAGCGCGCCCTCGCACGAGGCCAGCGAGCGCGAAACTTCGTAGCTGAAGTCCACGTGCCCCGGCGTGTCGATCAGGTTGAGCTGGTATGTGTTGCCGTCTTGCGCTTTGTACATCATGCGTACGGCGTGGGATTTGATGGTGATGCCGCGCTCCCGCTCCAGATCCATATCGTCCAGAATCTGCGCCTGCATCTCGCGCCCCGTCACTGAGCCGGTCAGCTCCAGCAGACGGTCGCTCAGCGTCGACTTGCCGTGGTCGATGTGGGCGATAATCGCAAAATTTCTTAGGAAACGTGCGTCCATGGAGTAGGCAAAAAGAGGCTTTTTCGCGCTGTGCCGCGCGCATGCCTCCATGGCATAGCTTATCATCGGCATAGCGCCTTCTGCGGTTTTTCAAAATAGGCGCGACAGTATTCATCATGCATATTGGCAAGAACCGCTTTCGATTTTTCAGTTGCGCACTGCTGGCTTTCTTGCTCGCAGGCTGCGCGCCGACCGCTTCCACAGGTGCTCGGAACGTTGCGGCGCCGCAGTCCACCGCGCCCGCTATTGCGCCCGTCGAGCAGACTCCGCCTGCCCCCGTTTCCAACCAGCCCTCGCTTACCCGTGAGCAGCAGCGCGTACGCGTGCTCATCCAGCAGGTGGACGACGCCTACGCTCACGGTCAGGCCGACTATCACAAGGGGCTCCTCGTCGAGGCCAAGGACGAGTTTGATCGCGCCGTCGACCTCATGCTCACCTCCGGCATTGACATCAAAAGCGACGCCCAGTTGCAGGAGGAGTTCGACCGCATTGTGGACGGCGTAAGCGCGCTCGAGATGGAAGCTCTCAAGCAGGGCAATGGCTTTGTGCCTAAGGAAGAACCCACTCCGGCGGAGGCCGCCGAAGATGTGACCTTCGTTGTGGACCCCAAGCTGGTCGCCAAGGCCAGGGCGGATCTGGCCACAACCAACTCTGATCTGCCGCTGGTCGTGAACGATTATGTGGCCACCTACATCAACTTTTTCGCCAACACCAAAAAGGGCCACAACACGCTGCTCCACTCCTTCGAGCGCGGCGGCCGGTATCGAGCGATGATTCAGCGGGTGATGGCTGAAGAAGGCGTGCCGCAGGATCTGATCTATCTGGCGGTCGCCGAGTCGGGCTTCAATCCGCGCGCTCTCAATCGCAAGTCCAACGCTGGCGGTATGTGGCAGTTCATGCCCAACGACAAATTCTACGGACTGGCGCGCACGTCCTACGTGGACGAGCGCTTCGATCCGGAGAAATCCACGCGCGCTTACGCCCGCTACATGAAGTTCATCTATAACCAACTGGGCGATTGGTATCTCTCCATGGCGGGCTACAACTGGGGCACAGGCCGCGTGCAGCACGCTGTGGAGAAGACCGGCTATGCTGATTTCTGGGAGCTCTACAAACGCGGTGAACTACCCAAGGAAACCAGCGGCTATGTTCCGGAGATTCTGGCGGCCATCATTATCGCCAATCATCCCACGCAATACGGCTTCGACGATCTTACGTTTGATCCGCCCGTGCTCACTGACACGGTGACCATCAACTACCCGGTGGACCTGCGCCTGGTGTCGGACCTCGTCGCCGCGCCGGTGGATGAACTGACGGCATTGAATCCCAGCCTGCTCCGGCTTGTCACGCCACCCGACGCATCGTTTGATCTGCATCTGCCGGCTGGCATGGCCGCGGTCTTCGAACAGCGCATCGCTGCCATCCCCGAAGCCAAGCGCAACGCGTGGCGCTACCATCGCGTGACGTCCGAGGATACGCTGGCCGCGGTGGCGCGCGAGTATCGCGTGACCGTTGACGATCTGGCCGCGGCCAATCAACTGCGCTCCACCGATAGCATCGCGGGAGTCGAGGCGCTGGTCGTTCCCGTCACGCCCTCCGCCCCGCCGTCGGCGCGTACTCAGCTTTATACCGTGCGCAAGGGCGAAACGCTGGTGACCATCTCCGACCGCTTCGGCGTCTCGCTGGACCAATTGCGCCGCTGGAACAACATCACCGGAATTCGAGTGCAGCCGGGACGCAGGCTCCATGTAGCCGATCCGGCGAGTGCGCCTCACTCCGCATCGCGCAGGCATCGCGCAGGAGGCTCCTCATCATCAACCACGCATGAGCGCAGTGCAACGCCATCAGCGAAACATGCGCCGGCAAGGCACTCTGGCGCTGCTGCAAGATCGAAAAGGAGTGGGACAACAGGCGCAGAAAAGTCTTCCAGAAAAAAATCTGCTGTCCATTCCAAATCGCATGCGAAAAAATAAATTGCGCAGAACCTCATTTCGTACTTGTCAAGTGCTTGTGTTTGCGTGCAATCTATTGCTAGCATTATTTCCGCGAGGGGAGTTTGATTTTTCCGTCGCGTGAAAAATGAAGTCGCAAAAAAGTGCAGCGGCAAGCCGCTGGAGGCAATCGGATGGAAGAAGTCTTCAGGATGTACGCAATGAGCGACGGCGAAGCGAATGCCGCGCCGCCAGAGTTTGAATCCGATCACGACGACTTTGATGAAGAGGAAGATGAAGAGTTTGAAACTTCCAGCGTGCTCACCTCCTCGGACGACGACGAGGGGATGGCTGAGGAGTCAGTGATTGTGGTCGTGGAAGAACCCATTTCAAAACCGGCCGTCAAAAAGGCCGCGAAGAAAAAAGCTCCCGCAAAGAAAGCTGCCAAGAAAGCCCCGGCAAAAAAGGCCGCGGTTAAGAAGGCTCCGGCAAAGAAGGCAAAAAAAGTTGTAGCCAAAAAGGCAGCCGCGAAAAAAGTTGTGGCCAAAAAGGCCGCAAAGAAATCCGCCGCAAAGAAGAGCACTGGCGCGAAGGGCGGAAAGGCTGTGGCCAAGAAGGCCGCGGCTGGAAAGAGCGCCAAAAAAATCACCAAACGAGGTAACAAGTTGGCCGTTAAGAAAGCAGCAAAGAAGGCGCCCGCCAAGAAGGCAGTTGCCAAGAAGGCAGTTGCGAAGAAAGCAGTTGCGAAGAAGAAGGCCCCTGCGAAGAAGGCAACCAAGTAGCAGCGGCAACATGAAGTACAAGGCAAGCAAAAAGGCCCGGCTCACGCCGGGCTTTTTTGCGTCTGCTCGCCGATTGCCTACTTTTTCAATTCGTCCAGCGCCGCCAGCACTTCCTCGGAGTGGTGCTGCACCTCTACTTTGGTCCACACCTTCGCGATCTTGCCTTGCGGGTCAATGAGGAACGTGTTGCGATTGGCAATCTTGAAGCCCATGTAGTTGCCCAGCGAGCCGTACTCATCCACTACTTTGTGTTCCGGGTCGGCCAACAGCCGGAAGGTCAGCCCCTCTTTGGTACAGAACTTCTTGTGGCTGTCCGGCGTATCCACGCTTACGCCCAAAATCACCGCGCCAGCCGCGTCAAACTTTGCCTGATCGCGCTGAAAGTTGTGCGCCTCGATGGTGCAGCCTGAAGTCATGTCCTTGGGGTAGAAGTAAAGCACCACCCACTTGCCGCGAAAGCCGTCGAGCGAAATCTCAGAGCCGTCTTGCGAAGGCAGGGTGAATGTGGGCGCTGTCTGCCCGGCGGTAGGCATGGAATCGTCCGCTGCATGAACTCTGGTCAACGCAAAGGTGAGCGCCAGTGCCGCAACGAGAATGAGGAGAAGCGATGTTTTCACGGAGAACCTCCAGACGGTTGGATGGGAAAGGGTGCGGACAGGACGCAGAGAATTATTTCGTATTCAGATTGTTCGCGCCGTGCCAACAATGGCAATCCCCGCCTCGCCGGCGCGCTCCATCAGTTTCTCGCGATCAAAAAGCAGCGTGCGCCCAGCCTCGACCGAGAGGCAGCTCGCCCCCGCCCGGATCATCGCCTCCACCGTCGCCATGCCGATGACCGGCACGTCAAAGCGCATATCCTGATTCGGCTTGGCCACCTTCACCACGGTCAGCCGCCGCTCCAGCGTCGAAGCGTCGTCTTCCAACGACCGCATCAGCGCCCCGGCCCTCTCGATCGCCGCATCGGTGCCTTCCATCGCTTCCACCGCGACGCAGGCCTGCGCGGCCACCACCACGGTCTGCCCAATATCGAATCCGGCCACCGCGCGCGCCACGCTCAACCCGTACTCGATGTTCTTGCGCTCGTCCTCATCCGGCGCGCGTTTCGTCAGCACGCCTTCCCCGGCCAGCAGCGGCTCAAGAAACGCGGTCGAACTGATCAGCTCTATCCCCTCGTCGCCCAGCACCTTGGCCACCGCGCCAAGCAGCCTGTCCGTCGAGCGGATCGGCAAGCTCATCAGAAGCTTGGCAAGTCGCCAATCGGGCCGGATGCTGGAAAAAATCTGCTTGTGCTTTACCTGCCCGGCCATCACGGCCTTCTCCACGCCTTCCCTGCGGAAGAGTTCGATCAGCCGCGACAGTTCACCCAGTGAAAGCCAGTGAACGCTGATACCGCTGTCGGCGGCTGCGCGCTGGTCTATCTCCGCGTCGGTCTCCTCGCGGATAGCCGCCACCACCACGGCCACTCCCTGCGCCCGCGCCGCATCCAGCAGCAGGAACGGAAACCGCCCGTTGCCGGCAATCAGGCCGAGTTTCATAATGCCCGCCGACTTGCTGCAAAAGTCATTGGTCGGTTCATTTTCGCCGCATTACTCATTCGCAAATCAGTTGTATTTCGCCGCTTCATCAAGCTTCTTTTGCGCCTCATCAGAGCGGCTCAAGCCTTGAAGTACTTGAGCGTGAAAGCGCAGGTCTCTGGCGAGAACACCCCTGTAATACTTGGCCATTCCAGGCGAATCTATCTCCATATGCGCGATTCCCTTTCGTTCATAGTCCTCAGCCAGGGTCAAATCCTGATCCGAAGCTGCCAAATCGCCAAGCATGCCTTCAATCATCCCCTTGGTCGAGTACACAGCGTTGTTCCCAGAGTCATCGTCGTGGCCTAGCTTAGCTATTTCCACCGCTTTTATCGCCCAGGCCAACGCGCTTGCCAAATCCCGATTGTTTGCAGAGGCCGTAGCTGCATAAACGAAAGCAGATCGCTTTTCGATGAACCGCACGTTCGGCGTGAACTCCATGGCTGTTTCCGCTACCTTGTTGCAGACCGTCTCCGCAGCCGCACGATCTGTACCTGCCGAGATAGCCTTATTGCATTGGTCGAAGAGGGGAAAATACCTCCGTGAAATCTCCTCTTCTTCGGGAGTTGGCCCATCCTTTCCCAAGCTAAATACGATGGAAACAGTTCCGGTGGCCGGAACCGGAACGTTATCCTTCACAAACGGTTGAAAGGACCATTGCTTGAGGGAATCGATTGCCGCCTGCTGTAACATCGCGGGCCCGCTCTTTACTTTCATGGTCTCAATTTCGCCGGTCACCCCGACCCGCACATCGAAAACAACTGTGCCCTGAATCCGCGCGGCCTTAGCAATGGGCGGATAGATCGGCGTGGCACGATGGTCAACGTGTTGAATAATCGTCGCTTCGTCTACAGAAAGAACATCCTGAGCCGAAGCCAGACAGAAAACTGCTAGAAATGCAAAAACGAAAAGCAGGAATCTTCGGTAGTGCATGAAGCCTCCAACTGCTGCTCTACTTGATCACCCCGCGCTCGCTGCGTTCGATGAATGCCGCCACGAGTGCCGCGTCCTCGCCCTCCAACTCCTTGATCTTCTCCAGAGCCTGCGTGGTGTTCAGCTTGGCGGCCAGCAGCAACCGAAAAGCCTTCTGCAACACCTGCAACCGCTCCGGCGAAAATCCCCGCCGCGCCAGTCCAATTTTGTTAATCCCGAAGGCTTTGTTCTCCCGCTTGGCGGAGGTCAGCGAAAACGGCAGCACGTCCTGAGTCACAATCGTCCCGCCGCCGATAAATGCATACTTGCCCACAATGCAGTGCTGATGCACCGGGCAAAACGCGCCCACGGTAGCGTAGTCCTCAATGACCACGTGCCCCGCCAGCGTGGCGGAGTTGGCCAGAATGCAATTGCTGCCCACCTGGCTGTCGTGGCCAATATGCGCGCTGGCCATCAGCAGACAATTCGATCCGAGGCGCGTCACGCCGCCGCCGCCCACCGTGCCGCGGCTGATGGTCACATTTTCACGAATCGTGTTGCTGTCGCCGATTTCCAGCCTGGTCGGCTCGCCGCCGTACTTCAGATCCTGCGGCGCAATGCCAATCGCGCAAAAAGGATGAAAGGTATTGCGCGCGCCGATGCGTGTCCGTCCGTCCAGCACCACGTGTGAGATCAGTGTGCAATCCTCGCCCAGCACCACCTCGGGACCGATGGTGCAGAACGGCCCCACGTTGCACGAAGCGGGAACCACAGCGCCCGCGGCGATAACAGCACTTGAATGAATCGTCACTCCGCCGCCTCTTGCTGTGCTTCGCCCGCCACTGGAGCAGCCTCGCGCACTCTCGGCACAATCGAGCAGGTCAGCGTCGCCTGGCAGGCCAGCTTGCCCTCCACAAAGGCGCTTGCCTCCATGCGTCCCAGGCGGCTCTTGAACGCCAGCACGTTCACTTCGATGCGCAATTGATCGCCCGGAGTCACGGGACGGCGGAACTTGGCGCGCTCAATGCCTGTGAAAACCGCCAGCTTCTTCTCGCGGTCGGGAATCTCGTTCAGCATGATGATGGCCCCGGCCTGCGCCATCGCCTCAATCACCAGAACGCCCGGCATAATCGGATAGCCGGGAAAGTGGCCCTGAAAAAAAGGCTCGTTAAAGGTCACATTCTTGATGGCTACCAGGCGCTTGCCGCGCTCGAATTCGATCACTCTGTCAATCAGAAGAAACGGGTAGCGGTGAGGAAGCAGACCCAGGATCTCCTGGATATCAAATGTCATGCAGGTCTCCAAAGAGCGGCCAGACTGGCTACTTTGCGCTCCTCTGGATTATATCGAAATGTCCGCACCGCTTTCCGCTATCTGCCGAAGAGTCCTTTTAGCCCTTTGATCGGGTTGGCGTTCTGCTTGCCGGAGGATTGCCCGAACAGTCCGCCCGCCTGTTGTTTCAGCATGGACTTGAGGTTGGCGCGGATGATTGGATTTGATGTGGTTCCGGTAATCGTCAGCGGAATGCCGTTGTTCGCTGCGGTATTCGAGCGATTGCCGAGCAAACCGCCAAGCGCATTCATGCCGCTGTTCGCCAGTGCGCCTACTGTTGACGAACTGTTGAACTTGGCCACCAGTTGGAAATCAAGCGCTCCGGCGGCTGAAACCGCGCCGTTGCCTGTCGCGGTTCCGATCTGCGGAACGTTCACGTCAATATTGCTCAATTGGGTGGACTGCGGAGTGGATTTCAAATCCACGCTTAATTTCTGGATCTGCGTGCCGCCGCTCGTCCCGCCCAGAGGATTAATGCCCTGGATCTTCGAGCCGAGGTCGAAGCCGGATAACTGCGTGTTGTCGATTTCGAGAGGCCCGGCGATCTCGGTCGCGCTGGCTGTGCCGGTGATGGCGAGATTTGCGGTCAGCGTGCCTCCGCGTAGCCGTGAACCGCTCGGCAGGCGAACTCCAGCGGCCGGCAATAACTGCTCCAGTTGGTCAATGGGAAGATTGGGCGCGGAGAGGCGCAGGTCCAGCACCTTGGCCTGCTCTGTGTGTCGGAAGCTGCCGTTCACATGCGCCACTACAGTGCCCGCGTGGATCGAAATATCGGAGACCTGCCCAGCGCGCGACTCCAGATTGTCAGAGATCGCGTAGTCGATATTCACCGGCTGCGATGCCGGCGAACCGCCGCGCGCCAACTGAAGCCGCGTGGCTTCCATCTTTCCTGAGCTCGTCAGGTTGGTTCCATCCGAAGCGAGCTGCGCGTTGAAATCGGCAACCATCGAGATTCCATCGCCCGGCTCAACAACGCCGGCCGCAACCGGATCGAAATGCTTGAGTTGCAACGTCGCCTGGAAGGGAGTCTTGGAGGCATCCTGCTGCGCAACCGGTCCCGCTGTGCCGCTGAGTTGGAACGATCCTCCGCCCTGCAACGTGAGTGAAAGCTTGAAGGGAAACTTCGTTGTGAACGAAAGCTGCTGGATGGCGAGATTGATCTCTGTGCATATGAACGGTTTGCCAGCCGCGGGCAAGGAGGAGAGCGTGGCACTCCCATTCTTGATCTTGACTTCGCCCACCGTCAGAGAAGGAAAAATGCTTCCCTGCTGAGGTGCGGGGTTGGCAGCAGCGCTCCCCAGGCTGGAAAAGTTCCACTTGCCGTCCTTGGCGTGGATGAGATGAATCGCCGGAGAATCGACGGTGAAGCTCGTGATTTGCACCTGGCGGTGGAAGATAAACTGCCCCATCGCTACACCGATATGCAGCTCTTTGGCTTCAAGAAACGGATCCGTCCCGAAAGCCGGATCGTCTGCAACGGAGATGTTATCCGCAACCAGACTGCCGGTGATAAGAGACAGGCTCAGGTGCCCCAGCGTAATCTTCCGCCCCATCGAGGTGGATAGTTCGTCCTCCACCTTGGGCCGGAAAGCATCGGCGTTGACGAAGAACGGAATCACTCCAATAAAAACGATGACCACGACCGCGGTCGCGATCGCAATCTTTACCCAACGCCTTTGCATGGGAACCTCCCTTTCGAGTACCGATTCGCTCGAATTGTATCGCAAAAAAGAGGTGAACTATCCCCTGAAATTTCCCAGCCTTAAAACCAGCCTGAAGTGCCCACGAAATAATTCAGGGCAAACTTGAGGTCAACTCTCACAGGCTCCCGAGCGCTGCGACCCCGGCGCTACTTCTTGATGCGCCGCTCAGCCGCATCCACGCTCCAGAAATCCGCCGTCAAATCCTCGTTGTACGTCACATGGACCAGAAAATACTGCCGCGTGATGTCGCCGTTCTTGTAGCGCGTGATCGTGAACGCAGTGGGAAGACCGTCTATCGTGTGGTAGTTGTCGTACTCCTCCGCGTCCAGGTTCATGTCCTTGTAAACCGGGTCGCGCCACTCGAAACTGCGGCGCAGCGGCAGGTGCGTTTCAGCGTCCGTCAGAATCGTCACGGCCTCATTCGCGCCGGAGATCACCGTCACCTGGTCGGCCAGATGGCGCTCAACCAGCCGCTGCCCCTCGTAAATCAGAATTGTATGGGGATCGTTGAGCCACAGCCTGACGACGGTCTCAATCGAATGCTCGCGGCGGCGCAGAAAGTCGTCCACCTGCTCCTGGGGCAGCGGCGCTTTGCCCTTGTAAGTCACCTCCGTGCCAGTTTGTCCAATATAAAACTGCGCCACGTCGCGGCGTTTGGAGTACTCGATGCGGTCGTGGTCGGGCCAGGCGTGGCGCTCCCAATATTCCGTCGTACCGCCCGTGGGCTCGCCATGAAAGAACGCGGCCACATTCCCCTGCCGGATCTGGTTTTTCACATTGAGCCAGGCTTGGCCGCCCAGTGCCTGCACCATGGCGTCCAGCGTCGCCCGCGCTTGTCTCGCATTTCTTTGGCCGGCATCGGAGGCCGTTTGCGCCCGCATGGCCAGTGGCGCGGCAAGCATCACCAATACCACCGCCGCCGGCAACAATCTGCGCATTTTTCTCTTCTCCACTTAGAGCAAATTCACTTTTGCTCAGATAGCGCGAATGACCCGCACCGGAAGGAAGATGACGGCGCTCACCAGCTCCAGCGCGCCGCCCACCGCGATTCCAACCACGCGAAACGGCAGCAGCAGCAGCCACACCAGCGGATAAAGCACCAGCGCCACGAGCGCCAGCGGCCAGCACAGCACCAGCAGAATGCACCACAGCAGAAACTTCATCATCGCTCCCTCTCTGCGCGCGGCTCTCCTCCGGCGCGATCCATCCGATGATACGAAAGACTGCCGCAATCAGTTCCCGCCCTTCGCCGCCAGCAGTTTCTTCCGCTCGCGAATCAGCTTTGCGCGCTCCTTCTCCGGCAGCGCCAGTGCGGCTTTGGTCTTCTTCGGCAGCTTTTCGTAAATCAGCGCATGAGCGCGGCGAAGTTCCTCTTCAATCTCGCGCGGCCTGAGCGCGTCCCACCGCTCCAGCGCGACCCAAAACGCTCTGAACATATGCGGCGCTGGGCAGATCCCCTCGTTCTCCAGCAGTTCGTGGTAGCGCTCGGCCCCGCAATGAAACGAGAGAACAACATCCGGCCCGCCGTCGGCGTTGGTCAAGGCGAACATTTTGCCGCCAATCTCGCGTTCGCCCACCCAATAGACGAGCACATGCCCCCAGTTCAGCGTCTCCGCCGTATGCGGAAGCGCCAGGCAGATCTCGCGGATGCGCTCATTGTCCATTGACCAGCATCCTCCTCAGAACTTCGCCTCAAAGGCCCTGAACCGTCTTTCCAGCTCCCACTGCGCGGCGGCCTTTTCGCTGCCGTCAAGGAACGCCTTGCATCCGGCAGCAGGCTTGTCCGCGCCAATAACCTGTGCCTTGCACGCAGCGGCAGGCGTAGTAAACGTGTCCGGCGCGGCCCACAGACTCGCGCCCGGCAAAAAGTTGTGCTCCATCCCTGTGCGAGCCAGTTGCTTCAACTCCTCGTAGTTCAGGTGGTAATCCAGTGCTGCGCGCACATATTCGCCGGTAATCTCGATGCGGCTGACGCCCTCATCATCCGTCGAGAGCGCCACCGGAACGTGCGCCGCGCGGTAGAGCGCGAAGGGATGCCCCGCGCCCTTCACTCCCAGAATCCCCTCGTTTGAACTGAGATTGATCTCCACCATCACGTGTTTCCGCGCCATCTCCTTCAACAGTCCGGCGGCGTCATTCTCATACATCACGTCCACGCCGTGGCCGATGCGTTCCGCGTGACCCAACTCGACAGCCTGGCGAATGTGAAAGCGCAGTCCCTCGGGCGGAACGAGTCCCGGAGCCAGTTCGCCGGCGTGCAGGCTGATATGCACCTGGGGATAAACCGAATGAAGATAGTCCAGCATCTTCATCTGCAACGTATAGTCGCGCATGGAGATGAAGCCGTCTTCGGGTTGTACAAAGTTGATGCCCACCCAACTCGGCTCGTGCGCCTCCATGCTCGCCTTGACGGTCTCAAAGCCGAGCAGCGTTTGCGCAAAGACCTGCTCCGGCTGAAAGCCACGCAGAACCTGATAGATGTAGCGAACCTCCACCTGGCAAGCGGGTGTGGCCTGCGGTGTGCCACATTGTTCAATCTGCCGCCGCAGCGCCTCGACCGCGCGCACATCTTCGCGATCGGCAAAAACTTCGTCGCGCGCCCCCAGCGCAAGCAGCGTCTCGCGGTACTTCGCAAAATCCTCGCGTGACGGGTTCTGCCCCAGCGGATTTTGCTTTGCAAGATAGGCGGCGTGCGTAAAGATCGGCGTCTCCATCAGTTCTACATATTGTTGGTTTTGCGCCGCAGCGCGGCTTGCCACCTCGTCCACCCATTCGCCGATATGCCGCTTGTTCAGCCCGCCAAAACGGTCAAAGGTCGAAAAAAACTGGTCGTGGCCGCTGAAGCCCTCGGTCGCCACAAAACTGCGCATGGAAAAGGCATCCACCAGCCGGTCATAGAGCTTCTGGTCAGCCGGAACCTGCGCGGCCTCCACCAGCGGCGGCGTGCATGGCTGCTTGGCAAAGCTGAGCGCCGCAGGGTCCACACACAGCCCGTCCTCGCCCGCATCGCGGATGAAGGTTTCGGCATACACCGCTCCGGAAAGGTGAATGTGCAGGTCCGCGCCCTTGGGAAACTGATCCAGAAATGCGTGCAGAGCCAGCGGACCAGCCTGCACGGCAGTCTGGTAGGTGCGCGCGGCGCGAACTTCCCCGGCGGGAGCGCTGGCACGCACCTGGGCGGATGCCACTGTGGCGGGATTAACCAAGGCAAGGCAAGCGAACAGCCAAATCGGTCGATGCATAATGCCTACCAGTGTAGAGCAGGAAATCGCCGCGCGGAGGGGGTTTGTCCTGTGAATCGTGCGTCAGTTTGACAGATGCGTCCTATATGCCAGGGTACGGCTTCAGCCGCGCGGATTTTGCTGGCCTTATGCGAGAGTTAAAACCCCCGCCTCCCTCCGGATCCCGCACCCCCGGTTTTGAGTTTTTCTGCAGCCTCTGAAGTCGCGCCCGGACACATTTCGCAGTCTCAGCAGAGTTTTGCAAGTGGCTTGCACTATGGACTCTTCACCAGCCCCTTAAGCTCTTGCGCCCCGACACGCACTCATTCCCCGCTAAAGCAAAGCGCATCGGCCAGTCCACGGCCACGTGTATGCCGATGCGCGGCGTCACCAATATCTCGCCGGCAGCGTAACCGTCGTCGCGCACCTGCAACGGAGAATGAGTATCCAGCAGATCGAGTCCGTTGTGCGCCGCCCGTGTCAACCCCATCGCCTGGCAAATCCGGCTCGGCCCTGAAGTCAGCAGCCGTGCCGCCGCGCCCTTCTCAAGCCCGCGATTCCGCGCCATGCGATCCGCGCCCGCCACAGGCTCCAGCGCGCGCAGCAGCACGCAACCGGCCTGCCCATCAACCTCGCAACTAATGTTCATGCAGAAGTACCGGCCATAGATTGCGTAGACATACGCGTAACCGGCGGGGCCAAAAATAACCAGGTTCCGCGGCGTGGGGCCGCGATAGGAATGTGCTGCCGGGTCGGGAGGCTGGTTGTGCGGACCAAGGTAAGCCTCGGTTTCCACAATCCGCCCCGCCAACCACTGCGTAGGGCGGCCCACAGGGCGGTGAACAAGCAATTTGCCCAACAGCAGCGGCGCCACCAGCTCCGGCGGCGCCTCAAAGAACCCGCGCAGAAGTGGGTGCCCCAGGTCCGGATTTTCGGACCCGGGAAAGCACGAAGCCGGATGCCCCGCGTCCGTGGGGCGGAGATCTGGTTTTGCGGACCTTGGAATCACGTTACTTGTGTGCCTTTTTCCATTCGTTCAGCAGCGCCAGCACCTCTTCCGCATGGCCCGCGGGCGTCACCTTGGGAAACACGTGCAGCAGCGTCTGGTCCGGGCCAATCACAAACGTGGTCCGCTCAATGCCAAAGACCTTCTTCCCGTACATATTCTTTTCCTTCAGCACGCCAAACAGGTTACACACCTTCTCGTCCACATCGGCAAGCAGGGTGTAAGGCAGCTCGTACTTGGCGCGAAACTTTGCCTGCGCCTTGGGCGTATCGCGGCTAATGCCCAGCACCACAGCGCCCGCCGCCTGGATCTTCTTGAATGTGTCGCGGAAGCCGCAGGCTTCAATCGTGCAGCCCGGCGTGTCCGCCTTGGGATAGAAAAACAGAATCACCGGCTTGCCAGCATAGTCAGACAAGCTCGCAGTCTTGTCCTCGTCAGTTTGCAGTGTAAAGTCAGCAACTTTCTTGTTGAGTTCCATGGGGAATCACCTCGTATCTTATTGGAGGGCCTTGACCGCCCATTCGTTTCGACTATTTCCGGCCCAGCCGCCAGTAGATACTTGATTGGTGAGGATCCCCGGACAGCCTGGGCCTGAACAGGCTGCGGAAAAAGGCCTGGACTTGATCCGAACTCTCGAAAAGCATCCCTCAGGGCCTAAAGGCTACGTTGATTTTGCGGCATTTACGGCACGACTAAAGTCGTGCCCTGACACAAGGCGGACGTTTGAAACAAGTTCTACGAGTTTTTCCGCAGCCTCTGAAGGCCCCGCCAATTTCTCCTCATTCAGAGGGCTGAAGCCCTCTGCTCCCTCCGAAATCTTCGATCTACAACTGCGGTACTAGCTGTAGCGCAGCCAGCGCACGAGCTCAGGCAGCGTGGCGCGCTTGCCATACATGAGGATGCCCACGCGATAGAGGCGCGAGGAGATCCAGAGCGTGGCCCAGATGGCGAGAATCAGCAAGCCTAAAGAAGTAGCAAGCTGCCAGAGCGGAACAGCCTCCAAACCCATGCGCGGCAACATGACATAAGGCGCGGTAAGCGGAAACAGCGTGGCGGCAACGGACCAGACGGAGTTGGGATCCTTGAGCAGAAACGGAAGGATGCCCATGCTGAGATAGAGCGGGATGATGGCCAGCGGCATGAATTTTTGCAGATCCTGCGAGGTTTCGCAGGTGGCCGCCAGGCCGGAGAAGAGCGTGCTGAAGAGCGCAAAGCCCAGTACAAAGTAGACGGGAAAGAAAAGTCCCTCCATCAGGGAAAAGTGAATATCAAGATTGCCGGTGAGCACGGTTGCGGCCAGTGAGGAGCCGAGGAACAGAGTGGCTGCCGCCATCCAGATGGCGATCTGGGTGAGGCCCACCGCTCCCACGCCGACCAGTTTCCCGGCCAGCAAATCGTCAGCGCGAGTAATGGAGAGCATGACCTCGAAGATGCGAGAATTCTTCTCTTCGATAATGGCGCGGGCCATATCGAGGCCATAGAGCATGATGGGCATGGAGAGCAGGAAAGCCATCAGGATGGCTTTGTAAAAGGGCGTTGACCCTTTGCTCTCTTCCGTCGCGCCTTGCTGATTCAACTGGAGGGTTTCGACCTTGACGCGCTTGAGCAGCTCATCAGCCTCGGCCGGCTTGATTCCCCTGGCGATCATGCGCTCATCAATCAAGCCGCGGTTCAAGGCATTCTGCAGGCCACCGATATTGGCAAAGCCGCCGGACGAGAGCGAGGTATAAGTCGCGGTAACCGCTCCATCGGAAGACGTATTGATCGAAAGCAGCCCGTCGATGGATTTGTCGTGGACCTGCTTGAGCAGGGCCGCAAGATCCTGCTGGGTTGCCGGAGCGACCAGTTCGACGTCGAATTTGGCGTCCTTGTCGCTGAGCATCTCGTAGCGAACGCGGTTGGCAATCTCGGCATTGTCGGCGGCAATCGCCAGATGCTTTCCGGCGACGGCTTTGCGGCCGGTCATGGAACTCCAGCCGAGCAGCGCGACAATCAGCAGCGGCACCAGCACCGTGGAAAACATGAAGGCTCGCCCGTGAATCTGTTCGAGGTACTATCGCCGGGCAATGAGA
>Ga0255353_1001118_pt1 | contig 15643 bp, 9 predicted proteins | sample HBST25metaG_FD_189941 | JGI IMG/M metagenome (GOLD analysis project Ga0255353, IMG submission 189941) | Peat soil microbial communities from Stordalen Mire, Sweden - H.B.S.T25 | ecosystem: Environmental > Terrestrial > Soil > Wetlands > Peat | place: Sweden: Norrbotten County, Stordalen Mire...
ATTCAGATGTCGTTGCATGTGCAGTTCTAAGAACTCAAAGCAGTTCTCCACATGGTTTAGAGTTTTTGGGGCCCCATCCTCGCCGCGTTCTTGTATTTGCGGCTAGGGTGGGATCGCAAGGAACCCCTCTACAGCAACAGGAGAACTGCTTTGGCCGCGCATCGAATTCGATGCGCGGTTCCATCAACCTCAGAGGGCCATCGGAGAACGCGTTTCGACGCAGACTCCGATGGTCTTTTTTGCCTTCCCTCGCTGCACGACGAAAAACGTACGTGGGAACAGTGCCTTCTTGAAGGGCTGAAGCAATAAGATGGATTCCATGAACGATCGACCTCTACCTAAAGTCGAATTGCATCTACACCTGGATTGCTCCCTCAGCTACCAGGCTGTTATCGCGCTCGATCCCTGTGTTATGCGGGAGGAGTATGAGCGCGACTACATTGCGCCCCTCAAGTGCACCAATCTGGCAGAGTTTCTAAGCCGCGCGCCCAAGGGATTCCAGTTAATGCAGACTGAGGAGGCGCTGCGGCTGGTGACAGAAGACCTGTTCGCTCAACTCGCCGCCGACGGAGTGATCTATGCCGAGATCCGGTTTGCTCCTCTGCTTCACACCGCAGAGGGGCTGACGGCTGAGCGGGTGGTTGAGATTGTGGATAGCGCCACCGAAAGCATGATTCGCACGACGGGAATCGAAGCACGCTTGATTCTTTGCACACTGCGCCACTTTTCTGAAACGCAGAGCATGGAGACCGTTAAGTTAGTAGAGAGATTTTGCGGCAGTCGCGTGGCCGCATTGGACCTGGCCGCGGATGAAGCCGGCTTTCCGCTGGATGCGCATCTCTCTGCCTATCAATATGCGCGCGAGCATGGGTTTTACCGTACGGCCCACGCCGGCGAGGCCCGCGGACCGGAGAGTGTATGGGAGACGTTGCGCCTGCTTCAGCCCACGCGCATCGGCCATGGAACCCGCAGCATTGAAGATGCAGAATTGGTTGCGCATCTCAAGCGCGAGCGCATTCATCTGGAACTTTGCCCATCCTCCAATGTGCAGATCATCCCGTCCCTCGCGGCCATGGAACAGCATCCGATCGACCGGCTCTATCGCGCCGGCGTTTGCTTGAGCGTCAATACCGACTCCCGCATGTTGACGCCGACCACGCTCGAAAGAGAGTACGAAAGCCTTGAGGAGACCTTCGGCTGGGGAAAGAAGGAATTCCTCGCAACAAACCTGATGGCAATCGAAGCCGCCTTTTTGGATGAGGCATCGAAAGATCGCCTGAAAAGAACAATTCTCGATGCCTAATCGCGTGTGAACCCAGGCTCACATCTGCTTACAGCCCATAACTTACATTGGAAGTTTCATTCAATTTACACCGGGAAGAACAAACTCCCGCCTGTCTGGCTTGTGGCGAGGAGATGCTCTGAGTGTTGAATACAAGTTATCGGACAGTGCGTGGTGTCGATGACTACGAGAGAGGGTGACTCATAAAGTATTGTCAGGCATCTTTTTAAGTTCACCTTCATTTTTAAAAGGAATCGGATCTCAAGGAGATCGGGGTTTGGTGGAATCTCTATTTGCAAATAATAAACGTTAAACTATATTAGACTGATGTGGACAGCAGGAGAGTAGACTGGCTGTCTCCAAAATCCTTGCCGAAGAAGGGTGGCATGGGCTTTTTCGACCTGCAAGTGAATGGTTATGCCGGAGTGGACCTGAATGGCGACGAATCGGACGCCGAGGCAATGGAGCGGATGTGTTCGTTGCTGACCTGCCACGGCGTAGACGGCATCCTGGTTACGTTGATTACCGACTCCGTGCCGAAGATGCAATCGCGTTTGGAACGGCTGGTACGCCTGCGCAGGCAACATCCCTCCTTTGAAAGAATGATTCGCGGAGTGCACATGGAAGGCCCCTTCATCAACCCAGCGGATGGCTATCGCGGCGCACACCCGATTGATGCCGTTCTGCCGGGAGATGTGTCTGTGATGAAAAGGCTGCTGGAGGCTGGTGAAGGGTTGGTGCGGTTGGTTACGTTGGCGCCGGAGTGCGATCCGGGGTTACGTGTTACACGGCTTCTGGCGGAGAACAAGATTACCATTTCGGCCGGCCATACGGATGCGCCTCTGGAGGTTCTAAGCGAGGCCATCGATGCGGGATTGACGATGTTCACTCACTGCGGCAATGGTTGTCCGGCGGTAATGCCGCGTCACGATAACATTCTGCAGCGCGCGTTGAGTCTTCGTTCTCGACTCTGGCTTTGCTTTATTGCCGATGGCGCTCACATACCGCTGTTTGCCTTGAAAAACTATCTTGATTTGGTAGGCATCGATCATTCGATTGTAGTTACGGATGGCATATCCGCCGCTGGCCTGGGTCCCGGAACCTACCAGTTTGGGCGATGGCGTCTTGTTCTCTCCGAAGACCTCGTAGCGCGTTCGCCGGATGGATCGCATCTGGTTGGCTCAACGACCACGATGCAACGCAGCTTCGAGGTCCTTACGCAGAAATTGCACTTGTCCGAAGAAACCGCATGGAAGTTGCTGTCGGAAAACCCTCGCCGTGCCATTGGGGAGCCGCTCGATGGCCACTAACTTGATGTAGTTGGCGCCTTCAGCAGTGGATCTTTGTGCGCTGATGGGGCGCCGCACTTTGCGCAAATTGGCTGGCAGAGATGTTCTTTCATAGGCAAGAGGAAAGAGAACCGGTGAATGAGCGAATCAGGCAATGAGCGGCGTACGGCATGGTATGGATGGTATTTGCTTCTCGTTGCTGGAATGGGCGGCCTGCTTTACGGCGTCGATATTGGTGTGATCTCGGCAGCTCTGTTGTATCTAGGTAAGACGATCGATCTTACCGTTGCGAAGACTTCAGTGATCGTGGCCGCGGTACTGGGCGGCAGCATGATTTCGTCGTTGATCGCCGGCTTCTTTGCCGATTGGTTCGGCCGCAAAAAGATGATGATCTTCAGCGGTCTCCTCTTTGTTCTCAGCATCCTGCTGATAGTTTCTTCGCACGGGTTCACGCTCTTATTCATTGGACGATTGCTGCAAGGACTGAGTGGTGGCGTGATTGCCGTTGTTATTCCGCTCTATCTGGCAGAATGTCTCAGCGCCGGCAAACGGGGCAGAGGCACGGCCATCTTTCAATTCTTGATCACCTTTGGCGTGGTGGTTTCCTCCGTAGTTGGATGGCTCTACATTCAACACGCCGTAGCGGCAACGGCGGCAGCCCACGGGAACACGCTCCTGATTCGGGCAGCAGAGGACCACGCGTGGCGGGGGATGTTTCTTTCGGTCATCTATCCTGGCGTGTGTTTCTTCATCGGGGCATTCTTTTTGAGTGAATCGCCGCGCTGGCTGTTCCACAAAGGGCGCATCGAGGAAGCGTATAGGGTGTGCCGGCGGTCGCTGCCAGAAGATGAGGTGCGCGCGGAGATGGCGCAGATGCAGGAATTGGCTGCCGCCAGTAAACTTCGCGCGGAGACTTTCGGCCAGGGATCGCTGTTGCAGCGCAAGTATGTACTTCCGTTTGTTCTGGCTTGCATTGTGCTGGCTTTCACGCAGGCCTCGGGCATCAACTCGATTCTTAGCTACCTAGTGATCATCCTCAAGCAGGCGGGCATGTCTCCGGCTCATGCGGGGCAGGGAGATGTACTCGTGAAACTGCTGCACTGCGTGATTACGGTTGTCGCGATTCCGCTGGTCGATAGAAGGGGCCGCAAGTTTCTGCTGACCCTCGGAACCGGAGGCATGATTCTCTCGCTGCTTGCAATCGCTTTTCTCTTTCGTGGCATTGAAGCGCACCACAGCGATGTTCGCGCGCAAGTGGAGAGTGCGATCTCTGGCAATCGCCTTACAATTTCCGCCGCCAGTCTCCGCACCTGGAGTAACTCCGTCCAGGGGCCCGTGGCCCTTACGGTGCTTTACTCCTACGGAGGAGGTAATAAGGGCGCGAGCATCGCCAGCAGTGAGAGCGAAGCACTCACGTTGGAGCCGGATGCACGGCATAAGTCAGCGCCGCTAGTCATCCACCAAGCCGTCCTCGGGCCGGTCCCAGCCGAAAACATGGCTTGGCTGGCGGCTTTCTGCCTGGCGGTTTTCGTTGCTTGCCACTCGATCGGTCCAGGCGTTGTGGTGTGGCTTACCCTTTCGGAGCTGATGCCGACGCGTATCCGCTCCGTTGGAATGGGGATCGCGCTGGTTTTGAATCAGGGGGTCTCAACGTTGATCGCAGGCGTCTTTCTGTCAGTGGTATCGCGGTATGGCTACCATGTAATGTTTGCCTGCTGCGCTGCTTGTACGGTGATCTACTTTATTACCGCTGCCTTCTACCTGCCAGAGACAAAGGGCAAGAGCCTGGAAGAGATCGAACGCAGTTTTGAGAGGCCATGAGGAGCCAATATTGCGTTCCCCCCCCAGCTCTTTTATGCATCGGGAGAAGTGAGTTCAGGCAACTGCGTGTCGTCGAGCCACGCATTCTCCATTGACCTCTGCATTACACTGCGCACCGCTTCAAGGTTCCGATCGCGGGCTTCGATGACTTCGAGCAACTCGCGATGCACCAGAGCGATGGCCAGCAGCTTCTCCGTTGGCGGATGAACGCGCTGGATAATGCTGAACGTCATGAGCCGTGGCACCAATTGCTCCAGACAGGAACGGAGGCTGTCGTTGCCTGTGGCTTTCCACAGAGCCCGATGGAAAGCTAGATCGGCTTGGTAGAATTTTATGGCTTGGCCGGTTTTGGCCGCGTCCTCAAGATGCTGGACTTCTTTCCAGCATTGGCGCAGGTCCGGATGTTCCTGCGCGGCTACCAACTCCGCGGCAAGGCACTCAAGCCGAACACGTACAACATAAATTTCATCGATCATGCTGCGGGTTAGCAGGGTGACACGTGTTTTGCGCGGGCCATGACGCTCAACGAAACCCAGAAACATAAGTTCCAGTAGAGCCTCGCGAATCGTGGGCTGGCCAACGCCGAGCTTCTTCGCCAACCCAAGCTCGGTCAGAACTGTCCCGGCCTTCAGTTCTCCATGCTCAATGGCTTCGCGGATCTGCTGTGCGGCACGGTCTTTAAGAGAGACTCTGCGAATTGTCTGCAAGCTTGGCGAATTCCAGGCCGATGTCCGTGTATCCTCCTGAATCTCGGCCAACTCTATCTTCTCGCTTACCAGTTGACTGCTCATGCATCCCCTCTCGCATCACTCTTTAACTGTTTATTTTTATCATAATCTTTATTCGTCCCACTCGTTCTGTTGCGCTCTAAATTCTGCCACACTCCACTTGTGGGAGAGGGACGAAAAGCCGCTCCGTAGGCTACCGCTGAATTCAAGCACATCTGAAAAACGCCCTAATCTTGTAAACTTGGCTGGTCAAGCAAGGCTGCGGAGTCCTGGTCAAGATAGACCGAAGCGTCGCGATGAAGGCGAACGATGGACGCGGGGCAGGCGATCGAGATTGGGCCGTTCAGGGCCCTGTGCACAGCTTGTGCTTTGCGGCCCTCGGGAACGCAGCAAATCCACGAGCTAGCGCGCAGCAGTCCGGAACAGGAGACGGATAGAGCCTGCGAAGGAACATCTTCGACACTCTCAAAATGGCCCTCGTGGACTTGCTGTGCCCGGCAGTCTGCATCCAGATCCACGCATTTCACCATGAGCGGATCGAAGAAATCCGCCATCGCAGGATCGTTGAACGCGATATGACCGTTCTCACCGAAGCCGACAAACGCAACGTCGATTGGCCCCTCCTGGAGCAGTTTGGTGTACCGGGCAAGCTCAGCCCCGATGTCTTCGGCATCCCCATCTATATAGGAGGCGCTGGCAGGATGAACACGGTCCTCCACCCTCTCCTTGATCCACTTGCGGAAACTGGCAGGATGCTCGGCGCTAAGCCCTACGTACTCGTCCATGTGGAAGATATCTACTCGCTTCCAGTCAATCGACGCGTCGTCAACCAATGCAGCCGAGACGTCTAGTTGGGAGTTACCCGTGGCGATCATGACACGGGCATTGCCCCGTTCGCGGATAGCGCGCTCAATGCGTTCAGCGGCTCCTCTTGCGGCCGCCATTCCAAGATCTCTTTGCGATTCATATATTTGCACCTTCGCTTTTCCGTAAGCGAGTGGCTTTCCAACCTCTAGCGCGGTTACCATTTACCGTACCTCAAATGAATTTATGAGCATTATGATCACTTGAGAAAGATTATAGCATTAAAGATAATCGCTTAAAGCTACATGCGTTTCTGCAATTAGACAGGGAGAATCCGGCCCTGTTTGCCTCTCCTTTCCTCGGAAAACCTTCTTACTGACTGGAATCCATACCCTGCTGCCAATAGATATCTGGAAGAAAATGAGAGAGTTGACTCCGATTCTGGCAGAGTGTACGAGCATGTTTCTCCGGGGCGAGGCGTCGTTGTGAATTCCGCTCAGACATCCCCAATCCACAGACAATTGGACACTACAGGTGCACTTGAGACGGATAAGAATACCGATGACGCAGACGATGTGCTTGTAGTAACCAACGCCTTATCATATATATGCACTGCTATTGATGCGATAGAAGCTAAACGTTAATATTTATTTTGACAACCGCTTATTGCATCTGTAGCATCACTCGACATGGGGCCGAACTGTCTTGGGAAAGAGGCAAATTGAGCCGAAACCTGGCAGAACGGATTGAGAACACCAATAGGTTTGCTTTGAGCCTTGAGTATGCCTGCTACCGGATGAAAACTCCGCATTTTCTCCTGGCTGAAGACGGGCCAAATCGGCATTCAGGCAACCTCGCCTGGAAAACAAGACGAAAATGAATTACAAAGAACCGCTCAAAGCTGATGAACCGAATTCAGCCGATCATTAGCCGTCGGAAAGGGACTGAAGAAGATGACGTTGAATCGCAGAGACTTTATTGGAGGATCTGTCGCCGCTGCTGCTGCGGTACACTTGGCCGGTGCGGCCGGCGAGACCCCGGTTAGAAAAAATGCTCAGTGGATTCGTAATGGCTTGATCGATGCTGGTGGAACACACGAACCATTTCTCTTTGTTGTGCGTAGAGGCGGGTATCGCCTTGATGCGAAACAGACCAACGACGATCAGCAAAGCGAAAAGCATCTGCAGGAACTCAGTAACAGCGGCGTGGAAGTATTTCACACGCACCTATACAAGGGATTTGGCATTGAAGCTGAAAAGGAGGAAATGGAGGAAAGCCGCCAAGCTATTGCGATCGCCCACAGTTTCGGCATGAAGGCCGACACGTACATTCAATGGAATTCGATGATGTACGAGACCTTCTTCGCGGAACAGCCGCAGGCCGTCAATTGGATTCAGCGGGACATTGCAGGCCTGCCTATTCTCCTTCCTTACGGCTACGAGCAATCGTATCGCTATTGTCCCTGCTTCGCTAATCAGGACTATCTCGAATATCTGAAGCGTGTGGTGCGAATTGCCATTGTCCACGTAAAAACAGACTTTATTCATTTTGATAATTTCGGCCTGAATTCGGAGCCCGATTCGTGTCACTGCCCGGCGTGCGTAAGCGGATTCAGAAAGTATCTGAAGTCCAAATACAGCCCTGTACAACTGCGGGATCGATTTGGCTTTGAGAGGATCGACTTCGTAAATCCGCCACAGTGGAACAAAGAAAATCCTCCGGAGAAAATGCAAGTCATCTCCGATCCAGCGATTCAGGAGTGGATTGATTATCGTTGTCAGATCATGTCGGATGCGTTGCGGCAGATGTATGAGTATGCGATGTCATTGAATGACCAGGTCGCACTGGAGATTAATCCTGCGGGCATAACCGGAGGGAACCGGACATGGGGCTCGGGAATTGACCACTCCCGGCTTCTTCCATTCACCAAGTCGTTCTGGTCCGAAGAGGGAAACGATCCAGGGTGCCGTACCGACGGCCGCCTGATCTCAAGAATACGGAGCTATAAGCTGGCTTCTGCATACTCTAATATCCTGCTGACATACGTCCAGGATAGCCGCTTGTCACTGGCTGAGGATCTTGCATTTAACCAGACATTGGGCTATCTCGGTTCCGGACCATTTTCACCAGAAACCAAAGAGTACATCGGATTCTATCGTAACTACCGCAAGTATTATGTCGAAAGTGAGAGCGCTGCTAATATTGCTGTTTTCCGTTCGTATGCGTCTCTGACCTACAACAATGCCGAGACCCAGCTTTGTGCCGTACTCGCCGAACAGACGCTTATCCAGTCCAGTATTCCCTTTGACCTAGTCTTCGATGAAGGCTTGCATAATCTATCGAAGTATGCAACTGTTATTCTTCCAAACTGTGAGTGCCTATCGGATCAACAGTTCCAAATCTTGCGGCGTTATGTTGAAGCGGGCGGCAGCCTAGTTGTCATTGGCAAGACAGGGCTCTTCGATGAATGGCGGCGAGTCAGAATATCTCCAGGCCTGGAAGGGATGGTGGATGTTCAGCAGTCGGCCAAAGTCTATGACGAATACGCGCCAGCAATCGATGTTGCAGCAGTAGCCGCAACGCGAAAGAATGTAGGCAAAGGGAGAGTGGGATACCTGCCAGCACTGGACTTCGATGGAGCTATGCCTCCTTACAATCGCTACTTTGAAATAACGAATGAATACTGGAAACGCCCCAGAAACTGGCAGCAACTGATCGACCTTGTTCGCTGGGCCTCAGGAGATCGCCCTCCACTTCTGGTCGATGGACCGGATTATCTTGTTGCGAACTACACCCGTCAGACGAGGGAGCAGCGCGTGATTGTTCATCTTGTGAACTATGGTGTGGCGCTGCATCCAGTACTAAAATCTGTCAGTGTTAGCGCAACCTTGCCCGAATTCCGAAAAGCGGCACGGGTTATTGTCTATTCACCTGATAAGCAGGGCGAACAGCAAATTAGTTTCACAAATGACGGCCAGTACACGAACTTCATTGTTCCGGAAGTAGAAACGTATGCGCTTGTCATCATCGGATAGTAATAATATGGACGGAATGTCGCATCAGTATGTCCAGATAACTGCCAGCAGTTGTAACGCTCTCTGCACCGCGAAAGGAATCGGTTTGGGCGGAATTCATCCTGCTCGTGCGAGCCTCTCAGAGCCCAAGGAGAATCAGGTGTGCGAACGAAAGCGCTTGCTATCGCTAGCAAACTTCAATATGCAGCAAAGCGCAACCGGAGGATAACGTCAATTCCCGTTGTGTGTGGTAGTAGCATATCGTCGTACCATGTTGCGAAGTCAAGTAAAGTGCGATGTTGAGTTATAGCTGCAATCGAATCTTCCACCGAGTCAGAAGAACTGAGAGGGAAAGAATAAGCGCTGTAAACGCGCCACACCATACAACTCCTTGCCAACCTGCATTGAAATGAGATTCAAAGAACCCGATGCCCGCCGCGGTCAGGATGTAGTACCAGAAGTCTGGGAGTAAATAGGTTGTCAATGTATTGGCCCCTGCGGGACGCACAAAGAATGCCCATGCAGTTTGTTTCTTGACATCGCAGATCCAATAAAGAGCTGTGAATAGCAGAACAGCCGCTGCGATGCTGTAGAGACTCCAGGTGGGTGTTGCCCTTACTTTGGAAATCCCCAAAGGTGTGAGAATCCGTCCGGCCACAAGCGCGGCTATGCCGAAGGCCAGCGCGAGAAGCGTCTTCTGGCGAACTGTTTGCCAGCGATGAGCGCCGAGAAAGATGACTGAGGTTAGGATGCCGGCCAGAGTGATTCCGCACAGTGATCCATTGCCGAACGGCCAGATGTAATACCGGAGGCCCCTGGTAACTGTGATCCACTTTGCTACAGTCAGCGCGTTAAGCGTTATCATAGCGACAAACCATCCTAGCGGAGCCCAGAGCCAGCGCCGCGTTGGTATGTATAGAATCGCCACTGCCAGATAAGTGCAGCCGATGTATCCGAGGATCTCCGGATAATGGAAATCTATCCAAGATGCATGCCCCGTGCCAGGGATGGCGCGGAAGAGTGCGAACATTGTAGCTACCAGGAGAAGACCGATAATGCGTATCCACCGATATAACATGGAGAAACGCGGTGACTTGTCATAAACGTTCAAGAAGAGCGCAGCGCCGATTAGGGCGATAAGTGCCCATGCAGAGGAACTCATGCCCATTCGTACCGCATTCGCCTTCTCCGCATTGGCCAGGATCAGCCCGAGCACGACGAGGCTGACAGTGCGGACCACGACATGCAACCACAACGCAGGGAGGGACGGTTTCCTCTTTAGCCGATGGCTTATCGCCAATGGCATTGACAGACCGACAATGAACAGAAAGAAAGGAAAGACCATGTCGACGTAGGTCATGGCATCGATATCTGGCTTCATGTGGTAAGTCCACCACGGTAATCCTTTGATCTCTGCGAGAGCGTTGACAAAGATCATTAGCGTCATGGTGAGGCCGCGGAAGATGTCGATGGAGGCTAACCGCGTTGTAACTGCGTGTTCAGCCACGGACGTGGATGGCGATGATATGGTCGTGTCCATTTCTCCTGCCTTCTTAGCTTAGTGTTTCATCTCATTCTCTGCTTGCCAATAGAATGGGTTGATCTCAAGCGCTTTCTCGAAATCCGCAATGGCTTGCGGCTCTCGCTGTCTCTGGCGTTCGGCCAGACCTGCGACGTAATAGTCGTTGGCGTTGGTTCGACCGCGAGCCGGCCCCTCCGCCAGCACAGTCATCTGCCGCTTTGCTTCAGCAGCCTCACCGAGTCCTTCCAGGGCAAGCGCTCCATAGTACTGTGACAATGCATTTCCGCTAGCCTCATCAAGTAGCCTCTGCCATTCCCGATGTGCGGCCTCCTTGTCTCCCTGTTCATACTGGGCTTGCGCCAGCCAATAGCGCGCCGCTGCGTCATTTGGTTTGTCGGGTTTTGCAACTCCGAGATTTCGCGGATATTCAAAGGCGTATCTAAAATCGGTCTCAGCGTCTTCGAATCGCTTTGCAGCCAGGGCCTGGCGGCCCGCCAGAATATTCGCAGCTACAAAGAGTGCATGGACATCCTGGCCTTGTTCCCATGGTTTGAAGTTATGGGTCTTTAGTAAGTTCAGAGCCTTTTCTGCCTGGCCAGCACCGATGAGAAAAGCACAATAACGAATACGGGCAGCGTCATGGTCAACTACGCTGGAGGGAGCATTCGCAAATAAAGTTTCTCGTGCTTCTGTAGAGCCCTCATGTGCGTCGACCTCGTCCATGTCCACATAGAGGTGATAGTCCAGAGGGGCAAGCCGAATAGCCTTCAAAAAATATGTCGAGGCTTCTTTATAATCCATTTTTACCCTCCATGCATATAGACCCAAATCGCGATATAGCACAGAATACTGAAAATCTGCTTCGGCGGCTTTCTTCCATAACTGTGCGGCTTCGTCATAACTGCCGTGCTGAAATAGAAAAGTACCAAGAAAATACTGTGCATGGGAATCGGTAGGATTAGCGACAAGAGCCTCTTGGAGGACTGCGGCGTCCGAGGTCCGATTCGGAAATAGTACATCGTATCTTGCCTTGCGGGCGAGCGCAGAGAACTCGGTGGCCCGCAACTGTAGTCCCTCGTGCCGGGCGTTTGAAGCAAGATAGTAGTAGATCATCGGTGAGATCTGATCGGCCGCGAAGTGCTGTACTGCGGTTTTCAGAATGAAGTCTGAAGAAATGTAGTCATGCAGCGACCAATACCACGATCCTGCTTCAGTATAATTCTGCATGCGACCGCCGACTGCCCGGCCCCATTCGTGTTCGCTCGTGAGAGCAGAAGTAGAATGGGGAGTTCCGACTGCTGCGATTCGCCACCGCTCCGCCAGTGCGACAGGATAAAGTGGCATCATATTAACAGCTTCCGCTGCGATCTTACCCGCCTGAGAAACCTTTCCTCTCAACCTCAATGCAACTGCAAGGTCGCACTGGGCGAGCGCGTCATCAGGGTTATAAAGCAATGCCTTGCGCAACAAGCGCTCCGCTTCTTCGTAGTCCCTGCGGGAGAGCGCGATCTCTCCCAGTTGCAGAAAGGACTGCGGCGATGGACCTCCAAGTCGAATCGACGCCCAGAATGCATCTTGTGCGGAATCCATGCGGCCTGCTCCCCTGTAAATGACTCCAGCCGCATACTGGAGTACGGGGTCCGAATCGTCCAGACGGATAGCCCTATCAATATAGCCCTCAGCGGTGCGGAAATCCCCGTCTCTATCATGCTGTATAGCCAATTTGAGCAAAACGGGAATATTATTCGGGTCGCGCTTCAATAGTTCGTTCAATGTCTGCTGTGCGCGTGCACGATTACCTTGTCTTTCATCTAGTGCACTTTGCAGGAACAGTTCCTCCGCTCCGCGATCATGCGCGGCGGAATCATGGGTTGGCGAAACGTTTGCAGGGATCGCTAACTCTGAATTACCATCGATTGGATCCGACGCGCGCCAATGCAGCAGCGTGCGGCCCGCTTCTCCGACAATATCAACCGCGGCACTAGATTCGGCAGTCGCAATATCATCGACAGGAATCAGAATCGCTCGTGCATTCTGAGGATCAAAAGATAGTCGAAACGTTTTCGTTCTGCCACCATCAATGGAAAGCGCGACTGTTGCATTGTTGATTGTTTCCGTAGAACTAATCGATATCTGAATATTTCCTTTTGGTTTGGTTGTCGCCAGAAATCGCACGTTGATTGCAATCTGCTTGGTAGCCTCAACGAAAGCCCCGTCCAGGTGCTTGACGGGATACCAATACTCTGTCCAAGAGTGCACTGCGTTGGGCGCCATGAAGTTCCGGTTCAGTTGTGTCTCAAACCGTCCTGCCTGAATCTCGTTGTATGGGCCATCCTTGTCGGTTAGAAGATCGGTCCAAAGGTCGCCATCGGCGCCTGTTCCCCAGGTAAAGATCTTCTTCCCAGTTACTTCACGATAATCGGCGCAGTGAATTAAGCCATAGTCGGCGTTGTCGTAATAGACGCCGAAAAATGAACGGTGCACATTCACGCCAAACATCTCTGTGGGCTGATGAATATTCTTATAGCGGCTGTAGTCGACGTCTTTCCACTTTGGAAAGGTCCAGTACTCGCCTGGCGTGTCAGGGTTTACCTGACGCATGGGATAGATAAAGTGCGAATCGTTCGTCGCTGGTACCGCCGCGTTGTCCCAGAACCAATAGAGGCGCTCAACAGGGGTCGGATTAAACAGATCAACATGCTCCTCAAGCCTGGCAGTGTGCGGCCTCAGAGTTAGAGACACCTGCCAATACATTTCGGAAACCTGGTCCAGGTCTCCGACAATTGCCGTAACACTGCCGTCGGCGTTCGTCTGAAAGTGCGACGAAACCGGAGACACAGTGTCGGTCGTGTGGCCGTTGGGGAAATTGAATTCGATTCCTCCCGATATCCATGCGCCGCGCAATGCAATGAGTCCGAACTTCACGGACTCGTTGCGATAAAACACCTCGCTCTTGGCGACTTTGTCGTAAAGAGAGTAGAGCCTTCCACCGAGTTCCGGCAATACGATGGCGCGTAGATACTCATTCTCCAACACAATGGCCTTGTATTTCACAGTCATCTTATTGCTCGTTAGATCGTCCAGCATTGTGTATGGATAGACGTCGTTCGAGTTAACTAGCTGAAAGGGTGGATTGGGATCCTCTGGGCCAAGTTGATAAGTAGTAAGTGCAATTGTCTGCTCCTTCGCTGTAGGTAGTACCGGCTGTGAGATGACAGTCGCTGCTGCAATCAGCAAAGGTACAAAGGGAAACACCGTAACTAATGATCGAAACTGGCAGGTCATCGAGATACTCTCCCAATTCTATGGGTTACAAACAGGTGCTTATCGAAGGATGAGGAATCGCAGGGTGAGTGACTGGCAAAGGCAAAGAAACGCAGGCGTAATGCGTTCTTAATCTCTAACTGCGGGTGAAAACACGAAAGCTAGCAAATTGTTTATGTCTTTTGATCGAAGGTGATGACAGTGTCTCGTTCATGCTGCAGCCGGTTGTGGAATGAGTACCATAGATGTTCATCCTCAACAGAGTCAGCACGTTAACATCGCTTGCAGGAAGGAGCAGAAGTGCTTTGGAGGTTGTGGGTTCAGGCGTTTGCATCGCTTTTTCTGTTCTCGGGTCGTTTTGCTCTGGCGCACGTTGCTTCGGCAGCTACTAGAAACATGTTCGTGATGGCAAAGGATGAATGAACTCTAAAACCACAAAATGCGCGGCAATGATCCGTAGAGATGTGCATCCCGCAGCCTCCATTACGCATACATTAGGACGTGAAACCCAATTCTCAGGGCAATGCGACAGCGTGTCAAGTATGGTGTTGTCCACGATAGCGCATCTTGTCTGATGGAGTATATATTGCCTGAAGGTGTCGGAGTACGCTATTACAAGGTTTTTGCGTACGTGGTTTGTGGCGAGGGAGCATAGGAATATCAGAAGTCTAGCGGATGCTATGAATTGTAGCGAATTAGATTACGAACTCTGAGTAGCGCGCCATGAATGAGCAAATACGTTCGATTCCATAGGTTAGCCGAGTCAACAAAACCACTCTCGGGCAGGGTTGTGCAGAAGCGCCGAGTATCATGGCCAATGTGTTGGCTGGTGTGGAAGTTAGACGTGGTATATTGGTTTCGCGAAGGTCAGAGTAAAGTTTACGAGCATGACGATAGGATAACCACGTACTCGAGTCTGGTGAGAGTTTGCATAAGCCGCTCGTAGTGTCTGGCGATGCGTCGAGGGCGAACCGCCGAAGCAAAGCTGTGTTTCGCGACCCAGCAGGGGGTAGTTTGATATTTGTATTTGATTACCTCCAACAGCACGCCATGTTTGCCGAGCGTCTGCGCTCCATTCTCACCGGTTTATCGTTGATTGACATGCGCGCCTCGATGTTTCAAACAGAGTATCTTGCATCGCTTTAGCCAGCTACTTGGCGAGCCTGCGATCCTGTTCATCGAGCGCACAACGTGATGAGAATCGCTTGGCCAGTGTGGGCACTGCTGTACATGCACAGATCCTCCACAATGATCTCGGAGCACTGTGCATAAACCCATCGTCGCCGCAGTCCATGGAGGCAGGTTGTTGGGGAGAAAGCGCAACTAACTGCCAGTGTTGGCTATTTAGCGTAGGCCGCTGAATACCTCCCGTGAATAGTCCATCAGCGCCGTATTCTTCTGGGAACGCGCGTAATGCAGCGCTACAAAGGACGACTCCTCATCCGTTAGCTCCTAAGGTTGCGCAGCCCCAAGACGTCCCCGGTGCCTCCATGGTCTGATTTTTCCTATCCCAAAGCAACCACAGGAATCCACCTAAGTAAAGATCTAGTGCACGTTTTGCAGGACTTGAGGGTTAGAGTGGCCGTAAATGGTTATTTATCAGTTATATATCGATAATATTTAGAGATATGCGTTTAACGATAATAGATTCATTGACAAACGTTTAGCGTATCTGTAGCATGATTTGAAATTAGCTGGATCGCTTCAAAGTCGGCGATTGGTTAAAGTCAATCAACCTCTCACGGCTTCCCTTAATATCGTCCGAATTCACACCGATGGGAAGAATCGGACGTTTTTGCAGGGTGGCGGGCCTTCGTTTTTTCACCGCCCGCATTTGGCGCGACCTAAGGTCAAAGCCGCTGTAGTCAAGGGATGGATGTAAACATTTGCAAATAAACAGTAATGTCGAGAATTTGCGA
>Ga0255353_1001119_pt1 | contig 15616 bp, 18 predicted proteins | sample HBST25metaG_FD_189941 | JGI IMG/M metagenome (GOLD analysis project Ga0255353, IMG submission 189941) | Peat soil microbial communities from Stordalen Mire, Sweden - H.B.S.T25 | ecosystem: Environmental > Terrestrial > Soil > Wetlands > Peat | place: Sweden: Norrbotten County, Stordalen Mire...
CATTCCGATAGCGCCACCGTCACGACCTGCGCAAGCTCGTCACGGATCGCCCTGGCCCGAGCCTTGAGGGTTTCGCTCTCCTCGATCGTCGCGATGAAGTCTTGGCTGCTAGCAGAAAATTCAACGTACGGGCTTTGTTCGGCAACCAGATGGTGAGCGAGCAGACGTAACGTCTCGATCGGAGCGACGCGGGGATCGCGCTGCCGCAAAGCTTCACGCAGAACCTCGCGACCCTCCTCGTCGCGATCAAAGAACATGTCCTCCTTGCGGGGGAAGTGATTGAACACCGTCATCCGCCCGACGTCGGCGGCTGCCGCGATCTCGTCCACCGTCACATGATCGAAGCCCCGCTCCAGGAACAGGCGCGTGGCGGCATTGGAGATGCCTTGTCGCGTGGCGAGGCGCTTACGGGATCGACGGTCGGATGGCGTTGACATGGAGCCCTGGCTAGCACAGTATATGTACTGAGTATACAGTTGGATTCAGTATATGGAATGGTCGATTGATGGTGTGGGTATGGGATCCGGGCCGGCCGGGCTCCTGACCGCCTTCGAGCCGGCTTTGGGCGGCGTGTGCGTCCTCGTGCTGGAGCGTCTGGCGCACGGGTGCCAGAGGACCGAAAGGAGAAGCTCATGAAGGCGGTTCAGTTCAACGAATATGGAGGCCCGGAGGTCCTGCGTGTCGTCGAGGTCGATGAGCCGCATGCTGGCCCCGGCCAGGTGCGGATCGCGGTCAGAGCCGCTGGGGTCAATCCCTCGGACTGGAAACGTCGGGCCGGACAATACCGCGATTTCGAGGAGGTTACATTTCCCTCGGGTGTCGGCGTCGAGGCGTCGGGCGTCGTGGATGAGGTCGGCCCAGGCGTTCCCAATGTCCCGGTCGGAGATGCCGTCTTCGGCTTCGGCGCAAACACGATGGCCCACTATGCGCTTCTCACACACTGGGTTCACAAGCCGGATGATCTGTCGTTCGAAGTTGCCGGCGGCCTTCCGGTGATCGTCGACACGGCAACGCGCGCCCTTGATGAAGTGGGCGTGAAATCCGGTGAGACGCTTCTGGTGAGCGGCGCCGCAGGCGGGATTGGTTCGGCCGTCATCCAGTTCGCGCGCCACCGCGGGATTGCCGTCATCGGCACTGCGAGCGCGCAAAAGCATGACTATCTGCGTGGGCTCGGCGCCATCCCGACGACATACGGGCCGGGCCTTGCGGACCGCGTAAGGGCGCTCGCGCCAGGGGGCGTGGACGCAGCCCTCGATCTCGCGGGCTCGGGGATCATCCCGGAGCTGATCGCCATCGTTGGCGATCCTTCGCACGTTCTTTCCGTCGCCGACTTCGCGGCTGAGCAGTACGGCGCGAAGTTCTCTCACGGGCCGCCGAAAAATCCGGAACGAGTCTTCGCCGATGTGGCTCGGCTTTGTTCCGAGGATCGTTTCCGTTTGCGCGTGGAACGAACCTTTCCGCTCGATCGAACTGCAGAGGCGCAGGAAGTCAGCGCCAAGGGGCACGTGACGGGCAAGCTCATTATTATCATCGCTTGAGCTCGTGTGCGCTAAAGCCGGCGCAGTGAGAAGGACAATGTGGAACGTCTTTCCGGTCGCAAGCCGAAGACGGTGGGCGCCCTGCTTGCTGAGGCATTAGTCCGACGGCACAGGGTGGCGACGATGAAACTCGGCATGTTCTGCATATGAACCTCCGTTCGAAAGAATTGCCTTGGCACCCCCGTCAGTGGCGGGTCAGGTTTCCCGCCACATCCCGTTGTTGGTGCTCAGATGCGGGCTGGCTGGCTCCGGGTTCAGCTCGCTTCCGCCCAGCTCACGGCGTCAGCCCCGGCGGGGATTCGCATTGGGCTCGACGGATCGTTCACTGCGCGCCACACCGCTTCGGCCACGTCCTGCGCGTGCGTGACCGGCCCCGGCTCGCTCAAGCTCGCGAAGAGGCTCTTCACAAGGTCGGCATAAGCCGCATGGTCGAGGCCCTGCATGCGGGAGTGCGCGTTATCGGCGAAGCGGGTCTCGGGCGAACGCCCCGGCAGCACCAGGCGCGCGCGCACGCCGAACTGCTGGAGTTCCAGGGCAAGTACCTCGGTGAATGCGTTCACCGCCGCCTTGCTCGCGGTGTACGCAGCGAGCAGGGGTATCGATTTCAAGGTCACGCTCGACGTGACGTTCACGACGACGCCGACCTTGCGCTGCCTGAACTGCGGCAGCACCGCCTGCGTCACCGCCATCGTGCCGAAGGTGTTGGTCTCGAAGACCTCGCGCACCGTTGCCATCGGAGTGGCCTCAAAGGGCGACGCTGCACCGAAGCCCGCGTTGTTGACCAGGGCGTCTATCGGCCCCGCAGCCTCGACGGCTTGACGGATGCTCTCCGGATCGGTGACGTCGAGCGCGAGGACACGCAGATGCTCGGAACGAGGCAGCACGTCCTCGCGCGGCGTGCGCATCGTGGCGACAACCTTCCAGTCGCGATCCAGAAAGTATTTGGCGGTTTCAAGTCCGAAGCCGGACGAGCATCCGGTGATCAGGATGGTTTTCATGGGGACTCTTGGAAAGTGGTTTGCCTTGCCAAGACGATAGGCCGCCGCAGCCGGACCTTCTATAACCGAAAGTCCAAGATTCGTTTGCAGGAGTCCGGACATGGTCGACCCGCTCGCGGAGGTTGTTACGCTGCTCCAGCCGGGCGCCCGGTTCTCGAAGGCCATTGTCGGCGCCGGCCCGTGGCACATCCGCCGCTCGGATGCCGGGCAGCCCCTCTACTGCGTGGTCATCGAGGGCGCGTGTCGCCTCGCGGTCGACGGGCATGAGTCGACCGAACTCCGCTCGGGCGACTTCGTCTTGATCCCTGCAGCTTACGGCGTCGCGATGTCCAGCCTCGCGCCTCCCTCGGAGGAGGCCCCCGAAGCGCTGCCCGTCGCGCTGGCCACCGGCGAATTCAGGATCGGCGACCAGGACGGCCCGGCCGACCTGCGGATGCTGGCGGGTCACTGCAGCTTCGGCTCCCCCGACGCGGGCTTGCTGGTGTCGCTGCTTCCGCAGCTCGTACATGTGCGCGGCGAGCCGCGGCTCGCCACCCTCGTGCAACTCGTGAGAGATGAATTCCGCGAACGGCGTCCGGCGCGCGAGGTCATCCTCGCCCACCTCATCGAGGTTCTTCTCATCGAAGCGCTCCGCTCGACGGCAGGCACCGCGGCGTCGCCCGGTCTCGTGCGCGGGCTTGCCGACGAGCGCCTTGCCGTCGCGATACGACGGATGCACGAAAGCCCGACCAAGCCCTGGACGGTCGCACAGTTGGCGAAGGAGGCCGCGCTCTCTCGTTCAGCGTTCTTTGATCGCTTCAGCCGCGCAGTCGGCGTCGCGCCGATGGCGTATTTGCTCGCCTGGCGCATGGCCTTGGCAAAGAACATGCTCCGGCAGAACGAAAGTCGCGTCGCCGAAATTGCGGAACGCGTCGGCTACGGCTCCGGCAGCGCGTTCAGTGTCGCATTCACCCGCCATGTCGGACTGCCGCCGGCGCGGTATGCGCGCGAGCAGGCAGAACCGGCGACACGCCGCAGCGGTCACGCCGGCCGCCCGGAGCCGTGATCATGTCTCCTCGCGCCGTGGCGTCGAGCCGATCTGCGATCTGATCTTCTCCGCATCCGCCGGCGTCGCCGGATTGTAGACCACCATGCTGAGATCCGTCCGGCCATCGACCGCAAAGGCGGAATACTCGAAGGCGAGCGGGCCGAGCACCGGGTGGCGGATGTGCTTGACGGCTTCGTGCTGGCCGCCATGCACATCGTTCTCCGCCCACATCGTCCTGAACTCGGGACTGAGCCGGCAGAGGTCATCGACGAGAGGCCCCACCTCCGCCGCGGCCCCGGCGCGGGCCGCGTCCACCCGGAACGCACCCAGCACGAACCGCGCCACGCTTTCCCAGTCGTATTGCGCCGCGCGGGCACGCGGGTCGAGGAAGATGAAGCGCAGGATATTGCGCTGCTCCGGCGGCAGCGATCCATAATCGATCAGCATCACGGTCGCCGCCCGGTTCCAGGCGACGACGTCCCACGTTGCGGTCCTGATCACCGCGGGGCTTGGGTCCAACGCATCGAGCACGCGCTGCAGCCGCGGCGTGACGCCTTGGTCCTTCCGGTAGCGCACCTCGGGCGGGCGGCCAAGGCCGAGCAGGAAGAGGTGCTCGCGCTCGACCTCCGTGAGCATAAGAGCGCGCGAGATCCGGTCGAGCACGTCGGCCGAGGGCGCGCCGCCGCGCCCCTGTTCGAGCCAAGTGTACCAGGTTGGGCTGATATTGGCGCGCTGCGCCACTTCCTCGCGGCGCAGGCCGGGCGTACGGCGGCGCTCCGAGGGAAAGCCAAGAGCGGCCGGATCGAGCTTCATGCGTCGGTCCCGCAGATAGGACCCAAGCAGGTTCTCGGTAGCCAGGTGCTCGCTCATCCTGTTAGTCATCTTACCATGATAAACTCACTACTTTACCAGAATACAACGCGAGCCGACATTTGTCTCCAACGAACCCTGGAGACCTGCTCATGCGTGTTTTCGTCACCGGCGCCACCGGATTCATAGGCATTCCCACCGTCAAGGAACTGATCGCCGCCGGACATAAGGTTCTCGGCATGGCCCGTTCGGAGGACGGGGCAAAATCCTTGGCCGCTATCGGCGCGGAAGTTCATCGCGGTTCGCTAGAAGACCTCGATAGCTTGCGGAAGGGGGCAAGCGCTTCGGATGCCGTCATTCACCTGGGCTTCATTCACGACTGGTCGAAATTCGCAGAGAATTGCGAGATCGACCGCCGTGCCATTGAAGCCTTGGGTTCCGTTCTTGCCGGCTCCGATAGGCCTCTCATTGTTACATCGGGGACGGGGGGATTAGCTGCGCCGGGCCAGGTTACGACCGAAGATCATGTGGTGCCGCCGGACTACCCGTTCCCCCGTGTTTCGGAACAGACGGCTCTCTCGCTGAAGGGCGTCCGCGCGTCGGTCATGCGCCTTCCCCAAGTCCACGACCCGGTCAAGCAGGGTCTCATCACCCCTGCGATCGAGGTTTATCGCGAAAAGGGCGTGTGCGCCTATGTCGGCGACGGACTCAATCGCTGGCCGGCGGCGTATGTTCTCGACGTCGCGCGTCTCTACAGGCTGGCGATCGAGAAGGCTGAGCCGAACGCAAGATATCACGCGGTCGCGGAGGAAGGCGTGTCGATGCGCGATATTGCCGAAGCCATTGGCCGGCGCCTGAAGCTGCCGGTCAAATCCATCGCCCCGGAAGAGGCCCAGGCCTTTTTTGGCTGGCTCGCCATGTTTGCTGGGCGAGATATGCCCGCCTCAAGCGAAAAGACGCGGAAGAAACTGGGCTGGAACCCGGCCGGGCCGGGGCTGATCGCCGATCTCGAACAACTGCGCGTATCCGATAGCTGACGTTCACAAGGACAATCCAAGGCACGGGAGATCAAACCGAAGGTCGTGGTTTCGGGCGAGCCAAGGTGTAAACGGCCACGATCGCCGCAGCAAAGCCCGAGGCTGCGCCGACGCCGAGCGCCCAGCGTGGCCCGCAATGGTTGGCCACCCAGCCGACGATCGGCGCACCGATCGGCGTGCCCCCGAGCGCCACTCCGACGCGCAGCGCCATCACCCGTCCGCGCATGGCGGGCTCGGTCGAGAGCTGCATCAGGCTGTTCGTCGTGTTGGCGAGGGTAAGTGCCGCCACGCCGATGACGACGAGCGCGCCGGCGAAGAACCAATAGCCCGGCGCAACGGCAGCCAGCGTGCAGCCGAGCCCGAAGACTGCAGCGCCGACCAGCAGCAACGGGAATCTGGGCTTCTCACGGCGGGCGCCCAGAAGCGCGCCCGCCACCGTGCCGATCGCCATGATCGACGACAAAAGGCCATAGCCGCGGGCGTCCGTGTGGAAGACGCTGACGGCCATGGTCGAGATGAAAATCGGGAAGTTCAGCCCGAAGGTCCCGATCAGGAACAGCATGACCAGGATCACTTTGAGGTCCGGGCGGCCCCACACATAGCGAAGCCCCTCGGTGAAGCTGCCCCTGGCCCGACGTGCCCTGGCATTCGGACGAAGCTCGGCGACGCGCAGGAACGCCAGCGAGATCAGCACCGCGACGAAGGAAGCGCCGTTGATCAAGAAGGCCCAGCCGGTACCGATGGCGGCGATGACCACGCCAGAGACGGCCGGCCCGATCATCTGCGCGGCGTTGAACGAGGTCGAATTGAGCGCCACCGCGTTGTGCAGGTCTGCATCCCCAACCAGTTCCGCGACGAAGGTTTGGCGCACCGGCGCATCGAACGCCGCCGCGCTGCCGAACAGGAAGGCGAAGATGTACACGTGCCAGAGCTGGACGACGCCGGCCACGGTCAGCACCCCCAGTACCAGAGCGAGGGCGCCCATCGTCGCCTGTGTGGCGATCAGGAGCTTACGCTGATTGAAATGGTCGGCGGCGAAGCCGGTCCAGGGCAGCAGAAGGAACTGCGGCCCGAACTGCAGCGCCATGACCACGCCGACGGCCGAGGCGTCGTGATGGGTGAGCTGGGTGAGCACCAGCCAGTCCTGGGCCGTCCGCTGCACCCAGGTACCGACGTTGGAGACGAAGGCGCCGGCGACCCAGACCCGATAGTTGAACCCTCGCAGGGATCGAAAGACACCCGCAAAGGGAGCCTTCATGGATGCTCCGGCTGATTGCCGCCGTGGAAGCGGCCAAAGTGCCGGGCGGAAAAAAGCGCGATCAGGAGCGCGCCAGCACCGCATGCTAGGACATCGCCTGTGTTCCTCAATCCAAAATCACCGACACGGCAGACGAGCACATAGCCGATGACGATGTTGAAAAAGCCCCAGAGGACATTGACGGTCGAGGAGGAGAGCCCCTGTCCCGGCGGCTTGGCAAACGGACTCTGGAACGACCTGCCCATCATGCCGCTGACGAAATGGGGGACCGCGTTCGCGAGGAACGCGCCGCCAAAGAAATAGGAAAGGAGCGAAAGCCAGGGCATCTCAGGCGCTCCTTGTGGGCAGGAGGTCGATGATCTCCTGCGTCGCGCCGGTCTCGCCGAGCCGCGGGAAGACGTTCCTCGTGCTGTAGTCGTGGGCCTCGGGACGCGTGTCGGTCATGGCGTCGAGGGCGAGGGTGACATTGAAACCCGCTTCATAGGCTTGGCGTGCCGTCGCCTCGACGCCGGTTCCGGTCGCAACGCCCGCGATCACCACCTGGGTGACGTTCCGCGCTTTCAACAGGGCTTCGAGATCCGTGCTGGCGAAAGCGCCCCAAGTCCGCTTCGTAACCAGGATGTCGGTGGGTTGTTGGTTCAGCTCCGGGGTGAGGTCGGCCCACCCATCCGGACGGGGACCCGTCTGACGCGGCTGCTCCGTCCGGCCTGGCGCGCCGCCGGCGACGTTGACGAGCACCACCGGCAGGTCGCGCTCGCGGAAAGCGTCGGCCAGCGCCCGAGCCCGCTCGATGATGTCGCCAATCGGGTGGATAGCGGAAAGACCGATGATGCCCTTCTGCAGGTCGACGATGATCGGGGCCGTATTCGGATCGAGCGTGGTCAGCGCCATGGAGTCTCCTCTCGGAATTTGGGATGGATTCGATCGGGCGTGAGCCCCTCGAATCACGATCAATCGTCGACGAGCCGTTTGAGCAGCTCGACGGCCTTCGTGACCTCGTCCTGTTCCTGCGGCGAGAGCCGCGCCTGGAGCGTGCGGGTCAGCCAGTCCTGGCGCGCCGCCCGCCCTTCCTTCGCCCATTTGCGGCAGGCGTCCGTGAGCGAGAGCAAGGTCTGCCGCCCGTCCGCCGGGTCTGGCGCGCCGCTCACCAGGCCAGCGCCCTCCAGCGCGGCGATGACTGGAGCTATCGACTGCGGCCGCATCCCTTCGGCTCGGGCGAGGTTTGACGCCGTGGCGGGGCCCTCTTTCTCCAAACGCAGCAGCACCGACACTTGGGAAGGTGTGAGGTCCCCGACATGCGCCTGTTCGCGCAGCCGGCGCTTCAGCTTGCCCAGCAAGGTGCGGAGGTTCTGCGCCAAGGCTGAGGCCCGCATGACTTGCTGATCGTCCCGTGCAGCGGCCATGTCGGACTGCGTACCATATACGCAGATCACCTGTAAAGAGGATCTGTTCAGATTACCTGGATACCGTGAGAATGGGCGACGCGTTGGTCGCGCGGCTGGGCCGGCACGATGCTCGCCGCAGTGAGGCTCGCACCGACAGGCGGCTTACGCCCCTTCAAGTATTTTTTCGCGCCAGTCCGACCGAGTACGAACGGGCATGCAATGGGCTTGCAATCGACGAAGTTCGGCACCGACCTCTCTCCCGAAAGGAAAGGAGAGACGTCCGTGTCTGCGACCAAGATCCTCTGGGGCCAGGTCCTCACCGTCTTTGCGATCGTACTGTTGGCGATCTGGACTGCGACCGAATGGACCGCCTGGCGGCTCGGCTTCCAGCCGGAGTTGGGCCGACCGTGGTTCGAGCTGCTGCACGTCCCCTTCTACCTGCCGCCGGCGTTCCTCTGGTGATGGTACGCCTACGACGCCTATGCGCCGTCGATCTTCATCGAAGGTGCCTACATCGCTGCCTCGGGTGGCCTCATCTCGGTCGTGGTTGCGATCGGCATGTCGGTGTGGCGGGCGCGCGAGGCCAAGAACGCGGAAACCTATGGCTCGGCTCGCTGGGCCCGCCCTGACGAGATGAAGGCCGCCGGTCTGTTCGCGCCCGATGGCGTCGTCCTTGGCCGGTACGATCGGGCCTATCTCCGCCATGATGGTCCCGAGCACGTATTGTGTTTCGCCCCCACTCGCAGCGGCAAGGGCATCGGCTTAGTCGTGCCGACGCTGCTGACTTGGCCCGGAAGCGCCATCGTTCACGACATCAAGGGAGAGAACTGGCATCTCACCGCCGGATTCCGGGCGCACTTCGGACGCGTCCTGCTGTTCGATCCGACCAACAACGCTTCGGCCGCCTACAACCCGCTGCTCGAAGTCCGTAAGGGCGAATGGGAGGTCCGCGACGTACAGAACGTCGCCGACGTGCTGGTCGATCCGGAAGGCTCGCTCGAACGCCGGAACCATTGGGAGAAAACTAGCCATTCGCTACTGGTCGGCGCGATCCTGCATGTCCTCTACGCCGAAGCGGACAAGACCTTGGCCGGTGTCGCCGGCTTCCTTTCCGATCCGAAGCGGCCGATCGAGGCGACGCTGCGGGTGATGATGACCACCCGCCATTTCGGCGAGGCCGGGCCGCATCCCGTGGTCGCGTCGGCCGCGCGCGAGCTGCTCAACAAATCCGACAATGAGCGCTCCGGCGTGCTGTCGACCGCCATGTCCTTCCTCGGCCTTTACCGCGATCCGGTTGTGGCGAAGGTCACGCGCCGATGCGACTGGCGGATCTCGGACCTGGTTTCTGATGCACGGCCTGCCACGCTCTACCTCGTGGTGCCGCCCTCCGACATCAGCCGCACCAAACCGCTAATCCGGCTGGTACTGAACCAGATCGGCCGCCGCCTGACCGAGGAGTTGCACGCCAAGGACCGTCGCCACCGCGTCCTGCTCATACTCGATGAGTTTCCGGCCCTGGGCCGGCTCGACTTTTTCGAATCCGCGCTCGCCTTCATGGCCGGTTACGGGCTGAAGAGCTTCCTGATCGCGCAATCGCTAAACCAGATCGAGAAGGCGTACGGCACCAACAACGCGATCCTCGATAACTGCCATGTACGTGTGTCGTTCGCGACCAACGACGAGCGGACCGCGAAGCGAGTCAGCGACGCGCTCGGTACAGCGACCGAGATGAGGGCAATGAGGAACTACGCCGGCCATCGTCTGTCGCCGTGGCTCGGCCATCTGATGGTCTCTCGCTCCGAGACGGCGCGTCCACTGCTGACGCCGGGCGAGATCATGCAGCTTCCGCCATCGGACGAGATCGTCATGGTGTCGGGCATCCACCCTATCCGCGCAAAGAAGGCGCGTTATTACGAAGACCGCCGTTTCGCCGAACGGATGCTGCCGCAGCCGAAAGAGGTATCGCATGCACCACGACCGGACGACTGGTCCAACATGCCGGTCCAGGCGCCTTCAGCCGATCTCATGACTGCGCTGATGTCCGAGGACGAAGCTAATGGCGGCCTACGCCGCGAGCCCGAGCTGCCGGATCATGTCGCTGTCGCCAAAGAGACGACACCGCAGCGCTCCGAGTGGCACGAGTTCGACATCGTCGACGACACGCCGGACGAAGCCGCCCGCCAGCAGGAGGTCCTTCACCAGCGCTTGCGAAACGTGGTGCGTCAGACCTCTCTGGACCCCGCTGACGATCTCGGGATGTAGAGGACGGCCATGCGCGACCGGCTGAACCTTTCTCTTCCTGTCGAGATGATCGCCCAGATCAATGAGCTAGCAACGCGCAAGCGCCTGACCCGCTCGGCGATCGTGGAGGCGGCCGTTGCGTCCTTTCTGTCGCCCGACGGCACCGACCGCATGGAGGCGGCTTTCGCGCGCAGGCTCGATCGGTTGACCCGTCAGGTGCAGCGGCTTGAGCGCAACAGCAGCATTTCAACCGAGGCCATCGCGCTGTTCGTCCGCTTCTGGCTGACGATCACGCCGCCCTTGCTGCCCGATGCGCAGGCGAGCGCCCAGGTGAAGGGCCGCGAACGCTACGAAGGCTTCATCGAAGCGCTGGGGCGAAGCCTGTTCGACGAGATCCCACGCGGCGTGCTTCCTGGAGAGGACGCAGAAAGGGAAGGAGGCCTAGACAGCCGCCCGGACCGGCTATGATCGCGACAACCAGGCCGATCATCGCCATGTCCACGGCATCGCTCGCGCCGTCCTGACTGCACAGCAATGTGCGTAGCCGCAGCGGCCCGGCCGCCACGTCGACGAGGAGCCTTGCCGGCGCCGACGTGTCGCGAGCAGCCAGATGCCGCTCAGCGATGCACCGGTCAAGATAGGCGGCGGCGATATCGGGGCCTTATGGCTGGGACAACGGGTCACGCTCCGGAGCCGACTCTACGATTGCTGACCACACTCCCCTCCGCCATCAGTTCCGTGCCGGTGCTCGCGGGTGCGGGAGCTCAGCTTTCGCTGTTCCCGGCACGGCCCTTCTTACCGCCTGATCCTGGTCCGCATCCCGTGGTCATCGTCCTGCACGGCTGCGGCGGCCTGAGCGTAGAGATACCGACAAGAGGCAGAAAGATTTCGTCGAGGAATGCGATCATGAGAGTCTGTGGCGGCGGCTTGAAGTTCATGATGATCTCCTGCCGCAGCCAGCTTGCGGGAAGCGCGCGGATCAAGGTTGTAAGTCGCCTTGCGTCAATCTCCCCGCGAACGATCGCGCGATCTATCATCACATCGAAACCGCTCCGATCGCCCGGAATCAGGTCCATCCTGAGCGTGGCCAGCGTTGATTGCGTCTCCTCGAAATAGTCGGCCATCTTCAGCAGGGCTATGATGGCGATCCCAGCCCGCTCGCGCGATACTTGGCGCATGAGGGCCAGGAGATCACCCCGCAGCGTTCCGGTCTCCGGCAGGGTCACAGGATGCTGCCGGAAATGGCGCTGCAAGGCTGCGAGGGCAAGATCGCCCCGTTGCGGCCAGCGGCGATAAAGCACGGGCCGGCTGGTACGCGCACGGGTCGCGACCGCATCGATCGTGAAGCGCCCATAGCCCTTTTCCGTCAGCTCGCCCCATGCCGCGTCGAGGATGGCCTCCTCAAGCACGGTCCCGCGGCGGCGCTCGCCAGTCCGACCTGTCATCCGCTCACCATAAGAAACATATCGTACCCTATTGACTCCCGCATGCCGGAACGACAAGATACGACATGTATCTTATCGAGGTGAAGATCACAACGATGTCAGGAGCCGATACAGGGCGGCGTCAGGCGATGAGCAGGCCGCAGACAGCCGGATCGCGACGTACCCTGGCGCGATCTGTTCGACTCTCATTGTGGATGTTTTGAAGCCGCTGGCCGCCTGTTCGAGTCATCGGTCGAGGCAGTCTGAACGCATCCCGAAGGAAGCCAACCCAATGTCGAAGCTTGACGTGGACAGTTTGACAGGGGTCTCCGAGACCCTACTGATCCCGCTGCACTATCGCGTGGAAGAGAGCAAAGCGGAGTCGAGCACGTTCAAGGATGAGATGGGCGAGCGGTTCTACGATGCCATCGCGTATGATTGGCAAAAATTCCAAGGTCAGGCGTTTAAGCGGCCGGCATTCGCCGCCAGAACCACGATATTGGATCGCCAGGTCAAGACCTTCGTGGAAAACACGCCCGATGCTCTGGTGGTCAATCTGGGCGCTGGACTGGATACGCGCTTCTATCGGCTTGACAATGGGCACGTTGTGTGGATCGAGATCGATTTACCTGAAGTCATAGCGTTTCGGCGGAAGTTGGACGAGCCGACGAACCCGCGTCACATCTTCCTGTCTGGGTCTGTGCTCGACCCTCATTGGCTCACGGTCGTCAAGAGGCATGAGAGGCCGCGAATTTTGTTCGTCGCAGAAGGTTTGTTTCCGTATTTTACGCAACAGCAACATGAGTTCATCTTTGGATATCTCGTCGACAATTTTCCTGGCCAGGAGATGCTCTTTCAGACCCTCGCGCCATCCATGATTCACGAATTTGTCCAGTATTCTGATCTGACGAATCTGAGGACGAATGTTGATATGCAGTGGGGATTTGAGGAGAGCAGGCAGGTATCGTCTCTGAACCCGAAGGTGCGCTTCGTTAGTGAATTCTCGCTACTGGAAGGGAACGAAAGACTGTTGCCTGAGGAGGTGCAGAAGAAACTTCCGCCTGAGCAATTGAGAAAACTCGCTAAGATCGTCCACGTTCAATTTGGATAAATTGGCGTAGTGCCATCGAGTGGTGACAATCTGACACTTGGTACCCAAGAAGGGCGCGTTCGCGGGCTCCATTTGCGGTCACTTGAGACCTGACGACACTCATTGCACACGGTCTTCTCGGATCCGCTCATTGGCCGATGATGCGAGCTTCCTGCACATAGGCGAAACCGCCCTTGCCTGACCACGCTCGTCCGTCAGGATAGCGCAATTCTATTCCGGCGAGATCCTTCTCACCCGCCAGACGCATATTGACGCCCATCTGGACGTTTCCGAACTTCGATACGGCGCTCGCGGTTAGAATAAAGTGCGTCGTTGAACCACAATTTGCACAGAAATGGATCTCCGCGGCCGGGTCTTCTTTGTCTTCCCGGCTATATCCCTTCGTCGCTCCCTCGATGCCGACTTTTGAGGGATGGAAATAGGCCCAGCGGGCACCCGATTTGCTGCAGAGTGTGCAATTGCACTCGTTAATGAAGTCTGGTCGCTTTGGGATTTCGAGGCGGACTCGGCCGCAGAGGCAGGAGAGCTTCAGCATTCCCATATTATATCACGGGGCCGCTCGTCCGGTAGCGGGCGTCCGGTTTCCCATCCACTCACCGCCGTTTCCACCTTGGCCGCGCCGGGTACCAAGTGTCAGATTTTCACCATCAGGCTGGCCATAGCCTGCATCGAGTTCGGTGGCTGGCTCGGCTGTTGCCGGCCCAAGTGGGCTGTCCAAAGCCGGCGAAGCCCGGCCCGAGAGCGGTCGTCGACTCAGGCCCCCTGGGCGGAGGCGAGGCGGGGCCCAAGCGTCTCGATCAGCCAGTCGACGAACACCCGCACCCGCGGAGAAAGCTGACGGCTGCTCGGGTAGAGGATCGAGACCGGCATCGGCATTGGCGGAAAATCGGCCAACACCTCCACCAGGGCACCCGAGGCGAGGTCGTCCGTGAAACGGTAGCGTGGTGCCTGGATCAGGCCCAACCCGAGCCGTGCCGCCGCGGCGGAGGTATCCGCGCCGCCGACCAGCACGCGCGCCGGCAGCATCACCTCGACCGTTCTGCCGCCAACCCCAAACTCCAACGGCAGCGGCTGGCCGGTGCGGGACGACACGAAGCCGACCATCTCATGCCCATCCAGCCGATCGGGCGAGGCGGGAACGCCATGCGCGGCGAGGTAGCCCGGGCTCGCGCAGGTGATCTCCCCCACGACGCCCAGCCGCCGCACGATCATGTTGCCGTCGACGAGCGTGCCGGCGCGCACCACGCAATCGACGCCTTCGCGTACCAGATCGACGAAGCGCTCGCCCTCGCCGATATGGACGGTGAGCGCCGGGTGCCGCGCCAGCAAGGCGGGCAGCGCCGGCAGCAGGATGGTGCGCGCCAGATAGCCCACGACATCGACCCGCAGCAGCCCGGCCACCGTCCCGCCGGCGCCAAGGTCGGCATCCTCGAGATCCGCGAGGATCGCCATGCAGCGCCGGTAATAGGCCTCGCCCTCGACGGTCGGCTGCACGTGGCGGGTGGAGCGCTGCAGCAGCCGTATGCCGAGCCGCTGTTCCAGGGCCTTGATCGCGGCCGTGGCGACCGGGCGCGAGAGCCCGAGATCGGCCGCCGCAGCGCTGAAGCTGCTCCGATCGACGATGCGGACGAACAATTCGAGTGTGGCGAGACGATCCATCGGGATTGTTCTGTCCCACAAAACAATGCTGACGGCAATCGCGCTCTTATCCGCGAGGGCGGCGGCGACCAGATCACGGGCATCAGCAGACCGGAGAGGTCATATGCCCGACCAACATTTCCCTATAGCAATCGTCACCGGCGGCAGCCGCGGCCTCGGCCGCGCGACGGTGGAGGCGCTCGCCCGCCGCGGCGTCGGCGCAATCTTCACCTACCACCGAAACCGCGCCGCTGCCGACGACGTGCTCGCGGCGGTCGCGCAATCCGGCGCGCGTGCGGCGGCACTCCCGCTCGATACCGGTGAGACTACCGCCTTCCCCGGTTTCGTCGCCGAGGTCCGGCGCGTCCTCGACGGCTGGGGCGCCACGCGGTTCGATTTCCTCGTCAATAACGCCGGCACCGCGCACCATGCGCCGATCCCGGAGGTGACCGAGGCGGATTTCGACGCCCTCTACCGCGTGCACCTCAAGGGCGTGTTCTTCCTGACGCAAGCGCTGTTGCCGCTGGTTGCCGACGGCGGCCGGATCGTGAACGTGTCCTCGGGCCTGACGCGGTTCGCCTATCCCGGCAGCGCCGCCTACGCGGCGATGAAGGGCGCGGTCGAGGTGCTGACCCGGTATCTGGCGAAGGAACTCGCTCACCGGCGGATCGCGGTCAACACCGTCGCCCCCGGCGCCATCCAGACCGACTTCAGCGGCGGCATGGTGCGCGACAACCCGGAGGTGAACCGGCTCGTCTCCGCAGCGACCGCGCTCGGCCGGCCCGGCCTGCCCGACGACATCGGGCCGATGATCGCCTCACTGCTGTCCGAAGACCACCGCTGGGTCAACGCCCAGCGGATCGAAGTCTCCGGCGGGATGATGATTTAGGACCGGTGGGGAAGGCTCATCCCCCCATAGGCGCTAAAATAGGTCGCGAACGGGGTATGTGATGTGAGGTTGTCGTTTTCGCGGAGCGTTCGCGAGGTGGCGATGAACCATGGGGTGCGCGGCGACGATGCTGGCGAGGGAGAGTGGGCCGCGGACGATATCCAGCAACACCATCAGGACGGTCTTCTGCACGGCCCAAAGTGACGGGACATAGGCCGCGTCGAGCAGGTCCTCAGGGGGAAGACTCCAGGAAGTCCTGG
>Ga0255353_1001124_pt1 | contig 15576 bp, 19 predicted proteins | sample HBST25metaG_FD_189941 | JGI IMG/M metagenome (GOLD analysis project Ga0255353, IMG submission 189941) | Peat soil microbial communities from Stordalen Mire, Sweden - H.B.S.T25 | ecosystem: Environmental > Terrestrial > Soil > Wetlands > Peat | place: Sweden: Norrbotten County, Stordalen Mire...
TCCCTCGATGATACTTGGGGTGGGCCTCGCCCAACCCCGCTGTTTGACACACCATCACTCTGCGGGACGGCCACCGCGTCGCCTACCCAGCGACCGGCCCGTTACCCCATCTAAGGTCGAACGGACACGAAACAATGGCGGTTTTTTGCGGTTTTTTGGCTTGGATCTAACCCGCGCTAGCCGGGTCCCGGGCCGCCAAGCTGGTCAGCCCCCAGACGCCGACGGCGAGCGCCCCGCGCGGAGCCTTTTCTGCAGGCCATTGATTTCGCTAGAATCCAGCCAACTGTGGCACCTCCTCGCATGCAGCGAGAAGCGGTGCTTCTCACGATGGCCGGCCGCGTCACAATTCCCACAGCCCACCTCGCAGGCAGCCGCACCCGTATTGACTGTGCGCCATTGCGTGGCACGCGACGCGCGTGAGGTGGCGCAATAGACGCGACGAACACATCGTTGCGGCCACGTTCGCCGTTGATAAAGTTCTCCTGCAACGAAACTCTCCGTGCTGGCGCTCCGTCCGACAGAGACAGCGCCGGCAAGCAAAGAACCATGGCGCGCTTTTCCACGGACATTGCCGATGCTATGAGGAATTAGCATTCGCTGCGCGTCATGCGGTCCGGGCGCTCACACCCGATAGACCACACAGGGGCATCGACGATGCTCACAAAGCCGCTACCCGGCTAGCGACGTTCATCGCAAGACGCCTGTAAAGCTCTTCCGTTCAGAGTGGATTCATGTACGACCACACCGTTGCGCCCTCGCCGTTGCCTGACTTGCTCTCACGCAAACGCGTGCTGGTCACCGGTGGCGCCGGCTTTATTGGCTCCCACCTCTGCGCGCGGCTGCTGGCTGACGGACACGACGTCCTGTGCGTCGACAACTACTTCACCGGGCGGAAAGCGAACGATGCTTGACGTGTTACGCGACACATAATAGCTATCCCGTGTGTCTATCCGGTCGTTCCGCGATGCCGAAACTGAGACCCTGTTCCGCACCGGCAGGAGTAAGCGCTGGGCGAACATCGCCAAGGTCGCGACGCGAAAGTTGGATATGCTGGACGCCGCGGCGGCGTTGCTGGACCTCCGCTCTCCGCCGGGCAACCGGCTGGAAGCCCTGTCCGGCGACCGCGCCGGACAACATAGCATCCGGGTCAATGACCAGTGGCGCGTCTGCTTTCGTTGGGCCGAAGCCGGCCCCGAGGATGTCGAGATCACTGATTACCACTGAGGCCACGCCATGATCGAAGCACGTATCCGCACGCATCCCGGCGAGGTTCTGCGGGAAGAGTTCATGAAGCCGATGGGCCTGAGTGCGAACGCGGTGGCGCGGGCGCTCCGGGTGCCGCCCAACCGCATTACGGCCATCATCGCCGGGGAGGAGCCGCGCGCCGTGACGCCTGACACCGCGCTCCGGTTGGGTCGCTATCTCGGCACCACGCCCGAGTTCTGGCTGAACCTGCAACTCGCTTACGACCTCAGCCGGGCGCGGACGGAGGTGGGCGCGCGCATTGAGGCTGAGGTGCAGCCAGTGGCGGCGTGAAGCGAATGCAGCGCCGACTGTGGTGGCGATCACCCTGCGCTGACCGACCCGCAGCACCATCTGTGCTGGCACCGCATCGCGGGCGAAAGGGCACTCATGCCGAAGAAGCCGACCGACAAGAAGAAGCCGCAGCCACTCGCCGTCGCCATGGACGTGTGGGGCGACCTGTTCGGCGAGATGCTGACCAGCGGCCCTCGCGCCGGGCAAGCCGGCCGACGACACGAAGTCACCGGGCAAACCGAGGAAGCCGGGGCGGCGGCGGGTGCGCTGACGGCTACCGCCTCAGACTCGATAACCGGCACTTACCGCGTGTGCTGGGCGGGCGCCACACTCCCGACCCACGTCCAGCCAGCGGGGTCCAATTGCCTGCGGTAACAGCCCATAAAATCTCCCTTACTTGAGATTAGATTGCATTACCAAAGCACGTAGATCAGATGCCTGTTCCAGGAGATGACTGAATCTGGAAGGCAAGGGGACTCTGCAATGGCTGATCCGACTCGAATACCCCACCGGCGCTGGACCATCGGCGTGCTGCTGGGCGTCGGCATCCTCATCAACTACTTCGACCGCGTGAACCTCTCCGTGGCCGCACCGCAGTTGCAGCAGGAATTGGGGTTGACGCCCACGGATATCGGTCTGCTGTTCAGCGGCTTCTTCTGGTCATACGCGATCCTGCAGATTCCGGTTGGCATGGTCCTCGACCGTTTCGGGATCACGCGGGTTAGCCGGATCGGCGCGTTCCTCTGGGCAGTCGCCTCAGCCGCCATCGCCTTCACGAACAGCTTCGGCACCATCTTCGCCGCCCGCGCGCTCCTTGGCGTGGCCGAGGCCCCCGCCTTCCCCGCCAACTCCAAGGCGACCGGCTACTGGTTCCCGCGGCACGAACGCGCGCTGGCGACGGCCATCTTCGATGCCGCCGCAAAGTTTTCCAACGTCGTCGGCGTGCCGCTGGTCGCCATCACCGTGGTTACCCTCGGCTGGCGTTGGGGCTTTGGGCTCACCGCGCTGCTAAGCTTCGCTTACTTCCTGGCGTACTGGATCATCTACCGGGACCCGAGTGTCGACACACGGCTGAGCGCCGAGGAGCGGGAGTACATACGCAAGGGCGGCGCCGCTCCGGAGGGCAATGCGAGCGCCAGCCCATTCGCCATGCTCGGCTACCTGCTGCGCAGCCGCAAGGTATGGGGGCTGACCCTCGGCTTTGGCGCCTACGACTACTCCTTTTATCTGTTCCTCACTTGGCTGCCGGACTACCTCGTCCAAACGATGCACATGAGCATCCTCAGGTCGGCGGGCTACGCGACGATCCCCTGGATCTGCGCGACGATTGCCGACCTCATCGTCGGCGGCTGGCTGATTGACCATCTGGTCGCGAACGGCCGTGACGAGACGCGGGTGCGGAAGGCGGTGCTGGTGGTCGGGATGGTGCTCGGCCTTGCCGTGGTCGGCGCGACCATGACGAGCGATCCGCGCTGGGCCATCTTCTGGATCACGGTCGCGCTCGTCGGGTTGGCGTCGGCGGCGCCGGTGGGCTGGTCCCTCCCGTCGCTGATTGCGCCGCACGGTGGCACCGGGACGGTCGGCGGTGTGATGAACTTCGCCGGCAATCTGATGGGAGCAGTGGCTCCGGTGGTGACCGGCGTGCTGGTCGGCGCCACGCAGTCGTTTTCCGTTCCCTTCCTGGTCGCCGGGATCGTCCTGCTGTTCGGCATCTTCTGCTATGTCGTGCTGCTCGGCCGCATCGAGCCGATCCCGGAACCGGTGGCCCACCACCCGGCGATGACGCCGGCGCAATGAGTTGCGCTCTGTTCGCCTTGCGTGTGGATACCGTATAAACACAATGCCCTAGATTAACGCTAACCCGTTGAAAACCAAGGCACACCACCCAGCGTCCACACCTAACAAAAACAGAGCCAATGAGTTCTCCTACCCCTCACGACGAAAAGGATTGCGCGTATGAGCGAGGCCGAGAGCCAGAGTGCTGACAAGGCCCAGCGGGCGCCCACCGCCCTAGTGATCATGGGTGTTTCCGGCAGCGGCAAGTCCACGGTGGGCAAGCAGCTCGCCGAGCGCATCGGCTGGGAGATGACGGAGGGCGATCGCCTGCATCCGCCGGCCAACGTGGAGAAGATGCGCCAGGGCATTCCGCTCGACGACGCCGACCGAGGGCCCTGGCTCGACCGCATCGGTGCGCTGCTCGCAGATTGGGCGGCCGTGGGGCGCTCCGGCATTCTCACCTGCTCCGCCCTGAAGCTGGCGTACCGCGCCCGCATCCGAGTCGCGCGACCGGATGTGTGGTTCGTCTACTTGAAGGGATCGGAGGAGCTGATCGCCAGCCGCATCGCCGCGCGCCACCACGAGTACATGCCCGCCTCGCTGCTGCGCAGCCAGTTCGAGACCATCGAGGAACCCCTGCCCGGCGAGCCGGTGATTGAGGTGGACGCTGCCAGTCCGCCGGAAGTCGAGGTGCAGAAGATCATCGACGCTTTCCCTGTCTGGCCGCCCGGCTCGGTATGGCGGGTACAGTCGAGGCCCCCCAGTTCGTCCTCATCGCCCTGCCCCTGAGCTGACTGGCCCTGCTGCATACCGCGGCTTCGGGGGCTTGGCGGTCGGTTTCTTCATGTCCGCAGCCTACCGCCGCGGCGTCCCGTCCTCGACGATATCGCCTGTCGGGCCCAGCCCGTGCTAGAATGACGCCATGGCCATACCTGAACCCTCGATCTTCGACGAGATCGACGAAGCTGCCGAGGAACGCGCCCTGGCGGAAGCCGAGCGTGACATCGCCGAGGGACGCGTGATCTCACACGAAGCCATGCGTCGTTGGTTGCTGTCCTGGGGCACGCCTGACGAGCTGCCGCCCCCGCAGTGCGGCGAGTAATCTGGACCAGGGCCGCGCGCGGCGACTTGGCTGGAATCCGGGCCTACATCGGCCAGTTCAATCCCACCGCAGCGGCCCGCTTCGCTATCCGTTTGGTCCTTGCCGCTGACAGCCTAGTCGAGTTGGCCGAACGCGGAAGGCCGATCCGGGACGGACGGCGCGAGCTTGCGGCATTGCCGCCTTACCTGATCCGTTACCGGGTGGCGGGGGACGTGGTGTTCGTCCTGCGCATCCGGCACGGCGCACGCCTGCCGGATTAGCTGGCGGCCTTCCGCGGTCCCCTGGCCGTGCTTCGCTCACCGCCGCCGTGGCGTACGGTCCTCCAGGTCGGTGGGCGCAACCTCGATCCCGGCATCCGCCGGCGCCCGGCATACTACCTGCTTGATGGTCAGTCCGCGGCCGCGCGCTACCTCGATGATCGCGGCAATGGTGACCCCTCGCAGCCGCATGTTGGCTCGAATGCACGAAACGCACGGATTTACGCCGCGTCCCGCACCGTCACCTCAAGCCGCTTGCCGAGCAGCCGTAATGCCGCTTCCACGGCGCCAATATGGCTCCGGTGCAACGGATCGCGAAGCCGCCGGACGGCCTTCTCTTCCAGACCGAGCCGGCGGCCGAGCACCACGTTGGACATGCCGGCCACGAGCATCGTGTCATGCAGCGCCAGCTTCGCGGCGACGAGCGGCGGCACCACGGCAAGCGGGCGACCATCGGAGGGCGACGGGCGCGGCAAAGGATGGCCGTTGTCGGTGTAGAAGCTCAGCGCCGTCACCAGCGCATCCTCGGCCATCGCCGCAACTTCCTCCTCGGTGTCGCCCTCGGTGATCGCCTCGGGCACGTCCGGGAAGGTTACGGTCCAGCCGCCCTCGGGCTGTGGCTCTATCTCGTACGGATAGGCGTAGCGCATCGCTCAGTCCTCCAGGTCTGCCGGCGTGACCCCAAGCTGCTTCAGGATCGCGCGGAACGTGCCGAGCTTCAGGTCACCAGGGTGCCGCGGCACAACCGTCCGGCGCCCGTTCAGCACCACCTTCGTGTGGTTTCCACCTTCCTGCACCGTCAGCGGCCATTCGCGCCGGGTGGCGAGCCGGTTCAGGGCGCGTAGAAGTTCAGCCGGCTTCATGCCATTCATCATCGGGCATTTGTGCCCGATGATCAAGTACACGGCGAACGCCGCGTGGCGCCGAGCGCGTGTAGACGGGGGCGCGGCCTGGATGGAGGCGCCCCCCGCCGTGGTGCGGGCTAGGCGCCTTCCTCGTTATCAAGGTCGCAAAGCGCCTCGCCGGCGATCCGGCGCGCCTCGCGCAAAGTCTTTGCCGCGTGAACGCTGAACAACGCGTCGCGGGCGATATCCAGGCGGCAGTCTTCACCGCTCAGCCGAGTGCGATCGGGCGGTAAAAGACGATGATTCCGGCCATTAGGCAGACTCATTCTTCGCGTTGTTCAGCAACACGGCCAGCTTGGCCAAGCCCGTTGCGATGATTCGAATTTGCGGCTTGTTCTGCAGGATACCATCCGCGTCGTGGCAGGTGTGCGACGTGTGCTCAAGATAGCCAGCCTGCTCTTTGTCAGCATACCCGAGCCAGGCGCCAAAGCCCCCGAGGCGGTAAATCCAGCGGATTGCATGTAGCCAGCGCGCAAACTGCCGCTCAGGTTGGCCCAGCTCCTTGGCTGCCTCGCGAAGCGTCAGCGAGTTCGCCGCCGCCTCGATCTGCGCCAGCGCGGCCGACCTTGAGGTCATAGCAGCACCTGTTCGCTAAACAACGCGAAGGGCAAACGGATAAGGAACGTGCCCGCTCAGATCTCTCCCTTAGCGCGCGTGAGGGGGGAACGCCGCAATCGGCTCGTGCCAGTCGATCGGCACGCAAAGCGGGTGCTTGCCGCGTCAGCTGGGTAGCCGCCACACTCGGGTGCTGCTGACGCGTCTGTTCGTCGGCATCGTGCGATAACCGACAGCCCTCTGAGCCGCCGTGAAGCGCCGATCTTGCTGCGAAGCCCGCCTCCTGGCTGGCGTGACACGGCTGCGAGACACAGCCGGCCAGCACCAGGTCGAGCACGGCATCGCCCCAGGCAGCGTCGAAGGGCAGGCGCAGCAACAGGCGTTTGTAGACGGCGCCAAACAGCAGATCGAGCGCCAGCCCCGCGTCCAGGTCGCGGCGAAACTCGCCGCTCTCGATGCCACGGCGGAGGATGTCGAGCAGCTCCGCGGAGGCCGGCGCGAGGTGGCCATCGGTGAAGGCGCCGATCATCGCTGGATCGTTCTGCCCTTCCGCCAGGATGCCGGCCAGGATGTGGCCGTGCCGGCCCTGCAGCAGCCGGGTTACCGCCCGGTAGACGGTCCTCAGATCGGCCATGGCGGAGGCGGTGGGCTGGCAGTCGATCCCGGCGTTTGCCGACTGCAGGAAGCCCTCGATCGCCAGCGCGCCCTTGGTGGGCCAGCGGCGATAGATGGTGCTACGGGCCGCGCCGGAGCGAGGGAGACCGCCTCGATGGTGAACTGCGCCAACCCTTTCTCGGCCAACAGGTCGAGGGCGGAATGCAGGATCGCCTGCTGGCGGATCGGACAGCGTGGGCGACCGGCCCGCGCCGACCTGGTTTCACGCATCTGTTCATCTCCTGTCGTGCCGGCTATGTCCGCGCGACCCGTGTCGGTGTTTCCCTCCATCAACTGATGCGACCGTGCCCCTGGATTGGCGCCCCGCCACGCGGCCGGGGATGGAGCCCGGCCGGCGTGTGGGGAGTAGGGGCTTCCTCTGTACCAGGCACCGCCGGTTCAGTTGACCATGAACACCGGGGCGTGGCTGGCATTCCCGGTCTCGACCACGGTCACCGTGGCAGTGGAGGCGGGAGCGAAGACCGGAGCGCGGCTAGCGGTGCCTGCGTCAACCACAATCGAGCCTTGCCCGAGACGGTGGCGAAGACGGGCGGCTGGTGGGCGGTGCCGACCTGGATGGTGTCGGCGAAAGCGGCGCTGCTGCCGAGCAGCGAGAGCGCCAGGGTGGCGATGGTGAGAGTACGCATGGGGGAGATCCTTTGGGTTTGGGTGGCTGGAGTTAGCGGTTGGCCAGATGCAGGTCCGTGGCGCCGACCTGGGCGAAGACCGGAGCGCGCTTCGCGGAGCCGATCTCGGTCACGATCTGGCCATTGCCGGAAGTCGCAGCGAAGACGGGAGCGCGGCTTGCGCTGCCGACATCGGTAATGAGCGCCGTATTACCCGACCTGACAGCAAACACGGGGGCCTGGTTGGCATTGCCGATCTGAATGGCGTCTGCGAAAGCAGCGCCGCTGGTGAGCAGCGAGAGAGCGAAAGCAGCGAGGGCGATGGTACGCATGGTGGTTTCTCTTTTCATCCACTGAGCAGCGACTGCTCGCTGCGGTGACCAGCAGATGGGGGACCGCCTTCAGATACGCTACGTAGCGTATCGTATATTAGCCCCGCCTGAGCCGCATGGTTCTCGACCCGTGCCGCGGCAATATAGGGCGCACACGTCCGTATGATGGCGCCTACGTCTGTATGATAGGCGACATACTTCCGCCGTCGGCGCGGCCGGTTTGTCGCGCTCGCTGCGAGCGGCCCGGCTTCCTCGGCGGGCTATATGGGCCTGAGCTGCACTCCAAACGGGTCGATGCACTGGCAGGCGCGACGCTTGGCGTGATGACCGGCGCGTCGCTGGCCGTGGCGATGATTGGCCAAGCGCAGGCGCAGGCGCAGGGCCTTGTGACCAAGCATGCCGTTAAGCAGGTGGATCGGCTGATGAGCAACGCCAGCATCGACGTGTGGGACAGTTCCTGGCCGAGTTGGGTTTCGCCTATGTCATTCGCTTCCGCGGCAACATCCACGTCGCCGATGCGACGGGTGAGACGAGGCCCGCGGCCGAGTGGGTGGGCAAGGGTGGACGCGCCCGCAAACTGCGTGACGCCCGGGTCACGACGCAGGGACGGCAGGTGGGCGCGGTGGTCTGCGTGCATGCCAATGGCATGAAGGAACCGTGGTGCCTGGCCGCGAGCGACCCGGAGGCGACCGCCGCCGTGCTGGTCAACTACTATGCCAAGCGCTGGACCATCGAACCCAGCTTCCGCGACACCAAGGACCTGCGCTTCGGCATGGGGCTGTCATCGACCCGCATCGGCGAGCCAACCCGGCGTGACCGGCTTCTGCTGGTCAGCGCCTTTGCCATGGCGCTGCTGACACTGCTGGGCGCCACAGGCGAGAGCCTCGGCATGGACCGACAGCTCAAATCGAACACATCAAAAACCCGCAGCCATTCGCTCTTCCGCCAGGGCTGCATGCTCTACGAACTGATCCCCAACATGCCCGAACACAGGCTTGCGCCGCTCATGGCGAGCCTTCGCCAACGCCGTCTCACAAGCAAGCCAATTCAGTGAGCTGTTTGCACAGCCGAAATAAGGAGATGATTGAGGCCGCAAACAACCGTCGGCCCCGCTCATCCAGGAACGGCCTCAATGCATCAAAGCGCATCTTGATGGCAACGATATCGATCGCTCAGTCAGCGATAGACGCTTCCGCCGCCAGATCATCCCAAAATGTCGATTCGTTCCTTGCGTTCTTGGTGCCGCCCCGACTCTTTTGTTCCGATTCGATTGTCCCAGCTCAGGCCCTTAGCCGGCTAGCGCGTGGAGGGACGGCGGTGGAAGCACCCGTTGACCGTCCTGTCGAGCTGCCCTTGGTAGGGGGGCATTTCCAGATTGACCCGTGACCCCACCTCTGTATAATAAGCGGCAATTGAATGGATATTCAAGCGCACAGCTTCTGGCAAATGTGCGCCGCAAGGAAACGCATGCAACTGTTGCCTCTCTGGAGCCCCCTTTCGCCGGCGGCGTTCACCGCTGCCCAGGCGGCCATCCCGGCCACCGACCGCGCCGCGGTACTGCGCGAGATCGCCCAGGAACTCCGCCGCAACGTCGTGCAGACCATCGCCGCGGCCGGTATCGGCCATGTCGGCGGCGACTTCTCGGTGGCCGACATCCTTACCACCCTGTTCTTCGGCGTGCTGCGCCTCGATCCGAACCAGCCGCAATGGCCGGAACGCGATCGCCTGGTCCTGAGCAAGGGCCATTGCGCTGCCTCGCTGTATTCCGCGCTCGCCATGCGCGGCTTCATTCCCCGTGCGCTGCTCAGCGAGTTTGCCAAGCCGCTGTCGCCGCTGAACGGACATCCCAACCGCCGCAAGGTGCCCGGCGTGGAAGCCAACACCGGCGCGCTCGGCCATGGCCTGCCGTTCGGTGTCGGCTGCGCCATCGCCAGCCGCCTCGCCGGCGCCAAGTGGCGCACCTTCGTCATCACCGGCGACGGCGAACTACACGAAGGCAGCAACTGGGAAGCGGCGATGGCTGCCGGTCATCGCGGGCTCGGCAACCTCACCGCCATCATCGATCGCAACCGCCTGCAGCAGGGCGCCCGCACCGAGGACACCAACCGGCTCGAACCGCTCGCCGACAAGTGGCGCGCCTTCGGCTGGGACGTGTTCGAGGTGGACGGCCACGACCACGCGGTGCTGTACGACACCTTCACCGCGCCGCCTTCGGACAAGCCGCGCTGCATCATCGCCCACACGGTGAAGGGCAAAGGCGTGTCGTTCATGGAGGACCGGGTGGAGTGGCACCACAAGGTGCCGACCCCCGAGCAGGTGGCAAAGGCACTCGCGGAGTTGGCAGCATGAGTGCGACAACGGAAGAGAAATTCGACTGCCGCGTGGCCTTCGCCGAGACGATGCTCGCGTTGGCGCGCCAGGATCCGCGCATCGTCGCGGTATGCAACGATTCCGTCGGCTCCAGCAATCTCACCGGATTCCTCAAGGAGTTCCCGGACCGGCTGGTGAACATCGGCATTGCCGAGCAGAACATGGTCGGCATTGCCGCGGGACTCGCCAACGGCGGCTTCATTCCCTTCGTCTCCTGCGCCGGCCCGTTCCTTACTGGCCGTGCGCTGGAGCAGATCAAGAACGACATCGCCTACAGCAACTATCATGTCGTGCTGTGCGGCCAGAGCCCCGGCATGTCGTACGGCGAGCTCGGCCCCACGCACCACTCGATCGAGGATTTCGCGTGGCTGCGCGCGATCGACAATATGACCGTGCTGGCGCCCGCCGACCCGTTCCAGACGCGCGCGGCGCTGCGCTGGGCGGCAGCAACGGACCGGCCGGTCTACATGCGCATCGGCCGATATAAGCTGCCGGCAGTGACTCCCGAAGGCCACGACTTCATCGTCGGGAAGGCCGACGAGCTGCGCGACGGCCGCGACCTGACCATCATCGCCGCCGGCACGCCGGTGGCGGCAGCGCTGCAGGCGGCCACGGCGCTGGCGGCGCGGGGTGTGGCGGCACGCGTGCTGAACATGGCGACCATCGCGCCGCTCGACGAGGTGGCGGTGATCCGCGCCGCCCGCGAGACGGGGCGGATCGTCACCGTCGAGGAGGCCACGGTGCATGGCGGACTGGGGTCCGCCGTGGCCGAGGTCGTGGTGCGGCACCATCCGGTGCCGATGCGCATGCTGGGCGTAACGCACTTCGCGCCGACCGGCAAGACCGGCTTCCTGCTCGACCATTTCGGACTCAACGCCGAGGGCATCGCGCGCGCAGCGCAGGAACTCATGAGCTGATTCCCATGACCAAACCATTGATCCTGGCCATCGACCAGGGTACCAGCGCCACCAAGTGCCTGCTGGTGAACGAAGCCGGGCGGGTCGTCGCCCGTGGCAGCGCACCGCTCAGCGAGGCGCATCCGCATCCCGGCTGGGTGGAACAGGACGCGCTGGCGATATGGACGAGCGTGCAGCAGGCGGTGTGTGCCTGCCTCGCCGGCCAGGACGCCGCCGCTCTCGTCGGCATCGGGCTTTCCGTACAGCGGGAATCCGCCATCGCCTGGGACGGCGCCACCGGCAAGCCGCTGGCGCCGCTGCTCTCCTGGCAGGACCAGCGCACCGCCGCACGCGGCGAGGCACTGCGCACGCCGGCGCACGAGCAGCTCGTGCGCGAGAAGAGCGGCCTGCCGCTCGACCCGATGTTCTCCGCCCTGAAGATGGGCTGGCTGCTGGACACGCTGGATGCCGACCGCAGCGCCGCGCGCGCCGGCCGCATCCGCCTCGGCACCGTCGATGCATGGCTGATCGCCTGCCTCTCCGGCGCCCACCTGATCGAAGCCGGCAACGCCTCGCGCACGCAGTTGCTCGATGTGCGCAAGGCCGCGTGGGATGCCGAGCTCATGGAGCTGTTCAACGTGCCGCGCGCCGCGCTGCCGGAAGTGGTGGCCTCGGTCGGGCCGTTCCCGGCCATCACCGGCCTGCCGGAGGTGCCCGCCGGCACGCGGCTGCTCTCGGTAATGGGAGATTCGCACGCGGCCCTGTTCGCGCACGGCGCCTACGCCCCCGGCCAGGTGAAGGCCACCTATGGCACCGGCTCCTCGGTGATGGGCCTGATCGAGCGCGCGGCTTCGCTGGAAAGCGGGCTGTGCAACACCATCGCCTGGGCGATCGACGCGCCAGCGCTGGCCGCCGAGGGCAACATCCGCGCCAGTGGCGCGACGCTGAAGTGGACCGCCGATCTCCTGGGCGTGACGCCCGCCGAGCTGGCCGCACTCGGCGCCAAGGCGAGCAGCGAGGGCGTGGTGCTGGTGCCCGGCTTCAACGGCCTCGGCGCCCCGTGGTGGGACAGCGGGGCCGTCGGACTGATCAGCAATCTCACTCTCGGGGCCGGCCGCGAGGCGCTGGCACGCGCCGCCCTGGAGGCGATCGTGCACCAGGTAACGGACGTGGTGGAGGCGATGGACCGCGGCGTCGGGCGCGTCGAGCGGCTGCACGTGGACGGCGGGCCGACGCGCAACAACATGTTGATGCAGCTGCAGGCCGACATCGCCGGCCGCCCGGTGCTGCGCGCCAACGACGCCGAACTCTCGGCACTTGGCGTGGCGCACATGGCCGGCCTGGCCGCCGGCGTGTGGTCGGAGGGCGATCTCGTCGCCCTGCGCCGCGACCGTGACATCTTCAATGCCGCCATGGCCGATGACGCGCGCGCCCGCGAACGGGCGCAATGGCGCCGTGCGCTCGCACGCGCCCGCGGCGAACACGTGCCCGCCGTCGAGGCAATGCGATGAGCAAGGCCGAGGCAGTATCGGCCGGCGCGGCCAAGGGCGCTCTCGCCTGGCTGCGTCTCTCCGGCGGCGCCAAGGGGCCGTTGCTCGGCCTCGTCGCGTTGTGCATCGCCTTCTCGCTGACCACCGACGTCTTCCTGTCGGTGCGCAACCTGCTCAACGTGCTCGATCAGGTCACGGTGCTCGGCATCATCTCGATCGGCATGACGCTGGTCATCGTGATCGGCGGCATCGACCTGTCGGTGGGCGCGATACTGGCCTTCGCGATGATGATGATGGGCTGGCTGAAGCAGGACTACGGCGTGCCGGTGCCCGCGGGCATGCTCATTGCCGTTGCCATTGGCGCGCTCTGCGGTGTCGTCAACGGCCTGCTGGTCACGCGCGCCAAGCTGCCGGCGTTCATCGCCACCCTGACCATGATGTCGGTGGCGCGTGGCCTGGCCAACCTGGTCACCGACGGCAAGCAGGTGGTCGGCTATCCGGACTGGTTCGACAGCCTCTCCATCGTGCGCCACTTCGGCTTCCTCTCGGCCACCGTGGCGCTGTTCCTGATCCTGATGGTGGCAAGCTGGATCTGCCTGAACTATACGGCGATCGGCCGCAGTCTGTACGCGATTGGCGGCAGCCCCGAGGTAGCGCGGCTCGCCGGCATCCGCGTGAACGCGGTGACGCTCGGGGTCTACATCGTCGCCGGCGCGCTCTGCGGCATCGCGGCGATCACGCTCGCCGCGCGCCTCGACTCCTCGCAGCCGAGCGCCGGGCTAGGCGCCGAGCTGGATGCGATCGCCGCGGTGGTGATCGGCGGCGCGAGCCTCAGCGGCGGCGTTGGCGGCATCGGTGGCACGGCCATCGGCGTACTGATCATCGGCGTGCTGCACAACGGTCTGAACCTGCTCGCCGTCTCGCCTTTCGTGCAGCAGGTCATCATCGGCATCGTCATTGCGCTGGCGGTCACTGCCGACACGCTGCGCCAGCGTGACCATTGACGGCAGGCCGCGGGGGCTGTGGCTTCCGCGGTGCCTTGCCGTCGCCACGGCGTGTGAACTTGTAATCCGGGCAGACATAGGGATCGCCCGATTGAAGGAGGGAACCTGAATGCTGACGAAGAGACAACTGCTCGCGACGGCCGCGGTAGCGGCATCGGTAGCAATCGCCGGCAACGCGTCCGCACAGAACAAGAAGGTGACTATCGGGTTGGCGGTCGCCAACCTACAAGCCGACTTCTTCAACCAGATCAAGCAGTCGGTCGACCAAGACTGCAAGAAGCGGGGCATTGAACTCGTCGTTGCTGACGCCAACGGCGACGCCACCACGCAGGTGAGCCAGATCCAGGACATGATCACCCGCAAGATCAGCGCCCTAATCTACATTCCGGCCGGTGCCACCGCGGCCGGCGTGCCGGTGCGCGCGGCCAAGGCGGCCGGCATTCCGGTGATCGCAGTGGACCGCAACGCGCCGGATGCGCCTGGCGACACCTTCATCGCCACCAACAGCGTCGCGGCCGCGAAGGAACTCGGCGAATTCGTGATCAAGGTGACCGACGGCAAGGGGCAGATCGCCATCATCCAGGGCCAGCTCGGCACCACGCCGGAACTCGACCGTGACAAGGGCTTCAGCAAAGCGCTCGCCACGGCTCCGGGCTTGAAGGTCGTTGCCAAGCAGGCGTCCACCAAGTGGATGCAGGACGAGGGCTTCGCCATCGGCCAGGACATGCTGCAACGCGACCCGAACATCACCGTCTTCTTCGGCCGCGCCGATGCGCTCGCGCTGGGCGCCGCCCAGGCGGTGAAGGTCGCCAACCTCGACCACAAGGTGCTGGTCGTCGGCTTCGACGGCGACATCGCCGGGCTGAAGGCGGTGAAGGCCGGCACGCTGGACGCCACCATGACCCAGCGCACGCAGGCGATGGGCCGGCTCGCCGTCGCCTCCGCACTCGATCTGCTGGCGGGCAAGCAGGTGCCGAGGGAACAGCTCCAGCCGGCGACGCTGACCACGAAGGACAACGTGGATCAGTTCATCGCTGAACATCCGTAAGAGTCGGAGAGGAAGAAGCAATGGTCACGTCGGTGGCTGCACCCGCCGTGACCGTTGCCGCGGCGGAGGGGCCCAATTCCGGCCTCTCCGTCCGGGGCATCGGCAAGCAATTCTCGGGAAACTGGGTCCTGGCTGACGTCAATCTCGACGTCCGCCCCGGCGAGGTGGTCGCCCTGCTCGGCGAGAACGGCGCCGGAAAATCCACGCTGGCCTCCATCGTCGCCGGCCTGATCCCGTCGGATGGCGGGACGATGCGCTGGCTGGGGCAGCCCTACGCACCGGCCTCGCCGCGCGAGGCACGCGCCGCAGGCATCGGCCTGATCCATCAGGAGATGCGCCTGCTGCCGGAGCTCTCGATCGCCGAGAACGTGTTCGTGGGACGCGTACCGCTGCGCCACGGCATGCTCGACCGGCAGGAGATGAACCGGCAGGCAGAGGAGCAGTTGCGCCGCGTCGGCCTGGACGTGCCGGCGACACGCCGCGTCAGCACCCTGCGGGTCGCGGCACAGCAGCAGGTCGAGATTGCCAAGGCGCTCGCCCTCAACGCGCGGCTGCTGATTCTCGACGAACCCACGGCGGCGCTCGGCGGCGACGAAACCGACCGCCTGTTCGAGCAGGTACACAAGTTGCGCGCCGAGGGTGTGTCGTTCATCTACATCAGCCATCGCCTCGACGAGATCAGCCGCATCGCCGATCGCGTGGTGGTGCTGCGTGACGGCCGGCTGGTGGCCACGCACGACGTCGGGCACGTGCCTGTGCGCAAGCTGATCGAAGACATGGTCGGCCGGAACGTGGATCGCATCTTTCCCGAGATCCCGCCGGCCAGCGACAAGGAAGTGCTCCGCGTCGAGGACCTGACGGCGATCGACTCCGCCTTTCACAACGTCAACTTCGCGGTACACGCGGGCGAGGTGTTCGGCATCGCCGGCATCGTCGGCGCCGGCCGCACCGAGCTGGTGCGCGCCATCACCGGGGCGGACCCCATTGGAAGTGGTCGGATCTGGCTGGACGGCAAGCCGGTACGC
>Ga0255353_1001135_pt1 | contig 15495 bp, 11 predicted proteins | sample HBST25metaG_FD_189941 | JGI IMG/M metagenome (GOLD analysis project Ga0255353, IMG submission 189941) | Peat soil microbial communities from Stordalen Mire, Sweden - H.B.S.T25 | ecosystem: Environmental > Terrestrial > Soil > Wetlands > Peat | place: Sweden: Norrbotten County, Stordalen Mire...
GGGGTAACCAGGGGATCGTTGGGGGTGATGAAGTTGGAGAGGGTGTGGAATCCGATGCCGATGCCGGCCTTCCGGGCTTTGACCACGCACTCGCGGAAGCCATCCCAGCCGTGCGGAAATGCGTGGGGCTTCAGCTGGAAATGTCCCCAGGTCTCGAAGGGCGAGCTGTGGTAAAGAACCTTCAGCCCGGAGAGCTGGGTCATCGCAATGGCCCGGTCGATGGTGCTCTCGTCGAAATCCGCAATGAGATACGAAGCGGTCGCATGCGGCGACATCTTTGCCCAAACTCCGTCCAGCATCGGATGCGGCAAGCCCTCCGCGACTTCGATCTCGCCCAGTACGGGCAGCGCCTCACTGGCTGGACAGGCGAACAAGGCGATCTTGCTGCCGATCACGTCCCCATCGTCGAACGGAAGGGCGACGAACCTTGGATTACCCCAATTCTCGATGACACGCACCCGGTCGCGGTTGCGGCAGTAGGCCTGCAAGCTGCTGCCAAACGGTGTGTGCCGGGCCGTATCGCCGCGCCAGCTTTGCTGCTTTCTCAACTCGTCCGGAAAGCCTGGATAATGGCCGGGATCGTCGGCAGGCGCGCCATCCGGCTCGATGTCGCTCTCGTGAGAGGGATAGCCGCCCAGTGTTTTGACGTTGAGCGCCTGAATGCCTACGGCAACCTGGGAGTCGCGCACCACGCCGACCACTTCGCCCACCAGGTCGCCGATGGAGAGCGGGTAAGGTCCCCAGAGCGCCAGCTCGACGTGTTGTGTTGCGTGCAACTCAACCAACTCAAAGGTCACGTGCGTTGGTTTCTCGCGCACCGCTACCACCGCCCTTGCGCCGATCGAGTCGTAATCGAGTATCAAGGCGCTCTTCGCCGCGTTCCAGGTGGCGTGATTCGCCGCGTGGAACTCGCCGGCCACGCGCAGGCTCAAGAGCGGCGCTGGCTGTCCGGGGGCAAGAACATTGCGCCCGTTGGCCGTGAGGTCGCGGAATGCTCCTGTGGAATCAATGCTCAACGTGGCGGTGCGGGTTTTTAGAATCATCGCCGCGCCCGGCGAGGCGGCTTCGAGCAGCGAGCGGTTGGCGATGGCTCCGTCTTTGGTTTCCGCTCCATCCGCCCGCCGCAGGCCCGAAATTGAAAGCGAGGCCACCGAGACGCCCAGAGCTTGAATGAATTTCCTCCGTCGAATTTTCACATTTCCCCTTGCGCAGAGCAGCGGGACCAGCCTATCAGGTGTTTGCCGCAGGATACAACGCTCAGCGGAGGCTTCTCAGGGCGGCTCCAGGATGGCTCGACCCCAAGGCGGAATGGTCGCCATCTGACATCGTGCCGGAGCGGCAAAGTGGCGTCATTTTGGGCTCGATTTTGACGCATTTTGGGGCAAAAAGAGCCCAAAAATGCCTAAAAGGGGCCAAAATCTGGCAGTTCCAGTTACTGGTCAGTTAACTATGTGCATTTGTATATCGTTCATTCTTTTGTACTTACATGATTCTTATGGTTGAAAAATTGATAATATCACTATAGGGGGTGGGGTAAACGGCGATTTTGGCTGGTTTTTTGCCCGGAATCGAGCTTAAAAAAGGTCTTTTCCGGTGGTGCAGTTGCGTCTTCTTCGAGTTCGGGAAGAGCAGCAACGGCCCGGGCCTAAAGGCCCTGCAGGTTTGCGCTCTTTCAGGGGGCTGAAGCCCCCTGCTCCCTCCGGAATCTCCGAACTACACCTGTATTCCTAAAGACATCATGCGCTCATGGGGCTTAATTCTACGCAAGGGAAATCGCATGAAGGGGTTTCAGTGGCGAAGAAAGGTCTCAGCGCGGCCCTACGGGACGCGAAAACCTGATTGGGATGCTATCCCAGGGTTGCGCTACGCTCCACCCTGGGATATTTTCCTGCCATCCCTACGGGACGGCTGCCCGGGGTGGTTTTGCAGCTTTATCCGCGGGCGGGTTCGGTGGCGGCGCGGCGGGCGCGGACGGCGGCGGCCAACTCCGCGAGCAGCAAGCGCGTTTCCGCCCAGTCGATGCAGCCGTCGGTGATGCTCTGGCCATAGACCAGAGGCGCTCCGGGAACCAGCGGCTGCGCTCCGGCGACCAAGTTGCTCTCGATCATCGCGCCCAGAATGTGCCGGTCGCCTGCGGCAACCTGTGCGGCCACATCGTGGCAGACGATGCCCTGGCGACGGTAATCCTTGCTTGAATTGGCGTGGCTGAAGTCGATCATGATGCGCGGCGGGATGTGGCACTTTTCCATCTTGGCCGCGGTTTCGGCCACGCTCTCGGCGGTGTAGTTCACGGTCTTGCGGCCGCCGCGCAGAATGATGTGGCAATCGGGGTTGCCGGTGGTGACGAAGATGGCCGACTGCCCGTGCTTGGTGTGGCCCAGGAAGGTGTGCGAGTGGGCCGCGGAACAGACCGCATCGATGGCCACCTGCACGTCGCCGGAGGTGGCGTTCTTGAAGCCCACCGGGCAACTGACGCCGGAAACCAGTTGGCGGTGCACCTGGCTCTCGGTGGTGCGCGCGCCGATGGCTCCCCAACTGACCAGGCCGGCAATGTACTGCGGCGAAATCATGTCGAGGAACTCGGTGCCTGCCGCAACGCCCATCTCGGCCAGGTCGAGGAGCAGGTTGCGCGCCAGGCGCAGGCCGTCGTTGATCTTGTAGGAGCCGTCGAGGTGGGGATCGTTGATGAGCCCCTTCCAGCCGATGGTGGTGCGCGGCTTTTCGAAGTAGACCCGCATGACGATGCGCAGGTCGGCGGAGAACTCCTCGATGGCCGACTTGAGCAGGACGGCGTACTCGCGCGCGGCCCTGGTGTCGTGAATGGAGCAGGGGCCGGCCAGCACCAGCAGGCGGTCGTCCTGCCCGTTCAGGATCGCGGAAATCTCGTTGCGGGCCTCGAAGATGGTCGCCGAGGCGGCATCGGTCACGGGCCGCTCTTCCTCCAGAAAGACGGGGGGAAGAACGACTTTGGTCCATTGAATGCGCAGGTCGTCGGTGGGGTGAAACATGGCTCGGCTCCTCGTGCTGTGCCTCCCGAATGCGAGGAAGCGCCCCGGCACGTGAGATTGACACGGTATTTTCTTTAAATTTTACAGGGAATCGAAAGGAGGGGGCGTAGGCAGGCTTTCGGCTTGTCGAAGACTGGAAGCCGACCGGCCCTGTTCCGCATGAATTATGATTCGTGACGACCACGGAATCAGCAATGTCCTTGGGGAGGTCTACTCTGCGCACTATCTTCATCAACTATCGCAGAAGCGATGCGGAGGGTGAGTCTGGTCGCCTGTTCGACGACCTGACGTCCCACTTCGGCGCGGAGTCCATCTTCATGGATGTGGCCGCGATCGAGCCGGGACGGGACTTCAGGAAGGCGATTGACCAGAGCGTGGCCGCGTGCAGCGTGTTGCTGGCGGTGATGGGCCGGGAGTGGCTGGAGGCGAAGGATGCCGCGGGAGACCGGCGTCTGGACGATCCCAATGACTTTGTGCGGATCGAACTGGCTTCCGCTCTGCGGCGCGATATTCCCGTGGTTCCCGTGCTGGTGCGGGGGGCGAAGATGCCGCACGCCGACCAGCTTCCCGACGACTTGAAGGAACTGGCCTACCGAAACGCGGTGGAGTTGACACACGCCCGCTGGAAGTCCGATGTGCAGGTGCTGATCCACGCGTTGGGACCCTCTATGGACCTTGCGGGCCTGGGTCCCTCTGCCGTCCCGGTTGCCGCGGCGATTGAGGCGCATACCATGGAGCGCGTCGGCAGGGAACTGGCGGTGTTTATCGGGCCGATTGCGGAGGTGGTGGTGAAACGGGCGGCGAAGCGGTGTACATCGGTGGAAGACTTTTACGGAATCGCGGCGCGGGAGATCGAAGCCGAGGGGGATCGGGCCAGGTTTTTGCGAGCGTGCCGAAGCTAGTGTGGTGAATCTAAAGGCTAAGGGAGATCCCCCGGCTCTGCTGGGGTGGCAGCAGTAGTTTGAGATTTACGGGAGTCGCCCCCGGTTTTGTGTTTTTCCATTCTGTTTTACGAAAGAGTGCATGGGATTGGTGCGCGGAGAATGCTCCGTCCCTACGGGACTCCGGCTCTGTCATGATGTGGAACGCTTACCCCACGCTGAAGCGCGGGGCTAACCAACAATGCGCCTCCGGCGCGGGGTTTCAGGCGGGGTGAGCGATACGCTTCCCTTGGCAAGGCACGAAGCCAAGCCCCTTTGAGGGGCCACAATCAGTAAAGCCCCCGGCTCTGCCGGGGGATATTTACAGTTCGTTAAAGAACAGCTGCAGATCTTTCGACTCCGTTTGGCCAAAAAGCCGGCCAAACTACGCTCAAGATGACAGTGCAATTCCGATGCGAACTTCAGATGCGGGACACTAGTGTCCTGTCCCAGAAGTTCTTACCGGAAATCAGGAGATACAAAAACAGATTCTTCGCTCACCACCCCCGAACTGAAAAACGTTCGGGGCCCCGTTCGCTCAGAATGACAGCGGCAATTGTGTCAGGAATTCTTGGGACAGGACACCAGTGAGGTGAATCCGAGGTTCATCGAAGAACAACTGCAGATCTTTCGACTCCGTTTGGCCAAAAAGCCGGCCAAACTACGCTCAAGATGACAGCGCAATTCCGATGAGAACTTCAGACTCGGGACACCAGGACTTATCACTCTTCGAACATGCGCATGGCTTTTGCCAGGCTGACCTGCATGCGGTTGAAGGATGCGGCCACCATTGCGATCTCGTCTTTCCCTTTGATCTCGACCAGAGGCACATCCTTTTCCCCGCGGCTCACGCGGTCGGCGTTGTCGGAGACGATCCGCAGCGGGCGGATCACGAACCAGTAAATGCCCGCATCGAGAGCGGCGATAGCAGGGAAGGGAAGCAGGACGAGGAAGAGCAGCAACTGGTGGTAGGCGTGGGTGGCAATCCCCACCGGCACCGACATGGGCACTGAAATGATCTGTGCGCCGACAATCTCGTTCAGCTTCCAGCCAAAGCCGTTGGCGTTGCCGTAGACGGTCAGCATGGCGCGGGGCGCGGCGGAGGGAACGCCGTGGCACTCCAGGCAGTCCTGGGTTGCCTTGATGGGGTGGGCAAGATAAAGCGAAGGGCCGGAGGGAGTGCTGCGGTCGCCGATGGCCTGCGTCTCATTGGGGTGGTTGCGCAGCTCGTCGATGATGTCAGCTTCCCAGTTAGAGGGGCGGTCCTCAAGGTTGGTGGGGTTCAGCGCGGCTTCCTTGTAGGAGTAGTCGGGGTAGTCCTTGCGCAGGTTGTTGAAGGTGGTGGTGGCTCCGTAGAACGGAATGGTCTCCGGAAGAAAGTGCACCTTGTGCCTGGGGTTCTGCTGCAAGAGCGGCGAGAGATCCTTGGCGGTATATTCGCGCACGGATTCTGTGCTGGCCATCATCAACTGCGCCTGGCGCAGGACTTCGCCGCGGGCGTTGCCGATGAGGAAGGAGTAAGCGAGCTGCGCGATCACGAAACCGCCGGCTCCGAAGATCACGAGCAGGATCAGATTGAACTTGGCCAGGAGCTTCATGGATGCCCTCAGTCATTCTTGTCAAGGCGATGCAAGGGAAGATGGGTGTTTCAGAAGACAGTTATAGCATTGAATAAAGAGAATAAGACAGAACGTTTCTTTGAGAGGACCAAGGCTTGCCAATGCGGCAGAGTCGAGGCTTCACCGGCTGTCGTGCATGAGGCAGGGTCAGGCGCTTCGCGGCGCGGTATTGCCCTGGATTTTGGAAGCCTGCTGCTGGACGGATGCCCACTGCGCGTGTTCCTGCGAGACGGTGGATTCGACGCGCTCGGCGAGCAGGGCGCGGGCGTCCGGAGCGGCCGTGTAGGGTCCGGCTTTGGCCAGATAGACGAACTTCTCGTGCTTCAACGCCTCGCAGGTGGAACGGTAGTTGGTCCAGTTCTGCTGGTACTGGTTCAGGTGCAGCAAGCCTTCGAGGACGGTGATGAGCACGCCGAGTCCTCCGGTGACGAGCCGGTCGTGGGGATAGTTCAATCCCGCCAGGAAAGGGATGGCAGCGGCTGCGAGGATCTCGACAACCTTGACTCGCTTGTAGATGTGCTGCGCGGAGCGGCTCTTGCGGTCGTACCAGTCAATCTGGTCTTCGAGGCGGGCGAAGATGGGGTCGGATTCCGGATCGAGGGCCGGGGAGGCGGCGGGACGGATTGCGTTCTCATCTGGCATCGGGGGGCTCCTGAATCGGGGATGCTGCGATCGGGATGCGCTGCATGAAAGCCGGGCTGCCCTGGGACTTTGAAGCAGCGGATTTCAAATTGTAGCGCAGCGGCGGAGGGCGCAGTAACTCCGTTGCAAGCGTGCGGACTTACTGCGCGTAGCGGCGCTCGCCGGCTTCAAGAGCGACCGGCAGGCGGTTCTGCTCCGGAGGCAGGGGGCAGGTGGCGTAGACGGTGTAAGCGCAGGGGGGATTCTCCAGGCGGTTGAAGTCCAGCACCAGTTGGCCGGGCTGGTCGAGGCCGTGATCCGGCAAGCCGGTGTGGAGAAAGCGCGCTGCCTGGTAGGTGGTGGTGGCGCTGGTCTGGTCGCGGAGGATGAAGAAGAGGGTTCCTCTTTCGCCGCTCTCGATGACCGGTTCCAGGACGAAGGTTTGGCCGTCGAGGGTGAACTCGGCCACGCCCGGCGCGGGCAGCTTGAGCGTGTTTCCCAGAACCGTGGGAATCTCTTCGATGCGGGGCGGCGTGAGGGGAATCCAGCGGGCTGTGACGCGGAAAGCTGGGTTGGGCGCGTACCAGTTGAGGCCCTTGAAGGCGGTGCGGGTGGGCGAGTTGGCGTCCTTGATGCGCAGGACGAAGCGTCCGGCGCGCGGCAGCACCACCAGCGTCAGGCCGTGCCAAGCCAGGGTCGAGGGCTTCAGGTTGTTGATCGAGAGCGGACCTTCGCGGGCTGGCTGGCCGTCCACGGTCAGCTGCGGCGGAAAGCCGCCGGCGGGGGAGAGCAACTGCACCAGCTCGCTGCCGGGCTTGCCGCTGACGGTGAGCAGGCCGAGGTGCTCGGGCGCCTGTCCGTGCAGAAGAATCTTGTTGTCCGCTGCGGCGCCGACGGAGTTCACGCCGGGCTTGAGCCACTCCAGGCCCACCAGCGTCAGCCAGCCGTCGGGCGCAGCCAGATCATGCTCCCGCTGGCTGCGCCACGCGGCCAGATCCTGTCGCCATTGCGCATTGTCCAACGGAGCAGCCTGGACGGCCGGGGGCTGATCAGCAAGGGGCTGATTCTGGCCCAGGGCGAGGTGCGCCAGGCAGAACGGAAAAAGAGACAGAGCCAATGCGCATAGGGCAGCCAAGCGTTCCATGTTCGATGCAATCTCCAGCTTCTTTTTTGTTCCCCTCATTATGCTCCCGTTGGCTCGGGACGCTTTTCGCCACAGCCAGCCGCAGGCGATCTCTCTCTCTTTGCAGGAGCTTTTCGGAGGAAGTTTTGTATTGCCTCGCGTGGTTGTTGACAGCATGGAATCGAAATCCCTAGAATTAAACAGGAGAGCTTTATTCATTTTCTCCTACAACTGCAAGCTGAGCTTGAGTTTACCCGGCAATTCGCGGAGGTTGCGCGAGGGCCGGAGGCGGCGCCTGTGAAGGCCGGTGAGCCGCGAGAAGGGCAGGGAAGATGCCTGAGGCGCGCGTCAGTCCGCGAGAGCGGCTGGTGCTTACGGCGATCATCGAGCTCTACATTGCTACGGGCGAGCCCGTGGCCTCACAGGCGGTTGCGCGCTATTTTGCCAACAAGGAAGGGCTCAGTTCGGCGACCATCCGCAACGTGATGGCGGCGCTGGGCGAGGCGGGCCTGCTGGAACAGCCGCACACCTCGGCCGGCCGCGTGCCCACTGCCGCAGCCTTTCGCTACTACGTGGAACAGATCACCAAGCCCGAGGCGCAACTGGTACGCATGGCAACGGGTGGTTCCGCTGGCCCCATGCAGCAAGGCGCTTCTGGCCTGGGCCCTTCGCCTTTGAGCGAAGCGCGTCGCGGGCAGATCGAAGAGAGCTTTTCCGGCGTGACCAGCAGCAACGACTATCTGGAGCGCACCTCCCACGTTCTGGCGCTGCTCTCGAGCGGGCTGGGCGTGGCGTTGGCCAGTTCCACCGCGGGCCAAGTGCTGGAACATATTCATTTTTCGCGGCTTTCCACGGGCCGGGTGCTGGCCGTGTTGGTGACCCAGGCGGGCGCGGTCCAGGACCGCGTGCTGGCGCTGGACCACGAACTGAGCCACATCGAACTGGAAACCGCCGCACGCTACCTGAACGAGAATTTTCGCGGCTGGCTGGTGGAGCGCATTCGCGCCGAAGTGGAGCGCCGCGTGGACCAGGAGCGCGAAGCCTATCACCAGATGCTGGCCTCGGTCGAAGAGCTTTGCCGGAAGGGCGCGCTGATCGGCGGAGAGACCGGCCCGGCCATTTTTGTGGATGGCATGGCCAATCTGATTTCCGCCGAAGCGGACCGCGAACGGCTGCGGCAGATGCTTTTGGCCCTGGAGGCCAAGCAGCGGCTGGTGGAGTTGCTGACCGCTTACGTGGACGAAAGCCAGCAGGAAGTGCGCGTGGTGGTTGGCCTGGATGCGACCTCGCCGGCCATGCAGGACCTGGTTCTGATCGGCGCTCCGGTCCGGCTGGGCGGCGAAAACCTGGGCACGGTCGCGGTCATTGCGCCCACCCGCATCCAATATCAGGAGATGATTCAGGCGGTGCGCTATATTGCCCGGCTTTCCGAGCGAATTCTTGAACTTCCCTTCAATTCGAACTAAGGGCAGTTTCCCCGGCCGGATCCTCCGCCACGGCCGCCGGAGCTGCTCCTGGGCTAAGCCTGTGTGACTGAAGATGCGCGTGAGAGAAGCCGGCGCCAGCCGTGGAATTTATCATTGAAACGGATAACCAAGATTTTTGGGAGATTACGTAAAGTCATGCCAAATGAAGAAACGGATTTGAAAGAGCTGGAGCTGGGCGAGGCCGCTACTGCTCCGGCGGAGGAGGAAGTGGCAACAGCGCCTTCCGATTCCGCTGCGGAAGTGGTTGGAATCGACACGGCCCCGCCGGTGAGCCGGCAGGAATTCGAGCAAATGAAGGCCGAGCGCGACGAACTGGTGGATCGCATGGCGCGCCTGCAGGCCGAGTTTGAAAACGCCCGCAAGCGTGCCGAGCGCGAACGGATCGACTACCGCGACTATGCCGTGGGCAGCGTGGTGGAGAAGTTTTTGCCCGTTCTGGACAATTTCGAGCTGGCGCTCAAATCCGACGGCACCGGGGAGCAGTTGCGCTCTGGCGTCGAGCTGATTGTGAAGCAGATGGACGAGATCCTGCGCCAGATGCAGGTGATTCCGGTTCCTGCGCTGGGCGAGGAGTTCGATCCGCGCCAACATGAAGCGCTGGGCACGGTGGAGTGCGACGACATTCCCGATCAGCATGTGGCCGAAGAGATTCGGCGCGGCTACCGGCTGCGCGAGCGGCTCCTGCGCCCGGCCCTGGTGCGCGTGGCTTCCAACCCCAAACAAGTGAACGAATGAGTCCGGATCCAGTGAGCAAAGCAGATTATTACGAATTATTGGGCGTTTCCCGCGAGGCGAGCGACCAGGAGTTGAAGAGTGCCTATCGCAAGCAGGCGCTCAAGTATCACCCTGACCGCAACCCCGGCAACAAGGCCGCAGAAGAGCGATTCAAGGAGGCGAGCGAGGCCTACCAGGTGCTGAGCGACTCCGACAAGCGCGCTGCCTACGATCACTACGGCCATGCCGGATTGAACGGCGCGGGCGGGGGCTTCAACGGCAGCCCGTTCTCTGGCGGCGTGGACATCGGTGACATCTTCGGCGATCTTTTCGGCGAGATGTTTTCGATGGGCGGCCACCAGCGGGGCCCGCGTCAGCAGCGCGGCGACGATCTGCGCTTCGACATGACCATCCACTTCGAGGAAGCCTTCTTCGGTTCCGAAACCCCCGTGACGATCCGGCGCCTGGAGACCTGCGGCACTTGTCATGGCCGGGGCAGCGCCTCAGGACGCGGGCCCACCACCTGCTCGCAATGCCAGGGCCGGGGCCAGATCCGCTATCAGCAGGGCTTCTTCTCCGTCGCCCGCACCTGCGGCGCCTGCGGAGGCACGGGCCAAGTGATTGGCGACCCCTGCGCCACCTGCCGGGGAGAGACCCGCGTCACCAAAGAGTTCAAGCTCAACGTCAAAGTTCCGCCGGGCGTTGAGGACGGAACCCGCATCCGCTACGCCGGCGAGGGCGATGCAGGCCGCTCCGGCGGACCCAAGGGCGATCTCTACGTGGTGCTTTCCGTCCGGCCCCACGACTTCTTCGAGCGCGAGGGCTACAACCTGCACTGCGTCGTCCCCATCAGCTTTCCCCAGGCCACCCTGGGCGCCGAAATCGAGATTCCCGGCGTCGACGGCCCCGTGAGCCTGAAGATTCCCGAGGGCACGCAGAGCGGGCGCGAGTTGCGCGCGCGCGGACGCGGCGTTCCCTTCCTCAACGACAAGGGCGCCGGCGACCTGATCGTCAAGGTCGTCGTCCAGATTCCCCGCAAGCTCAGCCGCACCCAGCGCGAACTGGTCGCCAAGCTTTCCGAGTCCCTGTCGGTTGAAAACAAGCCAACCTCGCCCAGCCTCATCGAGAAGATGAAGGACCTGTTCAACTAAGGCGAGGGAATAGGGAGTAGGGAGTAGAAAACAAAAGCTCCGTGGCCCATCCTTGCGACTTTTTTCGGTCGCAAGGGTGGGAAACCTCAGACCCTAGACCTATCGGTTGATCAAGAGCGCAGTTTGGGGCCCTAGCGCTCGGCAACCACCGAGGGTACCGGCGCGCCCTTCGGAGAAGACAAATACCCTGTCACCGTGTTCTTGGCGCTCACGTTGTTGACCACGATCTCAAACAGCATGGGCTCCTTGCCGCTGTAGAACTGGAGCGGCTCGTTCAGGCTCTTGTCCTTCTTCTCGTACGACTTGTCGTCGGAATAGACGGCGAGAGTGAACCTGCTCTTCTTCGAGTCGGCTTTCTTCAGCACCAAGCTTACGGTTCCCACTTGTTTTTTCTGGCCCTTCACCAGCGTGAACTCGTAGTAGTTCCGGTCGCCCTTGTGCTTTAGAATCTCCAGTTCGTCGCTATTGCGCGCAATCAGGGAACTGTGGCCGTTCAAATCCCCCTTCATTGACGTCAACTGGGTGTTGGTGTCGGCCAGATCACTGCGCGTCTTGGCCGCATCGGTTTTGACGCCGCCGACATCTGTCTGCACGTCGGTCACGGCGCTGGAAACCGCCGCTACCTGCCCTTCAGTCTGATGCTGCGCGGTTGCCAGCCGTGCTGCCGTCTGCTCGCCGCGAACCTCGCGGGCCTGCATCGCCGCTACCCGTGTATCCTGTTCCTTCTCGGTCAGGCCGAGCGAACTCTTCAACTCGTCCAGGGCCACGTTCAGCCGCGCATTGGTTTCCTGCTGTGCTGCGGCCAGCTTGGTGTTCTGCGCCGCGGCATTTGCCAGAGCCTGCTGCTGATCAGCCAGTTTGCTGTTCAGTGTGTAGCTCCAGATGATCCCGCCCAATCCCAAGAGCACCGCCACTGCAATCGCCGCCAACAATGCGCCGGAATAGTTTCTGGGAGTTTCATGGACCACTTCAACTGTCATATGCTTCCTTTCCGTCCTTGGCTCAGACCGTACAGCTACCCGTTCTCCAAGTCTGCTCGGTATAGCTCACTGCCGGAAATCGCCGCCATCCGATTCGAGGAGCAAGCCCCGCGCCCTTCGCAAAACAGGATCAGCGGCGCTCCGGACGCTGCTCCGGGCCGGTCTTGCCGCGCAGGTCCGAGCTCGAGTTGCCGCTCCTGGCGAGTGGCCGGCAATCCAGCTCCAATCTGGTTTTGGGGTTTCACAGAATCTCTGGCGGGCACCGGCGAGGGTTGGGAAAGGTTAGGCGACGATCCGCGCGTAGCCTCGATCCCGGACCCTGCGGCGTTTATGGTTACTTATTTGGGCCGAGTTTCTGGGTACATGTGACTCAGGCGTCAGACACATGCTTAGCTAGCCCCTCCGACGGTGCATAGTTGTATAATCCTGAGTTCATGGATCATCTTGACTTCCTGGAGCACTAATGGCAGAGGATCAAGCAATTCCGAAGACTACCGCTGAGGACAACCAGACCCAAGAAGCAGACGGCGAGTTGAAGGCAATGAACGTGATCGTCGAAGCGCTGAAGCCGCTTTCAGATCAACAGCGCCGACGAGCTTTGGATTATGTTGCCGGAAGGTTCGGTGTGCTACCAGCACAGCCTCCAACTCAACCGCAGAGCCAACAGGCTGCTGCCGATATAACCCCACCCAACCTTCCGACAGACTACGTCCAGGACATTCGTAGTCTAAAAGAGGCGAAGAGCCCGAAGAGCGCGAATGAGATGGCCGCGTTAGTGGCGTACTACGTCTCAGAACTTGCTCCGGCTGCGGAGAGAACCAAACAGATAAACAAGGCCGATATAGAGCGCTACTTCAAAACGGCGGGATTCAGGTTGCCAGCCGACGCTGGCTTTACGCTCGTGAACGCAAAGAACGCTGGGTATCTAGATACGGCCGGCGGCGGCCAGTACACGCTTAACCCTGTCGGATACAATCTCGTGGTCCATCGCATGGGTATTGAACAGACCAAGGGAAAAACTCGTCCTGCAAAGAAAGCCTCCCGCAAGGTTTCGAAGAAGCCGGCCAAGAAGGTATCGCCCCCGGCTAAGCGATAGCGACATGAACTCTTTGCATCCAGGACTGGCAGCATGGGCAAAGTGGTGGAGCGGGCTGGACGAACTTAGGCCACAACTGGGGCGAAACTCCGCTGTGTTAGCTCCCAACTCTGTTCGCGACCGCGCGAAGCAGGCGGTACAAAGCTACTTTCGAGAAGTGCGCCCGCAACTGATCGACTTAGGCATAGACAGCCCTGCGGTTGAACAACTTGACGGAATCAACCAGGAAATACTCGGGCTGGCATCAAAGAGGACCCGCACTGCCAGCTATCGCAGCAAACTCCGCCAGCTAGATACCTTCCGAATTTCAGTCGCGACTTCGGCCGAAATACGATCCGCAAGCAGAGAATCTGGAACTTCTCCTCGCCCTGTGACCGCTCTGGAAGCCTCTATTTTGGCAACGCTGGAGAAGATCATTCCGAGCACGGCACTCTCATACCGACAAGTGCTTCAAGACCTGAGTGATAACCAGAGAGTCTCCTACCGAGGGACGGCGGCTGAGTTGCGGGAGGTATTACGAGAGCTTCTTGACCACTTAGCACCCGACGCGGAAGTGCTTAAGACGGTGAAACTAGAAAAAGATCAGAGGGGCCCCACCATGAAGCAGAAGGCAACTTTTATCCTCAAAGCTCGCGGTGTCGGGGAAACCGCTCGAAAGACGCCAGTGGACGCTGTCGCAACCGTGGAGGACAGTGTCGGGTCTCTCGCTCGCTCCGTTTACACACGCGGCTCCGTCTCCACGCACGTCGTCACGACGCGCCAAGAAGTGCTAACCATCAAGGCCTACGCGGATGCCGTGCTTGCCGACTTGTTGCAGACTCACAATCAATAAGTAGTGCCAATCGGCATCTTCCCCTCACGTTATCTCCGGCGTGGTCGGCAATCGTAGAGTAATTCGGCGCAGCGCGAGATTTGGTCCTCATATGTCGCCTTCCCGACTGTTTTCCGTGATTTCCGGGCTCCGAGCGGTTAACCGCCATCTCGGCAATTACTAGTTGACCACCTCTCCGCAGGCTTCTGGCGTAGAGGAGCTGTTGAGCTTCCGGACGCGATTGCCCGGCGAAACGGCGCTGTATGGGGTGGCGGCATGGATTGTCTGCAGCAACCGCAGGCGATTGACCCCACCGCAGATGGTTTGCAGATCATTTCCCCTCATCGCGCGCACAATGGCCGCCTTCAGGCCGGTTTCGGCGCTCGAAAGGCGTGGTGCTGCTCTGGGAAGGACGGTGCGCGCAGACGCTGGGGAAAAAGCGTGCATCCAAGAAAAACGCCTCCGCAGAAACCGGAGGCGTTTTCTTGATATTTCGCGGGAGAAACTTGGTGGAGCTGAGCGGGATCGAACCGCTGACCTCCTCGTTGCGAACGAGGCGCTCTCCCAATTGAGCTACAGCCCCACGACTTCTATATCTTACCAGCGGACGCCAAATTCGTGAAGGCGCTCCGCGCTTTTCCCCCTGGGAGGAAATCCCCGGCGACGAGAGGCCGCCGGGGGCTGACTACAGCTGGTTCATGTTGGCCAGGAACTCGGCGTTGTTGCGCACCTTTTCCAGGCGGCTGATCAACAGCTCCATGGCCTCGACCGGCGACAGCGGGTTGAGCACCTTGCGGAGAATCCAGATGCGCTGCAGGTCTTCCTTGGGGATGAGCAGCTCTTCCTTGCGGGTTCCGGAGCGCTGGATGTCGATGGCCGGGAAGGTACGCTTGTCCACCAGCTTGCGGTCCAGGATGATTTCCATGTTGCCGGTGCCCTTGAACTCTTCGAAGATGACCTCATCCATGCGCGAGCCGGTATCGACCAGCGCGGTGGCAATGATGGTCAACGAACCGCCCTCTTCGATGTTGCGGGCCGCGCCGAAGAAGCGCTTGGGCCGCTGCAGGGCGTTGGAGTCGACGCCGCCCGAGAGAACCTTGCCGGAAGGCGGCACGATGGTGTTGTAGGCGCGCGCCAGGCGGGTGATGGAATCGAGCAGAATCACCACGTCGCGCTTGTGTTCGACCAGCCGCTTGGCCTTCTCGATGACCATCTCGGCCACCTGTACGTGGCGGGCCGCCGGCTCGTCAAAGGTCGAGCTGATGACTTCGCCCTTCACCGAGCGCTGCATGTCGGTGACTTCCTCGGGGCGTTCGTCGATGAGCAGGACGATGAGCACGACTTCAGGGTGGTTGGTGGTGATGGAGTTGGCGAGCGACTGCAAGAGCATGGTCTTGCCGGTGCGGGGCGGGGCGACGATCAGGCCGCGCTGTCCCTTGCCCACCGGCGTCAACAGGTCCATGACCCGGCCGCTGATGGCCTCGCGAACCGTCTCCAGCTTGATCCGCTCCTGCGGGTAAAGCGGGGTCAGGTTGTCGAAGAGAATCTTGTTGCGGGTCTCCTCGGGCGACTCGAAGTTGATGGCTTCGATCTTGACCAGGGCAAAATACTTTTCGCCCTCGTGCGGGGGCCGCACGTTGCCGCTGATGGAATCACCGGTCTTCAGATCGAATTTGCGAATCTGCGAGGGGGAGACATAAATATCGTCCGGACCAGGCAGGTAGTTGTAGTCCGGGGAGCGCAGGAAGCCGTAGCCATCGGGCAGAATTTCCAGCACGCCCTCGGCAAAAATGTGGCCTTCTTTTTCACTTTGCGCCTGAAGAATCTTGAAGATCAGGTCCTGTTTGCGAAGGCCGCTGGTGCCGGGAATTTCCAGGCTACGCGCGATGCGGCTCAGTTCGGTGATGTTTTTTTCTTTGAGTTCGGCGATGGTCATGAGCACCTGCAATAAGGAGGGATTAGGGT
>Ga0255353_1001137_pt1 | contig 15470 bp, 12 predicted proteins | sample HBST25metaG_FD_189941 | JGI IMG/M metagenome (GOLD analysis project Ga0255353, IMG submission 189941) | Peat soil microbial communities from Stordalen Mire, Sweden - H.B.S.T25 | ecosystem: Environmental > Terrestrial > Soil > Wetlands > Peat | place: Sweden: Norrbotten County, Stordalen Mire...
CTTCCGATGCCAGCCACCGACAACCCAACCCGCGCCCTGCCCACGCTCCACGAGTTCTTCTCTCCCGGCGGCATTCTCGCGCGCTCGTCTCTGCCCTTTGAGTACCGCCCCGGCCAACTGCAGATGGCCAAAGCCGTCGAGCGCGCCCTTGAAGAGCGCCGCCATCTCATCGTCGAGGCCGGCACAGGCACTGGCAAAACCCTCGCCTACCTGCTCCCCGCCTTGCGCACCGGCCAGCGCGTCATCGTCTCTACGGGAACCAAGGCCCTCCAGGACCAGCTCTACTTCCGCGACGTTCCCTTCCTCGAAACCCTCATCGGAGACCTGCGCGTCTGCTACATGAAGGGCCGCGCCAACTACCTCTGCCGCCATAAGTTGGTCACCCTGCGCAACCAGCCCATTCTCAGCGGCCTGGAAGAAATCGACCAGTACCGCCAGATCTCCGAGTGGGAGCAGACCACGGAAACCGGCGACCGCGCCGAGATTGCCGGCCTGCCGGAGTCGTCCGCCCTCTGGCAAAAGCTCGATGCCCGCACCGAAGCCTGCCTGGGCACCACCTGTCCCGATTACCGCCGCTGTTTTATCACCGAGATGCGCCGCAAAGCTCTCGAATCCGACATCATCATCGTCAACCACCACCTCTTCTTTGCCGACCTCTCCGTCAAGCGTGATGCCACTGGAGCGCCCGATGCCGGAGTTTTGCCCGAGGCCGCGGCTGTGGTCTTTGACGAGGCGCATGAGTTGGAAGATGTAGCTTCGAGTTACTTCGGTCTCTCGGTCAGCAACCTGCGCTTTGAAGAACTCGCCCGCGACACCGACGCCCTGCTGCGCGGCAAGCCAGGGACGGACAGTCTGCCCGCCCTTACTCAGCAACTTCGCGACCGCGCGCGCATTTTCTTTGCCGCCTTGCCCATGCCTAGCGACGGACGCCAGCCCTTCGCCGAGCGCGAACAGTTCCTGGAGACTTCCGGCGACCTTTATCTCGCTGTTCGCACCATCTTGCAGCGCATTGAACTCGAACTGGATGCGCTCACCGGCATCGACGAAGCGCCGGGACTACGAAAGCGTGTCGTTCGCCTCCGCTCGGAGTTCGAATTTCTGCTCGAATCGAACGCCAGCAACATGGTCTATTGGATGGAGCGCCGCATCTCTGCAGGCACGAACACCAGAGCGTTCGCCGCCCGCGGAGGGCCGCGCACCACATTCCTGCAAGCCACTCCCATCGACGTCTCCGAGTTGATGAATGAATTAGTATTCGAACAGATTCCCACCGTCATACTCACCTCGGCCACGCTCACCGTGCAGGGCGGCTTCGAGCACATTCGCAAGCGCCTCGGCCTCAGCGAGGCGCGCGAACTCGTTGTGCCGTCGCATTTTAATTACGGCGAACAGGCCCTGCTCTATCTGCCGCCGGAGATGCCCGACCCGCGCGACCCTGAATTTCCCGAGGCCGCGGCGCGTTGCATCCAGCGCGTGCTTGAAATCACCCATGGCCGCGCGTTTTGCCTCTTCACCAGCTATGCGCAGATGCGCGTCCTTTACGAGCGCCTGTTGCCGGTGCTGGATTTCCCCATCTTCCTGCACGGCACAGCCCCGCGCAAAGCTCTTCTGGAGCAATTCCGCTCCACGCCCAACGCCGTTCTCTTCGGCACTTCAAGTTTTTGGCAAGGCGTTGACGTGCAAGGCGAAGCTCTCAGTTGCGTCATCATCGACCGCCTGCCCTTCGCCGTGCCCAACGACCCCGTCGTTCAGGCGCGCATGAAAGCCATTGAAGAAGCCGGCGGCAAACCCTTCACCGACTACCAGGTTCCCTCCGCCGTGCTCACCCTCAAGCAGGGCTTCGGCCGCCTCATTCGCTCCCTCGAAGACCGCGGAGTCCTGGTCCTCCTCGATCCCCGCGTCACGCGGCAGCGCTACGGCCAGACTTTCCTCGCCAGCCTCCCGCCCTACCGCATGACGCAGACCATCACGGATGTGGAGCAGTTCTTTGAAAAAGCTGAAAAGCCTTGATGGAACTTCAGGACCGTCAAGCACAACTTCTATTCGAGGCAACCCAATGCGGATCACCGCGCAAGACGTCCTCGTCGTCATCGACGTACAGAACGACTTTTGCCCCGGCGGCGCGCTGGCTGTAGCTGATGGCGACGCAGTCATCGGCCCGATCCAACGCATCGCGCCAAGGTTCGAGCACATTGTGCTCACGCAAGACTGGCACCCTGCCGGACACTCGTCATTCGCGTCGAGTCATGCGGGAAAACACCCGTTCGAGCAAATCGAGCTAAGCTATGGAACACAAACTCTTTGGCCCGAGCACTGCGTGCAGCAGACTCACGGTGCCGAGTTCCACCCCGCGCTCGGTTTGCCGCAAGCAGAGCTGATTCTGCGCAAAGGTTTCCGACCGCGGATCGATTCCTATTCGGCCTTCTTTGAAAATAACCGCCAAACGCCGACTGGCCTCGCCGGTTATTTGCGTGAGCGAAGCCTGACCCGCGTCTTTCTGGTTGGACTCGCCTATGACTTCTGCGTCGGTTATTCGGCTCTCGATGCGCGGCGTCTGGAGTTCCCAGTCGTGATTCTGCGCGACGCCTGCCGGACGATCAACCTGAACGGGTCTGTTGCGAAGATCGAAGCTGAGTTTTCCCGGGCTGGTGTAATGCTGATCGAGAGTGCCGTGCTTTTCGGTTGAAACCGCGTTCTCCCGTTAGAGCATTTTCAACCTGAGTATTAACAAAATTTTGAGTGCCCCATCCATTTCGCGTTCTTTGCGAAATGGGTGGGATAGCACATTTGTCCATTTCGACAGTAAACGCCAGAACCGAAAATTCGTTAGAATCGCATCAGGCTCAGCGACTTTTCGCCGCTCCCCAAACCATGTCCCGCAACTTCTACATCCTCGCCGCCACGCTTGGTCTCTTCGCGCTGCTCTCTGTGGCGATGTCGCTTCTGCCTTCGAGCTTCCAGCCTGGCCTGCCTGCCAACGCATCTCTATGGCGAACAGCATCGCTCTTTCTGCTGCTGGCAGGCCTTGCGGCCGCGCTCATCGGCGTTCTGAGCCATCTCTTCGAACAAGTAGATCGCCGCAGCGAAGAGGCTCGCTTGGCCGCACGCCGCAAACGCCGCGAAGGCCAGAGTGACTAGGGTCTGTCATCTAATTCCGCGCGGGCGGCGCTGGGAATGAAAATCGGACCAGGCGAAGCCGAGCCCGAAGGCTGTGGTGGGTCCACCGTCGAGAACTTGCTGAATTTATTCCTGCAATCTTCGCCGCACCTTCCCGCTAGGGCATTTTTCCTGTTGGTATAGAGTAAATATCCTGCATGGCTCAAGGTTGCCGGTCGCTGAAAGAACAGGTAGCGCCGGCCTCCTGGCCGGCTGTCGCGTGGACCTCCCGGTCCACGCCGTACTCTACACAAATAGGAGAAGTGCTCTAATCGTTCAAATCCAGGCGCAATCAGCACCCTGTTTCTTTGTAGGGCACGGCTTCAGAGGCTGCGGAAAAACTCAAAACGGAGGGAGGCAGGGGTCCCCAGCGACGGGTCCTTGTCGCTGGGGTGGAAGAAGGGGTTTCAACCCCCGCATAAAGCCGGCAAAATCAGCGCGGGCTTCAGCCCCGGAGGGATGTTTCCAGTAAATTTCACTCGAAATATCGAGTTTTTCCGCAGCCTCTTCAGTCGTGCCCTTTCGAAACATCGACTTATTCGGGAGTTCCTTAGTTGCAGACTAGCGGAATTGGGTCGTGGAGGTCTTTAACCTGGGCGGTCTCGGTATGTACCGGAGCTTTGAGGAAGAACGGAATGACCGACGCGCAGACCATGATGAGAGCCAGGATGAAAAGCGCCTGATCGTACCGGCCGGTGGACTGGCGGACGTGAGCGATCAGCATCGGGCCGAGGGCGCTGCCGAATCCCCACGCCGTGAGCATCAGTCCATAGATAGTTCCCACGTCGCGCGGCCCGAAGTAATCCGCGCAGAAAGCCGGCATGGTGCCGAACCCGCCGCCATAGCAGAGCAAGATGAATACGGCGAACGCTGTAAACAGGCCGAAGGAGTGGACTCTCGGCAGCAGTCCGAAAAGTCCCGCCTGAAGAACAAACATAGTGAAGAAGACCCAGCGCCTTCCCATTGCGTCCGACAGCCACGCCCAAAGAAAGCGTCCCGCTCCGTTAGCGATGGAGATGATGCCGACCATGGTGGCGGCGAGCGCGGCGTTGACGCCGGTGATCTCCTGGGCCATGGGCGAGGCCTGGCTGATGATGGAAATTCCGGCGGTAACGTTGAGGAAAAGCACAGCCCAAAGCGCATACCATTGCCAATTGGCGAGCGCTTCGTGCAGCGAATAGCTGTGCACAGCGCCAGCGGCGGTGCGGGCAGCCGGTTGCCAGCCGGCGGGTTGCCAGCCAACGGGCGGTTCCTTCATCAGCAGGGCCGAGCCCATCACCAACAGCATCGAAACGCTGCCCAGCCAGACAAAGGTCTGTAGCACCCCAACCGACTGGATGAGGTGCGTGGCAATCGGCGCCGTCACCAAGGCTCCGGTGCCAAACCCGGCGACCGCTACTCCTGTAATGAATCCGCGGCGGTCGGGGAACCACTTGACGAGTGTGGCGATAGGGACAATGTAGCTCAGTCCGATGCCCGCTCCTCCCATAACGCCGTAAGTCAGATAGAGAACCCAGAGGCCATGCCCTGAAAAGCTTGCCAGCAAAACTCCGAGGCCGTAGAGCAGGCCGCCCGTCAACGCAACCACGCGCGGTCCCTTGGCGCGCATCCACAATCCGCCCGCAAAAGCAGCCCAGCCAAGTGTGAAGATGGCGAGGGTAAAGGTCAGGCTCACCTGCGAAATGGAAGCGTGCAACTGACGCACCAGCGGCGTGCGGAAGACGCTCCAGGCATACACCGCGCCCAGTGCGATTTGCATCACCAGACCTGCGGCAGCGACGCTCCAACGGTTCGGTACATGTGCGGTAGGCATACGGGTATCTCTCTCTTCTTGCTGAGCCGGTTGGGACTCAGACAGTAAACATTGCGACGAAGGATCGCAGTTGGCCGAGAATGCTGTTCAGATCTTTAATTGCCGAGTCGGTTTGCATGGCGGCCGTGCTGGTGTTGCGGGCGGCCTCGGCAAGACCGCCTATCTCCTTTGCAATCTTGGAAGCGGTTTCAGCAGCCTCGGAGATGTGGCGGCTCATCTCATTGGTCGTGGCAGTCTGTTGCTCGACCGCCGCGGCAATGCTGTGCGAAATCTCGCTCACCTTGTTGGTAGCGGTGGCGATTTCAGCGATGCCGGCGACGCTCTCCCGTGTATCACTTTGGATGGCTGCAATGCGCAGACTGATATCTTCGGTTGCTTTCGCCGTGCCCTTGGACAACTCCTTGACCTCTGTGGCCACCACCGCGAAGCCTTTGCCTGCTTCGCCGGCGCGCGCCGCTTCAATGGTGGCGTTGAGCGCAAGCAGATTGGTTTGCTGAGCGATGCTGTTGATGACCTTGATTACCTTGCTGATCTCTGCCGAAGACCCGTTCAAATTGGATATCTTCTTGGTGGTGATTTCGGTGACGCTGACGGCGGATTCAACCGCTGTGGAGGCTCTGCTGGCGCTTTGAGAGATCTCCCGAATCGAGCTCAACATTTCTATAGATCCGGAGGAGACGGCGCTGAGGCCGGCGGAGACTTTCTGGCTGGACGTCGCAGCGGAAGTAGCCAGGCTACTGTTTTCGATTGCGCCCTGAGCCAGCTCTTTGGTGATCGTGGACAATTCATCTGAGGCCGATGCCATGGCCATCGTATGCTGGCTGATCTGCTGCACCTCAGTGGCCAGTTTCGAGGAAACCGCGTTCAGCAAGGTCGCAATATGGTCGTAATCGCCTGCGTAATGGCCTTCGACCCGTGCGGTGAGATCCATCTTCACCAGCGCCTCCAGCACGCGCTCGATCTCGCCGACAGGAGCGAGCCAGGCGTCAAACATCGCGTTGAATCCCTCAAAGATACGCCGGTTAGCGCCCGTAAACTCTTCGACATTTGTGCGCACGCGCAGGTCACCGAGCGCGGCGGCTGCTGTTAACCGTCCGATTTGAGTGTTTCTGCGGTTGATGACGTCGATAAAGTGATTGCAAACATTCCTGGCGCGAGCGAAGTCGCCCGGGAAGCCATCCTTAAATGGCTCAGGAATGCGTCCGATGGACATATTGTCGACCGAGGACACTGCCCGGTCATAAGTCTGGACGATCGTGTCCAGGGTCTCATTGATGGTGCTGCAGGCCGCGGCTGCTTCGTCACTGCGGTTCTCAGTGGTCAGGCGCCGTTTGAGGTCTCCTGCCGCGACGGCATCGCGTAGCTGGCTCACCTCGGCCAGGAACATACGCCATTCGGCGCCGTTGCTCTCGTTTTCTATGATTTCCGGCATTCTGCACTTCCGGCTCTCGCGGAACAGGGTATTGAGCGGGTAATAAGGGAAGAGATTTTCACAGGGGATTTATCGGTCATTGACGCCGACAATTTCAATCCGCCGAAATGATCGGAGCGAGGAATGTCGCGGCGCAGGGCAATCGAATGAGCATCATGCGCGTTTCACTTCAACGCGATCGCTGGAGGGGAATTTCAGCGAGGCAGTTTCCGGGCAGAAAAACGCCCCACTGGGAGCGGGGCGCTTTTTCTGCACTTTCGTCCAGCAGCAATCGGTCTTTAGAACCGGTAGTTAACGGCTAGACGGACAATATTGCTGGTCAAGGTTGCGGTGTGTGTAAAGGGGTTCGCAGGCACATAGAAGTTACCGAAGGGTGAGTATAAAACCGTGCCCGCATTCGAGACGGAGCCAAAATCGGCAAACAGATATTCCGCACGGGTCGACCAGCGCTTGTTCAAGGCAAACTCTCCGCCTCCGCCGACTATCCATCCTGTCTTCAATACCGAGGAAGACGCCGATTCATTTGACTTATCCATGAGTTCAGTAAACAGAGAAGAGTAGTGGAGTTGAGTTTCAGCGGCACCGCCGGAGAGAAAGATCAGGCTGCGCCGGGTGAGTGTATGGCCCGCGCGCAAACGCACCGTGGACATCCAATCGGTGGAAACCTTCTGGGAAATAGTAATGATGTCTGGGGCGCAGCAGGTCAAAGCGGCCGCCGCTGTTGCGGAATCGTTGGTTACAAAGGCGCCGTAGTCCGCCTCAGCTCCCAGCACCCACTTGGGCGCAATCTGCCGGCTATATCCAAACTGCAATCCGCCAACATAACCGTTGGGACCAGATTTTGATATCCCGCGCTATTGATCTGCTGCACATAGGATGTCACGAGGCTCGCGCCCGAAGCAGCGACGACCGTGCCGGTTTGCGCATTTGAAGAACCGGTTGCGCCGCCGACATAGAGACCGGCATAAAACCCGGTCCAGGCGGTTGCGTCATTTTTGTGCTGGTCAGTGGTCTGCGCCAGGGCTAAAACAGGGATTAGCGCTACAACCGCAAATACTACAAAAAACTTCCTCATTCTTCCTCCGGATAGCCTTGTTCAATTGCGTGAAGTCATTGCCCGTTGTTAGGGAAGCTCTGATTAAGTGCATTCTGTTAAACAGACATACCCTCAAGGGCTAAACCCTTCTGCTTTTTCGGCTCTTTGCGGCATGACTAAAGTCGTGCCCTAGAAAGAAACAAAAGTGCAAGCTCAATAAAAAAGGGATAATCTCCAGATGCCCGCTTAATCCTGCTCATCTGAGGGCTTTCAAGCTACACTGTCTTCCTATGATTCATGACGGACGGAGTTTAAAACTTCCTTTTGACGCCGCTGAGGCGTTGGCGCATTTGCGGGCGAAAGACGCGAAACTCGGCGCGCTGATTGACCGGGCTGGCGCTTTCACGCTCAAGCTCGATCCTTCGCCGTCGCCCTTCGAGTCGCTGCTGGAGTCGATTCTTTATCAGCAGTTGCACGGCAAAGCGGCGGCCACGATTCATCGGAGGGTGCGCGAGTGCTATGGCGGCGACCCGGCGCCCCGATTGCTGCTGGAAACGCCGGACGAGCGGTTGCGGGCTTGTGGAGTTTCCTTCAACAAGATCAAAGCTCTCAAAGACCTGTCGGCGCGGACGCTGGACGGAACGGTGCCCACCCACGCGGCTATCAAGAAGATGACGGACGCGGAGATTGTGGAGCGGCTGACCGAGGTGCGCGGCATTGGCCCCTGGACGGTGGAGATGCTGCTGATCTTCCGCCTGGGGCGGCCCGATGTGTTGCCGGTGAGCGATTACGGCGTGCGCAAAGGGTTCGCGTTGACCTTTCAGCGTTTACCCAAGACACGGACGTTGGAAGCTGCGGATTTGCCCAAGCCGGAGGTGCTTCTCAAGAGGGGAAAGCGCTGGGCGCCGTTCCGTTCGGTGGCGAGCTGGTACCTTTGGCGAGCCTGCGATCTGGCGAAGAACACAGAGCCGGTGGGGCGGTCGAGCCGGGAATAACCCCAGGGAAGCTGTGATTAAGCCCGTTCTGCTTGGAATGCCTTCCCTCGGGGCCTAAAGGCCACGTTGATTTTGCTGGCATTTACGGCACGCCTAAAGCCGTGCGCTTTCAAGACAATGAGTTTTTCCGCAGCCTCTTTAACCCCTGAGGGATGTCTTTCTCTGATTTTTCATGAGAATCCAATGTTTTCGCAGCCTGTTTTAGTCGTTTACCGGCCTTCCCAGCCCATGGAAGGATGAAGGTCAAGTCGAGTCAACACCGCCTGCCAACTTGCCAACCCGCTAACTCCGCCCAGCGGAGACGAACTCGCCGCACTTGATCCAAAAATGCGCTGGCCACTATTCCTTCAGTCTGTTTGACTTGCAACACAGCCAAAGTCCTCGTTCTTTCTAAAACTGAATGCGCTCGTGCGATTGCCCTGGTAACACTGTCCTTCTTCCGCCTGCCCTTGTAGAATCCATGGCAGAGATGAACGAGGGGTGCAACCATGAAGATGCGGCCCGGAACACAAACGGGGTTTCTGCTGTGCGGCAAGGAATGGACCGAAGGTGAGGCGCTCGAAGTGCGCTCGCCGTGGGACCAGGGCCTTGTGGGGCGAGCAACCGTCGCCACCCGCGCCGACGCCCGTCAGGCCGTGCAGCACGCCGTGGCCAGCCTGCGCCGCGCCCGCGCCCTGCCCCGCTGGAAACGCCGCGAGATTCTCGAGGACGTGGCCGCCGCCCTCATCGAGCAAAAGGAGCGCTTTGCTCAACTCATCGTTGCCGAAGCAGGCAAGCCGGTTCGCCTCGCGCGGTCCGAGGTCGATCGCGCCGTGCTCACCTTCAAAACCGCAGCCGAGGAGGCCGCGCGCCTGGGCGGCGAGAGCATTCCCCTGGACCTGACCGAAGGCAACGAAGGCCGATGGGGGCTCGTGCAGCGCTTTCCCGTGGGTCCGGTGCTGGCCATCTCCCCATTCAATTTTCCGCTGAATCTGGTCGCGCACAAGGTGGCTCCCGCGCTGGCCGCCGGTTGTCCAGTCATTCTGAAGCCCGCCTCGCAAACTCCATTTACCGCGCTGGCGCTGGGCGAGGTGATTCTGAAGGCTGGCTGGCCTGACGAAGCGCTGGCCGTACTCCCGCTCAGCAACGCGGACACCGCCTGGCTCGCCGAAAAGGAAGACTCCATCAAGCTGGTCAGCTTTACCGGCTCGGCCAAAGTGGGCTGGGAGCTGAAGGCCCATTCAGGGCGCAAGCGTGTGCTGCTGGAACTGGGCGGCAATGCCGCGCTCATCGTCTGTGCCGACTGGCCCGGCCTGGATGAAGCGACAGCTCGTACCGCGCGAGCGGCTTTTGGTTATGCTGGCCAATCCTGCGTGAGCGTGCAGCGGATCTTTGTCGAGCGCAACATCTTTCAGACTTTTTTGTGGAAGCTGGTCGAGGCATCCGCCAAGCTGGTGTCCGGCAATCCTTCCGACGAGGCCACTGAGGCCGGTCCGCTGGTGCAGCTCAGCGAAGCCGAGCGCGTCGAGTCCTGGATCAAGGAGGCGGTCGAGGGCGGCGCCAAGCTTGTTGCCGGCGGTGAGCGCCGCGGCTCCATGGTGACTCCGGCCATCCTCACCGGAACCAAGCCGGGCATGAAGGTGCGCGACGAAGAAGTCTTCGGCCCGGTCGTGGCCGTCGAGCCATTCGACGATTTCGAGCACGCCATGGCTGACGTCAACCACTCCAGGTACGGCCTGCAAGCCGGACTGCTTACTCGCGACGCCAGCCGCATCCTCACCGCTTATCGCGAGCTCGAAGTGGGCGCACTTATCGTTGGAGACACGCCAAGCTGGCGCCTGGACCCCATGCCTTTCGGAGGCGTCAAGGACTCAGGACTCGGTCGCGAGGGCATCCGCTCGGCCATCGAAGAGATGACCGAACCGCGCATGCTGGTAATCGCGGGGATATAATTTCGCGCTTCAGTGCCAGTGGATTTGCGCACCTTGCCGCAATGGCGAAATGCGCTCCATGGCTGCGCTTTCTTACTTGGACTTCGCCTTCAGCGCGGCCCAGCGCTTGCGCTGCGCATCGGCAATCCGCTTGCGAGCCTCGGGGCTCAACTTGCGGCGCTTCTTCCGTCCCGTCTTCGCGGCTTTTTCCGTCTTTTTGGTTGTGAGCTCAGCTACCTTGGCTTCAACTTTTCCGGTGCTGCCCAGCAGTGCGCGAGCCTGTGTGAGGCTCGCAATTTCGGCGTCGATTAATGAAAGAATGGATTCAATAGACATTAGTCAAGCATAACTCATCAATTCACTCTTGGACAGCGCGAGATCTAGGACAGTGCGAGAGAGCCTTTTATAGCTTTTTACAAATCTGGACCACCCTCAACCTTCGGGTGCCCCATCCATTTCGCGCCTTTTGCGAAATGGGTGGGATAGCACAAACGCCCGGTGCCTGCCCGCTACTTCAACCGCCGCCACGCGTAAAGCGGAAAACGGTTGGCCAGTTCTGCCACTTCCTTGCGAATCCGTTCCAGAGCCGCGTCGTCGTTGCGCTGTTCCAGGGCCTTGGTGATCCAGACAGCGATCTGCCGCATCTCCGGCTCTTTCATGCCACGAGTGGTCAGCGCCGGTGTGCCAATGCGAATACCTGACGGCTTGAGCGGCGGATTGACGTCATACGGAATGGCGTTCTTGTTCACCGTGATGCCCGCTTTGCCCAGCGCCAGTTCAGCCTCGGAGCCCAACATACCCTTCTCGAAGACATCCACTAGCATCAAATGATTATCTGTCCCGCCGGAGACAATGCGGTATCCGGCTTCTTTCAGCGCCGCCGCCAGCACCTTTGCATTAGTCACAATCTGCGCGGCATAAGTCTTGAACTCCGGCCGCAGCGCCTCGCCCAGCGCCACCGCTTTGGCAGCCACAATATGCACCAGCGGACCGCCTTGCTGGCCAGGGAAGACCGCCTTGTCCACTGCCGCCGCCAGCGCTTGTCCGCAGAGAATCAATCCCGCGCGCGGCCCGCGCAGTGTCTTGTGCGTGGTGGTGGTGGTAATGTGCGCGTGCGGCACCGGCGATGGATGCACCCCGCCTGCCACCAGACCGGCGATATGCGCCATGTCGAAGATGTACGTTGCGCCCACCTTGTCGGCGATCTGACGCATGCGCGCAAAGTCCCACATTCTCGGATACGCGCTGCCGCCGCCCATGATGACCTTCGGCTTTTCGCGCACGGCGATGGACTCCAGTTCGTCGTAGTCGATCGTCTCCGTGTCGCGCCGCACCGTATAGAACGTCGGCCGGTATAGCTTGCCGCTGAAGCTCAATTTGTGCCCATGTGTCAGATGCCCGCCGTGCGCCAGATCGAGGCCCAGAATGGTGTCTCCCGGCTGCAAAACCGCCATGTATGCCGCCGCGTTGGCCTGCGAGCCGGAGTGCGGCTGCACGTTGGCGTGTTCTGCGCCGAAGATCTGCGTGGCGCGGTCGCGCGCCAGGTTCTCCACCACATCGGCGTACTCGCACCCGCCATAGTAGCGCCGCCCAGGGTAGCCCTCGGCATACTTGTTGGTGAATACCGAACCCGCCGCCTCCAGTACTGCCTCAGAGACAAAGTTCTCGCTGGCAATCATCTCCAGGCCCTCGTGCTGGCGGAGGGTTTCATGGTCAACTGCTGCGGCAATTTCTGGGTCGGCTTGCGCGAGGGTTAGAGAAATGCGATCAGTCATATTGGAATTCTAGCGCCTTTACCGGCGGTTTTGACAGGCTGCTTACCTTGCAGTTTTGCAGCTTTGAGATGAATGTAGCTCCAGTTTCGCAATTTCCATTCCCCGCCGTCCACCGCATCGCATCTAATGAACGAAATGGAACTTTGCAATCTCGGAAGCGTAGGCAACTCGCCAACTCGCTAATTTGCTACCTCCGCGGAGCGGTACTAACCTGCTGTCTTTATCATTAATGGAAGTCGTGACCCTGTCTGGGCCGGTGGCCCGCGTGCTGGGAGAAGCGAGCACAACCACTAAAGATGGGTGCCCCAGGTGCCTCGCATTTGGGCACCTGGGAATGGATCTCCATCTCACGCCGGGTGCCTACGCTCACCGCGTTCTTGTTTTTGCGGCTTGGGTGCGATACCTTGAGACCCAAAAGTAGTTTTATTGATCGGTGAGCCACTATGAAGGTCCACTGGTTCCAACTTTTGCTTGCAACAATCTCTTACTCTGCGCTTGTCGCGGCTTCCGCGCAGACCAATGCCCTTAACCCGGCTTTATTGGCCAGTGCCAACGCCGGAGACGCCGCTTCGCAAGTACTGGTAGGCGAAAGCTACGCGGCCGGCAAAGGCGTCACGCGCGATTTGAAGCAAGCCGCCGAGTGGTATCGCAAAGCAGCAGACAAGGGCGACATTGACGGAGAGGTCCATCTGGCCGCGCTCTATCGAGACGGTGGCAAGAACTTTCCCCGCGACATGACCCAGGCTGCTGCGTGGTATCGCAAAGCAGCCGAGCAGGGAGACGTCGCCGCGCAAGCCACGCTCGGCGTGCTTTACTCCATCGGCCAGGGCGTTCCGCGCAGCGATGTGGAGGCTTACTACTGGCTTGATTTGGCGGCAGCTGTGAAGGGACCCGATCAGGAAAAGTACGCCGCCAACCGCCAGCTCATCGGCGCTCACCTCACCGTCGACGAGCTAGCCGAGGTCGAGGAGCGCGTGGCCAAATGGCTCGCCGCCCATCCGCGCTAAGGAACCTGTGATTAAGTCGAAGTTTCGAAAGGGCACAACTTTACAGGCTGCGGAAAAACTCGTACAAGCTGTTTTAAAGCGCCGCATTGTGTCAGGGCACGACTTTAGTCGTGCCGTAGATGCCGCAAAACAATAGTGGGCTTTATAGGCTGCGGAAAAATTCGATTCGGAGGGAGGCGGGGGTTTTAACCCCCGCATAAGGCCAATGGAATCAATTGCGGCTTTAGCCGCGGAGAAATGTGATTCGCTAGTTTCACCGTAAGGACAGCGTTTTTCCGCAGCCTGTTTAGCCCCTGAGGTAATTTCCGCGTTGCTGACAGGACCCGTACGCGGATTCCTTACCGGGTAACCGCTTCCTCTTCTTTCAAATCCGCCGGAGCCGAATCGAACGCAGCCGCGCTCCCGCCGGCAGCCTTCTCTTCGCGCAGCGCCTTGAACGCCCTGTAAATAAACGATCCCATATACCAGCCGTCGATGAACTTATACGGTGTCTCTCCGGTGGTGTAGTGGCCGCAGGGCAGCACGCGCTTCTCAAAGTTGAGTCCAATGCGCGTGAATTCCTTCACTACTTCCAGCGAGTACTCCTTAGGAAAAGTCAGGTCGTAGTTGGCATAAATCATCAGCACTTTTTTGTCCGGCCCGCCAACTTCGGGGCGAACAATCTTCTCGTAATAGCTGCACGGACTCACCGCCGCCCACAAAGCCCGCACCCGCTCCTGGTTAAGTCCTGCCTCCTCCAGCGCCTGTTTCACGTGCCGTGTGCTCTGCCCGGCCCAGGTCACATCGCCAAAGGCCGTGGAAGCATGGTTGAACGCATTCACTCTCAGCCGTGCATCGTGCGCGCTGGCCAGGAATGCGTAGCAGGAGCCGAGGCTGGTTCCCAGCACGCCGAACTGCTCATACCCCTGCTCCTCCAGCCAATCCACGCAGCACCGTATGTCCACCACCGCCTGGCGGCACGCCGAAATCGTCCTGCCGATGTTCGCGCTCACGGCGTAGTCCGAGCGCTCCAGTTCAGCGGGTCGGCGAATGTCGTGGTAGGGCTGCGAGAGCCTGAGCGCCGAAATCCCCATCTTGTTGAATATCGTGCAAAGCGAGTTGTGGCTGAAGCCGTCCGCATTCCACTGCGGCAACACCACAATGGCTTGTTTCGGCCGTCTCGGATCTTTGTGTTCCGGCTTCGGGGTCCCCGGCGACAGGTCTTCGTCGCCGGGGTGATGAGCGGGATACCAGCGCGCGTTTACCAAATCGTTTTCCGGATACGGAGTCCGCTCCGGCGAAGTAAACCGCAAAAACTGCGCCTTCGGAATCTTTCCCTCGGCTGCCTGCTGCTTGATCGCCGCGTCCTGCGCCAGCGTCTCCGGGCGCACATTGGTCGGAAACAATTCCGGGTAACGCTCTTCCAGCCGGAAGTCGGTGGGCCGTTTGTAGCTGAAGTAGGCGTCGCTGTTGCGTATCAAAAACTCATTAACGCGCACCATCGTGGCCTCGGCGCGCGCGGGATCGCTCGCCATCTCCGGGCTCAGCGACGCTTCGTCAAAGCCATTCTCGCGTAAAAACGGCTCAACCCACTCAAAGCCCCACTCAAGCGGCCGCACCACGCGATTTTCGTCGCGCGTCGTCAGCCGCGTCTCCCACTCATACATCCAGTCTGCATATTTCTTCTTAATCATTGGTTGTCTTTAATTTTATCAGCGTAACGCCCGCGCCGCAGTAAACATGATCCCGACCCTCCGGTTGCCGAGTGCTAGGAGAAGCGAGCACAACCACTGAAGATGGGTGCCCCAGGTGCCTCGCTGTCAAGTGCCGGGACATGGTTTACATTTTGTCTCCAGACATCCTTTACAGTTTTCCGATGCCGGGATGAGAATCAATTCGGTCGGTGAAGCGGAGGCGGGCTCTGCTGGAGAGCAACCCACCGAGGAATAGCTGGGTGCCCCATCCATTTCGCGTTGTCGGGGTCCCCACGGACAGGTCTTCGTCCGTGGGGTGGCTGAGCGAAATGGGTGGGATACCACATACTCCGTCACTAATGCCTGCCGCCCGCGCAAGCTACCATGAATACATGGACCTGCAACCCACCGGCCGTCCGCGCGTGGCCTTCTTTGGAGGCAGTTTTGATCCGCCTCACCTCGGCCATCTCGAGGTCGCTCGTGCCGCCCAAGCCGCGCTCGGCCTCGACACCGTCCTTTTCGCGCCCGTCGGCGAACAGCCGCTCAAGCCGCAGGGTTCCACCGCCTCCTTTGCTCACCGTCTCGCCATGACGCGTCTCGCCATTGCCGGCGACCCCGCCTTTGCCGTCTCGCTCGCCGATGCGCCTAAACCCTCGGGAGCCCCCAACTACAC
>Ga0255353_1001141_pt1 | contig 15451 bp, 17 predicted proteins | sample HBST25metaG_FD_189941 | JGI IMG/M metagenome (GOLD analysis project Ga0255353, IMG submission 189941) | Peat soil microbial communities from Stordalen Mire, Sweden - H.B.S.T25 | ecosystem: Environmental > Terrestrial > Soil > Wetlands > Peat | place: Sweden: Norrbotten County, Stordalen Mire...
CCTTTGTGATATGCCTTTTACCACAAAGAACACAAAGGGATTTTCACTAAGGAACACCAAGGAGCATTTTTCTGTTATTCTGTTAAATGAGTATCCGCTATATTCCTCTATCCGGTATTACAAAGGCTGACTAACGAGTGACCTCGTCCGGTGAGCCGCAAAACAGGCTGAGTCTTGACTTTTTTATCTACTGACCCCCAACTTCGGAAAGGGGCTGTAACTATTGTGAATTTAGCAATATTTACTCGTTTTACGGGCATATTCTTCTCCCTTTGGGGGAGGTTAGGAGGAGGTCAATAAACAAAACCAACAAATAATCCGATTTCATGTGAATAAGTCCGAAAGTCAAGATGGCTTCAGTATCATTTTTCTGTTATTCAGTCATCCTATCATTCTATTATTATTACTTTGTGACCCTTCGTGCAGTCCTTTGCGTGCCTTTGTGGTATGCCTTTTTTTAACCACTAAGAGCACAAAGGAATTTTCACCAAGGTGCACAAGGTGTCTTTGGGTGACTTCGTGGTATGTCAACCTATCCTCTCGATAAGAGGCTGTTATAAAATAGACGATGCAACGAGCTCAATTGATGACGCAACTTACCCTGTCGGTGATGCATTTGGCGTCAAGACACAACCGTACGGATGATAGCTATTAAATCAAATGGATGATCAATCCTGGAATAAAGCTAAGAATGATGAGGAGAACCGTTACAACTAAGATCTGCTTTTTATACAGGTTTCTTGAAGCAACAGGATTACTGACAACAGTTGGCGAGGTAAAATACATTGCCATTACAGGTCGCAGATAGAAGTAAACACTGATTATGGAACCAATGATAGCGATAATAACCAATGCCAATTGACCTTGTTCAATGGCGGTCACAAACAATTTGTATTTTGCAGAAAAGCCTATCAAAGGCGGAATACCTGCCAAAGAGAGCATGGCAATCGTCATGGCAAAAGCACTTATGGGGTTCTGTTTTGCAAGGCCGTTGAAGGATGTGATTGAGAATGACCCGGTCTCTTTCCGAATCATCATAAGTACGGCAAATGCCGTGATGGTTGCAATGGAATAGGAAACGGAATAAAGCAACAACACACCGGCTGAATCTCCTTTTATGGCAATGATGGCAATAAGCATGTATCCCGCGTGGGCAACTCCCGAATAAGCAATCATTCGTTTTACGTTGTCCTGATAGAGGGCCGCGAAATTTCCAATGAGAATTGTCGCTACGGCAAAAACGGACAAGTATGTTTTCCAAAGAAAATCGACATCCCCGAAACTCGAATTGATAAATCGAAAGAAGGCGGCAAAAGCAGCTACCTTACCTACTGTTGCCATGTAAGAGGTAATCAGTGTCGGTGAGCCGTCATACACGTCGGGAATCCAAAAATGAAAGGGTGCCGCACCTATTTTAAATGCCAATCCAACAGCTATCAATAGGAATCCGATCGAAAACATAACGGGAATATTCGCTTGATTTTGGACGACATACAACTTTATTTCAGCCAGATTGAAACTGCCGCAGGCTCCATAGAGTAAAGCAATGCCAAACAGCAGAAAGCCTGATGCGAACGACCCTGTCAGAAAATACTTCATGGCGGCTTCGTTAGAGCGGGGATCGGCTTTTTTGCTTCCGGCCAATAAATAGAGCGACAGTGAAAGCGTTTCGATACCCAGAAACAGCATCACCAGATTACCAAAAGCCGTCATCATCAAGCCGCCTACTAACGAAAAGAGTATCAAGGCATAAATATCTTCGAGCGGTCGTTTAACCTCTTTATAATAGACAGGTGCAAAGATAAAAACCAGGAAGGTAGTGAATATCAATACCCCGTTAAAAGCGATCGTGAAGTTGTCGTCAATATACATCTCGTTGAAATAATGGATGGATTGATTCCAACCCATTAAATTGACGATGAAAGCCAGCGGAAGTCCTATAAATAGGATGGGAAGAATCGCTCCTTTTTTATGGATGGATCCGAAAAAGAGAACGATGATAGCGACAATCGAGATGGTTATTATAGCGTACATGGATGGAATGTCTTAGTTTAGAGTTATATATTATTTTACCACACCTTCAAGCAATTGCAACACGAATGAGGGATAAATTCCTACCGAAAATATGGCAATGATTATAGGCACAAAAAGCAGCACTTCACCAAACGTCAGGTCTGTAAACTTTTCAGTGGAAGGCTTTTTCTCGCCATACATGATCTTCTGATACATTTTCAGCATATAAACAGCTCCCAGAATGATGGTTAATCCTGCAATAACCGCAAGCAGTTTGTTGTAGGTAAACAGTCCTAAAAATATAAGAAACTCACCCACGAAGCTATTAGTGAGCGGTAGCGCAATATTGGCCAATACAATAATCATAAAAATGACGGCAAACCGCGGAGCACCACTTGCAATGCCGCCCAACTCGCTTATCTTGTCGGTTTTTGTCCTTTTCACAATCATATAATAACAAAGGAAAAATCCGACCACATTCACCCCGTGCGAAAACATCTGCAAAATGCCACCTTCAATACCGTAGCGACTGTTCGATAAAAGCCCAAGTGCAATAAGGCCCACGTGCGAAAGAGAGGCAAAAGCGATGAGCTTTTTCAGATGTGGTTGAGAAATGGCAATCACCGCACCGTAAATCACCCCGAAAAGAATGAGTGGCAGAAAAATGAGCGAACCGTTCGCCACCACATCGGGACATAGCTGCAACAAGAAACGCACGATTCCATAAAGTCCCATCTTGAGCATTATGCCCGCAAGCAACATGGATCCCTGTACAGGAGAGGCATTGTAGGTTTCAACCTGCCACGAATGAAAGGGGAAAAGCGGTATCTTAATGGCAAAAGCCAGAAAGAAAGCTAAAAACAGAGGTATTTGTGCCGAGTAAGGCAACTTTAGTTGGTAAAACGACTCGAAACTGAATGAATGTGGAGCCGGAGTCAGTGTATAGAGATACAGGATGGCTACCAGCATGAAGAAGCTCCCTACAACGGTATAAATCAAAAATTTAATGCTGACCTTTTTGGCATTCTTTCCACCCCAGCGAGCTGTTATAAAAAAGATGGGAATCAATGCCAGCTCCCAAAAGATATAAAAAAGAATCATATCCGAAGCAGCAAACACGCCGATCAGGGCTGTCTGCATCAACATGATCAGGGCATAAAAGTGAGGCGGTCGATATTCGTGTTTATCCGTCGAAGCGATGATGATCGGAACAAGCAATGTGGTAAGAATGATGAATATAAGGGATATGACATCTATTTTAAGCAACAGATTGACACCAAGAATTGACTCGAAATCCACATTGGAAAACAAAGCTTTCTCGGGAGCGGCAATCAATTCATAGCCGCCTACTAACGAAATGGCGAATACGGTCAATGAAGCAAGAAGGGCAAAATTTTTGCTCTGTTGCCCCGTTTTGCCTGTAAACAGAAAGATTGAGGCGAATAATGGCAGGATAAGTAACAGTGCGATGATCATCTATTTATCGTATAAGATTAAAAAACAAAATAGCTATAATACTAAATGCCATGATGATGAGATAGAAGCCTACGTTTCCTGTTTGAAGTAATCGTACTCTCCCCCCGATATATAAAGTACCGCTTCCAATGGAATTTATCAGGCGATTGATGATTCCCTGATCAACAGTTTCTCTGAAAAAGAGTGATAGCTTTTCGATTGGCTTAACGATACAGAAATTATAAATTTCATCGAAATAGAATTTATTGGCCATCACCTTTTGAATACCCGAAAGCTCGGCGATCACACGTTCTTTGGCAAAACGCATATAACTGATATATATAAGTATGGCAATGATTGTCAATGGAATTAATAACGTCAACCATTCGGTAAGCACGCTTAAATTTTGTCCGGAAGCGGGTACTAACTGATGTGCAGAGACGAAGATGGGTGATAAATAATCTTCAAACAGATTATTGGAAGAAAACAGAGCCGGAGTCTGAACAAAACCTGCCGCCATTGACAACAAAGCCAACACGGCCATCGGAATAAGCATTACCAAAGGCGACTCGTGAACGGAATGATTTGCTTTTACTGCATCACTTTCTGGCTTGTAGAAAGCTACGAACAACAACCGGAACATGTACACGGTAGTCAACAGGGAGATAAACGTGGCAATAATGCCCATTCCCATGCCATGTTCATAAGCTACTGAAAGAATCATCTCTTTGGAGAAGAAACCCGCAAAGGGCGGAATTCCCGAAATAGCGATTGCTCCGATCGCAAAGAGGGCAAACGTGAATGGTATTTTCTTTCGTAACCCGCCCATTTTACGAATATCCTGTTCCTGGTTCAATGCGTGCATGACGCTGCCGGCCGCTAAGAAAAGCAATGCTTTGAAGAATGCATGTGTCGTCAGATGAAACATTGCGCCGGAAAAGGAACCAAGCCCCAACGCCATGAACATGAATCCCAATTGGCTGATGGTGGAATATGCCAATATCTTCTTGATGTCGTTTTGATAGATGGCTATCAATCCGCTGATTAATGCTGTAAACATGCCTATTACAAGGATAAGATTCATGGTTACAGGAGATAATACAAACAACACGCTCGAACGTGCCACTAAGTAGACACCGGCGGTAACCATAGTCGCTGCATGGATAAGTGCCGAAACAGGAGTCGGGCCTGCCATAGCATCCGGCAACCAGGTAAACAGAGGTATCTGAGCGCTCTTTCCGATGGCACCGCTAAAAAGGCCGAGTGTAATGATGAGCAATGCCGTGCAACCTGAAGGCATGATGGATGCTTTGGTTGCTACTTCACTTATATTGAGTGTGCCGAAGGTATGAAAAATCATAAAGATGCCAATCAGAAATCCTAAATCGCCAATACGATTCATGATGAAAGCCTTTTTGGCGGCATTGTTATTCAAGTGATCTTTGTACCAGAACCCGATCAACAGGTAAGAACACAGACCAACCCCTTCCCAGCCGATAAAGAGCATGAGATAATTGGAACTCAACACCAGTATCAACATAAAGAAGATAAACAGGTTCATGTATGAGAAGAAGCGGTTCTCCCCGTCATCGCCTTTCATATAACCAATGGAATAGACATGAATCAGAAATCCAACACCATTGACCACAAACAGCATCAAAGCTGACAATCGATCTACCGTAAGGGCAAAAGGAATGGATATGTTGGCAAATTTTATCCAATCGAACAAATCGGTCTCAACCGTTTGATTGGTTGTAGTGACAAACCAGAAAAGGATGCTTGTCAAAATCAGATTCACGAAAACAACCCCTGAAGCGACGACACCTGCATATTTCTTGTTTATCTGTCTTGAAAAAAGACCAATAACAAGAAACCCAAACAGTGGGAAAAGGAGCAAGAGGAGAGATATGAATTGCATAAAAGTGAAACTTTCCGTTACCATTTAAGACGGTTTAAAATGTTGATATCAATAGTTCGGGATGAACGATAAACAACCACAAGCAATGCCAATCCGATGGCAACTTCCGCAGCGGCTACCACCATGATGAAAAAGACAAATACCTGGCCTGAAGGGTCGTTTCGGTAGGCTGAAAAAGCGGCCAACAACAGATTGGCCGAGTTAAGCATCAACTCCACCGACATGAAAATGGCTAATGCGTTGCGTTTTGCCAATACCCCCACTACACCAATGGTAAACAGCGCTGTGCAAAAGATGATGTAGAAGCTTAACGGTATCATTTGTAATTGTGTGACGGTACTTCCCATAGTTTTATTCTTTATCTTTTTTACCCAACATCACGGCTCCCACCATTGCTGACAGGAAAAGGACGGAGGAGAGTTCAAAAGGCAATAAATATTGACTGAATAATGTTTTTCCAAGATTCTTCACTAATCCGATCTGACTGATGGTCGGATTGGAAACTGTAGCTAAATTAAAGGATTTAAGCGAGCCAATGAGCACTACAAACAATAAACCACCGGCAATAACAGCAGTAATCTTCATGAGGTTTGTTTTCGGAAATTGCCCCTCCTTATTTAGATTCAACAGCATCACCGTGAAAAGAAAGAGCACCATGATAGCTCCTGCATAGACAATCACATGCACCACTGCTAAAAATTGCGCGTTCAGTAAAATGTAATGACCGGCCAACGCGAAAAATGTCAGGGTTAAATAGAGCACGCTGTGTACCGGTTTCTTTGTCAACAATACCATCGTTGCAGAGAAAAGTGCCACACAGCTTAGAAACAGAAAGAGATATACCTGAAACATGATCTTCTATTTGTTATGTAATTGAGTCTTATCTTTTTTGAATGCCAACACTTCGGGAGTCTGGCGTTTTGATACATCAACGGGAGCATCTTTGGGTTCAAGCAACACCTCTTTGCCATAAATAAAATTGCCACGCGCCACTTCACTTGGCACAAACCGGTCTGTAAGAAAGATTGCCTCTTTCGGACAAGCCGCTTCGCAATCGCCACAATAAATACATCGTAACATGTTGATCTCGTAAACAGCCGCATACTTTTCTTCCCTGTAAAGATGTTTTTCGCTTTCAAGCCTTTCTTTTGCAATCATGGTAATTGCTTCAGCAGGACAAGAAAGAGCGCACAACCCACATGCGGTGCACCGTTCACGACCTTCTTCATCACGTTTCAACACATGCATACCCCTGTAAATATCAGACACAGGTCTCTTTACTTCGGGGTATTGAATAGTGGCTTTCTTCGTAAAAAAATGCCCCATTGTGATGAACATCCCCTTAAAAATTGCCGGTAGATAGAGACTCTCTAAAAACGACATCTTTTTATTAGAGACGACTTTCGATCGGTTGGTCAATGATATTTTAGTTGAATCCTGATTCATGTTATTCAATACTTTACATATGCTTTAGTAGTTCAACCCTATGGGTTGTTTTTCAAGTTATCTTTTCAATCCCCCAACTGCGTTGGAGGTTATGCACATTCAACTCGTCGAGTTTATAGGTAACGAATTTTTCTGCTTCTGCCGACAACATTTTTCAAGCATTCTTTCATAACTTCTTATTTTCCAAATCTCTACCGACTACTTGTTTATTATCTCATAAATAAGCCCCGTCGCAATGATGTTTACTATTGCCCAAGGCAGCAATACTTTCCAACCGAAACGCATCAATTGATCGTATCGAAAACGGGGCAACGTCCAGCGAACCCACATAAACAAGAACATGAAAAATGCGATTTTTGCAAACAATACAAAGGTACCTATAAGCGTCATCCAGTTGTGTGACAAACCTAATTCATTCATAAACGGGAAATTGTATCCTCCAAAATAGAGAGAAGCAATCATGGCCGATGATATGAACATATTGATGTATTCGGTGAAGAGATAAAACCCAAGTTTCATGGAGCTATATTCTGTGTGGTATCCCCCTATCAGCTCGGAATCACACTCCGGAAGATCAAACGGAGTACGGTTACATTCAGCAAATGCACAGATAACAAACACAAAAAATCCAATGGGTTGATACCACACATTCCAGTGAAATCCATGTTGTTGAGCTACTATATCATGCAGGCTCAATGTGCCGGACATCATTACAATAGCAATAAGAGCCATCCCCATCGCCAACTCGTAGCTGATCATTTGAGAAGCCGCACGTACCGCCCCAATCAAAGCATATTTATTGTTTGAAGACCAACCCCCGATCATAATGCCATACACCCCTATTGAAGTGACTGCGAAAACATAAAGTACACCGATATTTACATCAGCAACCTGTAATGGGAACACATTATTTCCAATGACGAAGGAGTTTCCCCATGGGATCACAACACTGCCAAGCAATGCAACCAACATGGTTAGTGATGGTCCTAACACATAGAGAAACTTATCGGCAGTAGCAGGCATAAACTCCTCTTTGAAGAACAGTTTTACACCATCTGCAACCGGTTGAAGCCAGCCATATACACCTGCTCTGTTCGGGCCAAGCCGGTCTTGAAAGAACCCGGCAATCTTTCGCTCTATCAACGTAGCATACATGGCAATCACCAGACTTGCCAGCAAGATAACAATGATCAGAGACGATTTATACAGAATGAGTTGAATATCCATATTACTCCATCTTTTCTTTTAAAGGGTTTATCACGTGTGGGGTGATTTTATGGGCATAATAGTTCTGATTGATGACTGAGGACGTTGCAATAGAACGAGGTCCGTCGATGGTCCAATCGGAATTGTTCATTCTTTCAAAACGACATTCATTGCAAATGAAGTCTTCCACCTCGCCGTATTTATCTTTTCTTCCGGTCACCCGGTACACTTCTTCTCCACGAAGCCAGATGGTAACCTTTCCTGAACATTTTGAGCAGGTGCGATGTGCTTCCATAGGCTTCAAAAACCAGACTCTGTTCCTGAAACGAAAAGGCTTATCGGTCAACGCACCAACAGGACATACATCAATTAAATTTCCCGAGAAATCGTTTTCGATCGCTTGATGGATAAACGTAGATATCTCCGATTTCTCACCACGATATAATACTCCATGCACACGATTATCAGTAATCTGTTCTGCCGCATAAACGCAACGATAACATAAGATGCAACGATTTGGATGAAACTGAATCAGATTCCCGATATCGATTGTTTCGTAGGTGCGTTTCTCTTCTTCGAAGCGTGAAGCATTACTTCCGTATTCATAGCTAAGATTCTGTAAATCACACTCCCCTGCCTGGTCGCAAACAGGACAGTCAAGCGGGTGATTGATGAGCAGAAACTCTACCACCGCTTTTCTTGCTTCCACCACTTCGGGCGAAGTAATGTTCTGCACCACCATGCCATCCATCACTTCGGTGCGGCATGATGCAACTAACTTAGGTATGGGGCGAGGATCTTTTGTCGAACCCTGAGCCACCTTCACCATGCAGGTACGGCACTTGCCTCCACTGTTTTTCAGCTTTGAATAATAGCACATGGCCGGAGGAACAACATCACCTCCTATCATCCTTGCTGCTTGTAGAATCGTTGTACCTTCCTCTACTTCAATTGTATGATTGTCTATCGTTACCTTTACCATCTCTGCTATTTGTTTGTGTATTGTAAAAGAGAACCATGCCGGATGTTCCTGACTATGTCCGGATGCTCAACATGAAACTCAAATTCACTCCGAAAATGCCGGATGGCTGCTGCTACCGGCCATGCAGCGGCATCTCCCAACGGGCATATCGTATTTCCCTCTATGTGAGATGCAATATTAACCAATAAATCAATATCTTTCATCTTGCCTTTCCCGTTTTCAATGCGATATAACACGCTGTCCATCCAACTGGTACCTTCACGACATGGAGAACATTGCCCGCATGATTCGTGGTGATAGAAACGGGAGAAGTTATACGTGTTGCGCACCATGCAATCATCTTCGTCATAAACAATAAAACCACCGGAACCAAGCATCGAACCACTTTCAAAACCACCATCCGCTAATGATTCGTAGCTCAACAAACGTTTCTCTCCTTTAAGGGTATTCAATATCAAATTCTTCGGAAGGACAGGTACCGATGAACCGCCGGGAATCACCGCTTTCAATTCTTTCCCGTTTTTAATGCCTCCGCAATATGCTTCGCTGTATATAAACTCTTCAACCGGAAGTCCCAATTCAATTTCATAGACACCCGGGTTATTGATGTGTCCACATGCTGAAATAAGCTTTGTTCCGGTACTTCTGCCGATACCCATGTTAGCAAAACTTTCACCGCCATGATTTACAATCCAGCCGATATTGGCCAATGTTTCCACGTTATTCACCACGGTAGGACAATCGTATAATCCTTTGACGGCAGGAAATGGTGGTTTAAGGCGTGGGTTTCCCCGCTTACCTTCCAATGATTCAAGCAATGCAGTTTCTTCTCCACAGATATAAGCACCTGCACCACAATGTAAATAAATATCTAAATCATAATGGCTGCCCAGGATATTCTTTCCGAGCAATCCGTGTTGATAGCACTCTTTGATAGAGTCATTCAGAATACCTGCAATGTATTTATATTCCCCCCTTACATAGATATACGCAATGTTTGCACCTAACGCATAGGAAGAACAAATCATCCCTTCGAGCAAACGGTGTGGAATGCGTTCTATCAGGTAACGATCTTTGAATGTACCGGGTTCGCTCTCATCGGCATTGCACACTAAATAATGCGGATTAGTGCTTTTCTTGTCGATAAAACTCCATTTTAATCCCGTTGGAAATCCTGCGCCCCCTCTCCCTCTCAAGCCCGAGGCCTTTACCTGCGCAACCACTTCGTCAGGAGTCATCGTTTTCAGGGCTTTTTCAACAGACAGATAACCACCGTTTTGCCGATAGACATCAAGGGAACGTATACCTTCGACTTCGTTGTTTTCTAAGATAATCTTTCTTTCCATGACATGCTTTCGGGTTTCGTTAGTTCTCTTTCATTGCGCAATGTATCGATGATTTCATCGATTTTCTCCATAGTGAGAAATTCATAAAACTCAGTATTCACTTGCATCACGGGTGCTGAACCACATGCTCCGAGACACTCGACAGCTTTAAGAGAAAACAAGTTATCTTCGGTTGTTTCACCCACTTTAATATGCAGCTTCTCTTCCAGATAATGCAATATGTCTTCACCTCCACAAATAGCACATGGCCCGGTTTGACATACTTCGATTACATATTTCCCGACCGGATCAAGATAAAACTGTGAATAAAATGTAGCCACCTCATATACTTCAATAGGAGTGATATGGAGCAGACTTGCCACATAATCCAAACTATCTGCGTTCAAACTTCCGCCAAACTCTTCTTGTGCAATCTGAAGCACGGGAATCAAAGCGGACTTTTGTTGCCCGACGGGATAATGTGAGATGATGGTCTCTATTTTTGCTAATGTATCTGTTGTAAAAGAAACTTCCCTGTTTTTCTTTACGTAGAGTTTATGTCTGAATTGTTTCTCGCTCATATATTGATTATTAAGCATCTAATTCACCAGCAATGATATTCATGCTGCTCATCGTCAAAATAGCATCCGAGATCGTGGAACCGGTAATCATCTCGGGATAAGCCTGGTAATAAATAAAGCAAGGGCGACGAAAATGCAGACGGTAAGGAGTTCGTCCTCCATCGGCAACCACATAAAATCCCAGTTCTCCATTGCCTCCCTCCACTGCATGATAAATTTCCTTTTTCGGAACATCTATTTCGCCCATCACCATCTTGAAATGACTGATAAGGGGTTCCATTTTACTGTACACCTCTTCTTTGGGAGGCATATAAAATGCGGGCACTTCAGCATTGAATTTCCCTTCAGGAAGGTTTTCCAACGCGTTGTTGATCAGTTTAATGCTCTCCCACATTTCCGCCTCACGCACACAGAAGCGGTCGTATGTATCACCATTTTGTCCGATAGGAACTACGAAATCGAAATCATTATACGAAGAATAAGGTTCATTCACCCGTACATCATAGTCAATGCCTGAAGCACGCAAACATGGCCCCGTGAAACCATAATTGAGCGCTCTCTCTGCTGAAATACTACCCACGTTGATGGTTCTGTCCATGAAGATCCGGTTGCGCATCAGCAGGTTCTCAAACTCGTGAAGTATCTTTGGCAAATGGGACATCAGTTCACGAATCTTGCGAATAGCCGTAGGTGTAAAGTCTCTGTCAAAGCCACCCACACGTCCCAGATTGGTGGTAAGGCGTGCTCCGCAAAGCTCTTCATATATCTCATAAATCTTCTCCCGTTCTTCAAAAACATACACAAAGCCGGTCAATGCGCCACCATCCACCCCAATCACGCTGTTACATATCAGGTGATCGGAAATGCGTGCAAGCTCCATGACTATGATCCGCATGTAGTCGATCCGTTTGTTGGTTTCTACGCCCAGCAATTTCTCCACAGCGAGATGCCAGCCGATATTGTTGAGTGGTGAAGAGCAGTAGTTCATCCGATCGGTCAACGTGGTGATTTGATAGTATGGACGACGCTCGGCGATTTTCTCAAAAGCACGGTGAATGTAACCGATAGTCTGTTCGGCACCAATGATTGTCTCTCCATCCATTGTTAAAATGTTTTGGAAGACACCATGTGTAGCCGGGTGTGTCGGTCCCAGATTGAGTTTACTATATTGTTTTCCCTCCTCTTTGCTTGTTTCTAAAGAGGGCTTTGATTCATCTTTATCTTTCATGCAACCATGCTTATTTTATAAAACAATTGATTCATGCTCGTTTCATGTAGTAACAACAATAAAATGTCTTGTTATATTTCATCCTGAGAGAAAGTCTCGGTGTTGTTTTCTATTGAATATGTACGACACTGTTTCTTAGCTACTAACTATTAATTGACGCTCTTCCTTAATTTTCTTAATTCCGAAAATATTTTGTTATCTACTACCTATCGGCTTTTTTCTTCTTATCTTCCAAAAAAACAATCGTCTTTGTCTGTTCGGGTGGCATCTTCCAACGGGTATTCTTTGAGCATGGGGTGATAATCCATGTATTCCACATTGAGAATCCGTTTCAGGTTAGGATGACCTACAAAATAGACTCCATAAAAATCAAATGTTTCACGTTCCATCCAGTTTGCTCCCACAAATACGGAGACAATGCTTTCAATTTGAGGATTTTCCTTAGTGACAAAGGTCTTGATTCGTATACGCTTATTTTCTACCAGATTATGCAGGTGATAAATCACACCCAGTTCTTTTTCTTGTTCAGGGTAATGAATACCACACAAATCAGTCAGAAAGATAAACTGATATCTATCTTTTAAGAACGTGATGATGCTTTTTACTGATTCGGAAGCGATGATGATGGTGAATATATCGGAAGATTCATCCACCGACAGAATATCATTCTTGAAATGATCTTTTAGATCCTGAAGCACTATGTTGTATTCCATAAGGAAACATTTATTGTTTTAAATGGGCTAAAAACCCATTACTATTCATTTCTCTGCGATTTCAATTCTTCAGCTTTTCTCATTGTTAATTTACATCAATGTGATGCCGTAACTTTCAAGTAACTCTTTATATTCCGGACTATACCGACGACGTAAAGATTCATTTGCCACCAGCTCTTGAATCTTCATAAAGCCATTAATAATTTGTTCAGGACGCGGAGGACAGCCGGGTACATAAACATCAACCGGCACCACTTTATCAATTCCCTGCAACACACTGTATGTATCGAAAATACCTCCACTTGAAGCACATGCTCCTACCGCCATCACCCAACGTGGTTCTGACATCTGTTCATACACTTCCTGAACGACAGGCCCCATCTTTTTTGCAATAGTTCCCATCACCATCAACAAGTCTGCCTGTCTCGGTGAAAAGCTGAGTCTTTCCGCACCAAAACGCCCCAGATCATAATGTGCTGCCATTGTTGCCATAAATTCGATGCCGCAACATGAAGTTGCAAAAGGTAACGGCCAGATAGAGTTCTTTCGGGCTAACCCTACTGCTTTATCCAGACTGGTGGCAAATAACCCCGGAGCACTATAACCGGCAGGCGCCTCTACCACGTTATATTTAGCTTTATCGATCGTATTATTCATCTTGTCTCTCAATTAAAAAACGCTCACGGAATAGATATTTTCTCTATTCTTCGTCTTTATTCCAGTCAAATGATCCCTTTTTGTATATGTAATAAAAGCCAAACATAAAGAGTGCCACAAAAAGCATCATATATAAAAATCCACTCCAGCCGGTCTCCTTAAAATTGACCGCCCACGGGTAAAAGAATATCACTTCCACGTCGAAAAGCACAAAAAGAATAGCAACCAGAAAATACTTTACAGAAAAAGGGAACCGTGCATTGCCAGCGATTTCAATCCCACATTCGAAATTATCCTCTTTTTTTATCGAACGCACTCTTTTTCGTTTCGTGATGATAAAGTGTGAAATTAACATGACTATGACTACAAAGGCAAGAGCCACAGCAAATTGAATGAGAATTGGGAGGTAATCGGACGTAATAGATATATTTTCCATTGGAAAAATTTTAAGCGCCAAATATAAAGAAAAATTTCTTTATTGCAGATTGCTCAGGTATTAAAAATTCTTTAAATACACTGGAAAAACGAATAAATAATTGGAATAATGCAAGATAAATAATGAATAATAAGTAATTAATCCAATAATATTTCGTTTTTTCGTTTTTTCACGTATATAGGAAATACAGTGTTGCATTCATTTAAAATTACTTATGTTATGATAAATCGAACTTAAAATGCTTATGTATGCGGTAAATTCGTGGAACAATTGCAGGCTTGATTATTATGATCATCAGATAACAAGCCGCTTTTATATAGACGTGTAACTTCATAAAATTCAGAGCACAAATGAAAAAAATGAATCCGGTAGTACATTTTGAAATGCCTGCCGAAGATAGAATAAGAATGGCGGATTTCTATTCCACTGTGTTCGGTTGGGAAACGCAGATGTTGGGTGAAGAGATGGGTAATTATGTTACAGTTAATACCACCAAGACTGATGAACATGGCAGGCCAACAATACCCGGAGCTATCAATGGGGGGTTTTATACAAAAAAAGAAGACTGGCCTGATCAGTGTCCATCGGTTGTTATTGCGGTTGATAACATAAATGAGTCCATAGACCAGGTAAAAGAAGCAGGTGGTACCGTTCTTGGCGAACCAAACATGATACCCGGAATCGGATTGAATGTTTCATTTTTTGATACAGAAGGCAATCGGGTTAGTTTGCTACAGCCTTTAATGAACAAATGATGTGTGAATCAATGATAAACCGACGATCGTTTTTCCATATAATTGCTTTTTACATTTTAAATCCATTAAAACCCATTCAGATGAGTTCCAAAACGACTTCCCAATTAGTACGCCAAATCACTTTGTCTTTATTATTGCTAAGTGCCATCACGCAAGCAATTACCATACTCGGTTTTGCATTCGGGATCCATAGTTACATTCTTATGTCTGTGCATAAACCGAATGGATTCATCCTGTTTATTCTGGTGTTGACCCATATCATCGTTTTCCGTAAGAACCTGAAATTTTATCTTTTACCCAAGAAGGGTTCCGGTAAGTAAATAAACAGAAATCCTTTCATTTCAAGAGATATCTATCTCTACTTCGTACATTAACATCATCAAGCTTGGTAAAGGAAGTTGATGTAGAATTGTTGTTACATGACCCTTCAAACATCAGTTTATTTCCCCATCCTTTTAGCCCCGGGTGTTGGTGATTTTATTTATGCAGCCTGTCGATAACATCCATTGATGAATAGATAAGATCTAATCTCAATTGAAATCTTTTGTCATTCTTTCACTTCTCGGCTATTATTTCTGACACTTTTGACTACTTTCCTACGTATCATAACCGTAACACATTCGTATCACAAAGCAAGATAAACCATACATAACCTATAGATAACCCATACATAAGCCATGGATAACCCATATTAAATTTTATATAGGATATCTATATTTTATCCGAAGATTATAAT
>Ga0255353_1001145_pt1 | contig 15435 bp, 10 predicted proteins | sample HBST25metaG_FD_189941 | JGI IMG/M metagenome (GOLD analysis project Ga0255353, IMG submission 189941) | Peat soil microbial communities from Stordalen Mire, Sweden - H.B.S.T25 | ecosystem: Environmental > Terrestrial > Soil > Wetlands > Peat | place: Sweden: Norrbotten County, Stordalen Mire...
GTCCGGCGAGGCGGATGTCGCCGGCCAGGGGCAGGGAAACGCGGCCGTCTGGGCCGACGACGAGCTTGGCTTGCAGGTCGGTACGGCCGGCGAAATCGACGGTGATGTCGTCGCCTTTGCCGAGGCGATATTCGTCATCGACAGCGGGCTCGAAGGAGCGGATCGCGGCGGCGGGATTGGTTTTCAACTGCGGATCGGGAGGGTCTGAAGTCGGATTTTGTGCATGGGCCAGTGATGAGATAAAGAGGACGCAGGCGCAGGCAACGAGCGCGATGGGAGACAAATTGATGTGTGCGCACTTCAAGCTATGCCACCCCTGCCCTGGAGAAAGAAGCGCCGTTGGCAAGCGGCGAGTCAGTATTCAACGGATCGAGCTTAATCTTCGAAGAGTTCCCGTATGAGTGAAGCGGCCGCGTAGAAACAGTCGGTGGGATCTGAATGCTTCTTGTGAGGCTTTGGGAAACAACTAAACATCTGGCGCAGACGAGGCCGCGCCAGATGTTTAGTAGGCTCCTCAGCCCGGGACCACTTCCCCTCATTGGAAACGACCCATGTTGGAACGATACGGAATCGACGGCGGAGTTTGAATCCCACGACAGGGTATGAGACCTACCCCCTTTGGTAACTAAAATTTTGGCTCCGGCGTGCGTGGCCTGCATTCTTTTGCCTCATACAACCTTTTATCGGTGACGGATGATGAGTTAGATGCATAAATCTGTCTGGCGTAGTGACTAATGGGCGGTTTGAGTCTTATTTGCGGACGGTTTGTTGGCTGGATTGGATTGATAGCAGCTGTCGGCGTTGAATCGCAGAGGGCTACCGGCGCCTCCGTCGGAACCGCCCATCGAATGGATGTAGCACGACTGAGCGGGGTTGCCGTAACTATGTCCACCGGGACCCTTGGTGCCGCTAACGTCGGGACCGATGGCGGGGAATGGCATGTTGCCCCACCATTGCGGCTTGTCGGCGAGGTAGAACGACGGCGGTAATGTATTGGTGATGTCCGTCGTCCAATGAGTCGTGCCGTCGATGTTGTTGTAGTTACCATCAAGTAAATTGGTCGCCGATGTTCCCTTGAGGTGGCAGGTGGATTTCTCAACGCGGCACGCGCTTGCGTGGCCGCTATCGCTGAGATCTCCGTAACCGAATGACCATCCGATGGCGGCAGTGTCGTAGCTTCGTTCCGCGGGAAACTCGAGGCGAGGGATTTGGGCGATGGGCTTGCCGTAGGCGCTTAACGATTGCATCGGGGCACTACCGACTATGTTGCCGACGAAATTGTTTTTGGTGGCGAAATAGGAAATCTGGACGGCCCGAGCGGCCTGAAACGCATAGTGACCTTGAGCGCTGGAACAGTCGACTTTGCCGCGACCGCTCATGGGACTGCAGACGCGGTTGGTGCCTGTGATCCAGTTGCGAAAAGCGGTGGTGTGGCTTGAAGTGCCCCAGACGGAATCGGCGTAAATCTGGGCGAGAACGTTGCCTTCAAGTAAGTTGAATTGCGGATGGGCGCCGTGGAAATTGATTCCGCCGATCACTACGTTGGGTGAGCCGCTGTCGAATTCACCCATCATGTAGTTATAGGCAATCACGTTTCCGGCCGCGCCCCACTCCAGCATTACCGATTCGTGGGCGCGCTCGATGATGTTGTTTTCGATCAGGCTGGCACTGGTCTTGAGAGCGATCTGAATATCGGAGTCGCTCATGCCCGGCGTGTGTAGAAACGCATTGGAAAAGTAACTATCGCGTACTTCATCGTGAAGGCCCCAGTCGATGTCGACATGATCGCCATCGGTATAATTCGATTCGACGCCTTTGATCCAGCAATAGGCGCACGCAGACATGCTGAAGTTAGCTTGATAGCCGGTATTGTTGGCGCGCACTTGAAGATTTTCAACGCCCGCATTGGTCGTCGACATATTGAATGGCACGGCTACGGGCGAATGTGTGTAAGACGCGTAAAGCGCGGGCGAGATGGTGATGGTTGTGCCCTTGACTGCGGTCAACGCAACGATTTGTCCCCTCGCTAACTCGCCGTTGCTGGTCCAGCCATCGCACCAGTTACAGTTTCCTTCGCTGCCCATTGCGGATACGTAAGACGGATCGTTCTGTTCGGAGATCGCGAGGTAGAGCCCTGCGCTTATGGCGGATGCGTCGCTGACCTGGACATTTGTCGAGCCTGCCATCGCGCCGCCAGTAAGCGCGATGGGATGATAGGGCGCTCCGCCCGAGCCAAGGCTGATGACAAAGCCTCCGCCTGTGCCTGTCGCATTGAGAATGGTCTGGTCTGCGCCCGCGCCTCGCAGAGTTACTTGCGATGGCACCACAATGGTTCCCGCGATCGTGTAAGTTCCTGCGGCAAGCGAAACGGTTTGTCCTGGTGGGCAGGATATCAGTGACAGATTGATTTGGGTTACCGTTGCCGATGCCGTCAGATTGGCGCAGACGGCGGTTCGCGCGGGGATCTTACCTACCCCAGCCTGCGTCCAATCGATAGCCGTGCTTTTGCTCAAGATAGGCGACCATAACTGCGCCCGCGCTGGAATTGAAACGGCGAAGAGGATCAGGAGAAGTCGAGTTATTTCCAGTTTGTTCATTAGTGTTTGTAAAGGGTCGATGGCATCGATTATCAGCGCAAGGCTATGATGCCATCGTACTCTTATGTACTATGTTTTCGCGCTTCTTCTGGACTATTGATGAGAGTGCGCGACTAACTTCGCTGAAGGTTGATTTTGTCTCGAACGTCCTGGCGCGCCGCGCTTTCAGCAGGCTTCTGCTTGCCCGATACGAGGAGATCGACCAGATCTAAATATTCGTGCTGCCGCGATCCCCAGCTATTGGCGGCTACGAGTTTCGTGCCGTGTTCGCACAGGGCGGTTCGGCGCGCAGGATTGGACATCAGTTGCAGAATCCTGTTGGCCAAATCTTCTGCGTCACCCGACTCGAAGTACTCTACTGAATCATCGGTAAAGTAGTACTGATGAATGAGCGTGCGCGAGGCGACCACCGGTACATTCATGGCCATGAATTCCATGATCTTGGTGCTCATGGCCTCGTTTCCAAAGGAGTTTTTACGCTTTGGTTCGACGCCCAGATCGACAGTGGACATGAACTCCGCGACTTGTTCCAGGGGCACGAAGCCTTTCAGGAAAACCCGGTCCCGCAGTTGCAGTTCGCGAATCATGCCCCTGAGTCGCTTGCGCTCCGGCCCATCGCCGCAGATAAATAAAGTGAGATTAGGCGCCTTGTCGCGGAGCAGTGCCACGGCGTTGATGGCGACGTCGAGGCCCTGGTGCCAACTAAGGCTGCCGGGATAGTACATTACGAAATCATCATTGGTACGAACCGGTCGCGGACGGCGCCGAAACAGCGTCAGGTCCGGGTAATTGATCATGTTCGTACATTTTTCCTTGCGAACCGATCGCTGGGTCAGCCTCTCGTACCAAAGGCGATTGGCGATGATCACATGGTTTGAAAACGCGATTGACAGGCGTTCGATCAGGACGAGAAATTTGAAGATCAGCGAGTGGTGGCCTATTTTGAACTTACTCGCGTAAAGCTCCGGCACGATATCGTGAATGTCGAGAATCACGCGTGCACCCATCAGGCGCGGTATCAGGGCAGCGAATACTTCGAAGTCAGGGACGGAGTGGACATGGATCAGCGAGTAAGGTTCGCGCAGATGCTTGATCGTTACTGTCCATGCGGATCGAAGGAAGAAGAGCAGCAATTTAAGAAGGTAGCTTAGCGGGCCTGTTTCGTCGATGACGCGCTTTTGAATGCGGTAGACGCGCACGCCTTTGATTATTTCGAAGGCTGGTTGCCCCTCGCGCGCCAATGCAATGGCATCGACTTGATCGCCGCGTTTTACCAGTGCTTCGGCATAGCGCCGCACCCGATTGTCCGCATCGTAAAACGTGTACGCGAGCATGCAGGCTCTCATGGGTGGTTTGCCAACTCCTTGGCGCGACTTGCCGATGACCGATTCAAATATTTGTTTATGGCAGAAAATCCGAAAAAAGCGCAGCCTGACTCATCAGACAACCGAGTCTAGGACAATTTCAATCCCCCGGAGGTGTTATCTGCCGAAATGAGCACTTCCGACTGTCGTTCGCGCTTGGCCGAAAGTAACTCACCGAAAAGTCCGGCCATCATGCGCAGGGGTGACATGCCGCGATGAAGTACGATAATTGCGGCCAGATAGAGTGTCGTAAATGCCGACAAGTAACAGGCCGTGCGCAATACCGCTCCACCCGCGCCGCTAGCGTGCAATAGTCCAACTACGCGTGAAAATATCATAGCTGTTGATAGACCCGCAAACAAGGACGCAACGATGTACCGCCATACAACGCCGAACATGGGGCCGATTCCGAGGCCGATGGGCTTGCCTGCGTACCACAGGGCCGGCGCGGTCAATATCCAGAAGGAGACGCACCACGCGGCGGCTATCCCTTGGGCGCCCCAGTGCAGGCCGGCGAGAAAGAGCAGGGCTGTGGCGATCCACTCGAAGGTACTCCAGCGAAACCAGCGGTCGGCTCGACCAAGCGATAAGTGAATCCAGCCTTGGGTGCCGCTGACCAGCATCATCCCAATACCGGGTGCGAAGAATGTGAAGATGCGTCCAGCTTCGGTCCAACGGGGCCCGAGCAAAATGCGAATCACGTCTGGTCCGGTGAGGGTAAGTCCGCCGGCGAGGCCCATGCCCAGGAAGGCCATGACGCTCATTGCCCCGAGCAGATATTCAATATATTGATCGCGATCGTTTCTTACCCGGCTTAGCGCGCCAACGGCTACCGAGGTAGTTGCAACGACGAGCTGCGCCGCAGCAAGGACAAATAAGTCATAGGCTTTTTTGTAGAAGCCTAGTTGATGTGCACCAAATCGCCAGCCTACGAGTAGATAGTCTGTATTGCGTGCGAAGTAGTTGACGCCGAAGCGGCCGTAGGCGTGGCCAGCAAACTTCAACATGGCGCCCGTTCCAGTGGCGTTTCGAGGTGGGCCGGGCATCCATCGGCACATGATCCATGCGCCAATGGTCGAGCTCAGCGGCGTGGCGCATGCTCCAATTACGAGCGCCCAATAACCCCATCCCGCCCATCCAAACAATATCGAGACCAATACAGAAACCGCGCGTGAAACGATGTCATTGGCCGCGACGCGCGAGAACAACATGGCACGCTTGAGCAAAGCAATATGCATGACCGAGGTGCTGGTCAATAGGATGGATGCGGACATTCCGATGGCGATCGGTGCGACCAGCGCCTCACCATAGAACCTGGCCATGAGCGGCGCTGCGCCTGCGAAGACCAGGGTAAGTAGCAGGCCGACGGCAAGGTTAATCCAAAACAAATTACTCGCCAGTCGATGACTAATTTTCTCGCATTGGATGACGGCTTCGGTGATCCCATTCAGGCCGCAATTCATCAAGAGCAGGCTGAAGGTCATGACCATGGCGACGAGTCCGAAGTCGCGCGGGGTAAGCAGCCGCGACAGTACCACGGTTGCGATGACCTGAATCGCGAGTCCTCCGCTACCGGAGAGTACGGTCATGCCTGCGCCTTTGACAGCGAGGCGGCGCAAAGCGCTTCCTCCGCCAGGGACGGAGGGCGCGAATTCGCCATGGGCGTCAAACGGTCTCAAGCTTGCCCCAGACTTTCATTGCAGGATTCTCGCTTGGCGTCGAGGTGTGAATTGCATGAGAGAGACCTTTGCAGAGGGTTGCGGTTGTTCGTTCAATAGCGCAGACGGAACCGCTGTAATCGCCAGTAAAAACGCGATCCATATAGGGCTCATCATGCGGAAACCCGCTTCAGTAAAGCTGTAAATCACGCCTGCGGTGAAGTAAGCCAAGCGAAGGCTGCCCGCGTGAGGGGCGCTGCGGAACACGGCGAATGCGTGGCGATAACCGGTGACGATCAATGCGGCGAGCATGACTAATCCGGCCCAACCTAGATTCAGGTAGAGCTCGAGGTAACCGTCGTGGGCTTCCTGGATACCGGGCATCGAACGGTCCCAGACTTCCTGCAGACGGTCGCCTAGCCAGAAGCTTTCGAAGCCTGCGCCTAGCAGGGGATTGATGTGGACTGCCAGTACTGCGGCCCAGATGCTTGTGCGTCCGGTGAGCGAAGAGTTGCGGCCGAGTGTATGGACGAGGCTGCCCATGGTGCTGACAAACAGCGCCGAAAACGAAATGCCGATTGCCAGCGCAATCATTGTATGCAGCAGGGCTCGGCGCTTGGCGATCATGGGCTGTGTGCTCAAAACCATGACCGATCCGGCGAGCACGAGGCAGGAGAACGAGGTCATTGAATCTGCTTTGAAGATCAATCCAATCGCCATCAGCAGCGTTAAGCCGTGCGCGATCAGATGGCGCATGCGATGCGGCATGGAACGGTTCACATAGGCGCTGATAAAGCACCAGAGGGAAGCTAGACCGCAGACCATGCAGGTCATCCCCAGCAGGTTTTTGAAGGTGGTAACGCCGAAGTACAACATTACGTGTTCGCTGACGTTATAGAAAGTACCAAGGTCGGGATAAAACCAGATGAACAAGACTGAAAGCGGTAGTAATACGAACGCAGTGCGCGTGAAGAGTCGCTTGGTCGCAGCTTGCGGATTAAGGTCTGTCAGCACAACCAATATCATGATGAAATCGCCGACGGCCTTGATCCACCGCTTGAACGCGATGATGGAGTGGTCCGACCAGGCGATACTGACTGCGCAAAAGCAGAAGAAGAGTATCAGTGGAAGGTTCCCGCGAAGAAAGCTTCTTACGCGCTGTGCCCGCAAATTCAGGGCGAGAAGAGCGGCGAAAATCAGGAGGCCGAACACCGCGGCGTCGATAGGACTCGAATCGGAATACTGCTCTGCGAATGAGGCTGCACTGTGCGGATTGAGCCACGCAGACACCGATCGTGACGCGATGATCATCATCCAAATGGTGGGAATCCACAGCGCTCTCGAAGTGCGCACGTCCGATTCCCGATCGAGGTAGAATAACCCGGCGATCAAGAGAAGCGTGACGATGGTTGCGATGATATGGGTCATGGCGCGTCGACAAACAGGCGGTGCACATGCTCAAGGGTTAGAAGCTTGTGAATAGCCGTAGTGTAGTTTCCATCACCTTTCACGTGGCTTTTCACCATCGCTTCTACATTTGATTTGACGAGATAGGGCCGGGCCAGACTACGCGGGTCAAGCAATATTTCTTGCACATAGGCTGAAAGTGGGTCGCGATACCAGCTTCTGAAGTGGGTGAATTTATGGACGCCGAGAAAGATTCTCTCCAGGTGAAGTGCGGAGACACGGTGGTCAAATTTTGCGAGCCACTGCGGCATTCCATAGTCGTAGGCATACTCGGCGCGCATGGTGAAGCGATGATAGCGGGGACTCAGGGTGGAGGCCAGTCTGCCACCGCCCCCGGCGAAACCGAGGTCGGTGCGGATCTTGCGGAGCTTCGGATCGCCGTCTTCAATCAGGCGCTCGCGGAGTACATTGTTCGCCAGTGTTGATGCCGGTGCGCGGTACAGCGCTTTGACCAACTCCGTGTCTGCATAGGGTGTGCGCATGGTGAGCTGCGACGACTCGAGGGCCAGCAAGCCATGATAATTCCATGCTGCTTGTTTGAACGCGGCGAAGGTTAGTGCGTGTCCCTGCGAGATTGCGGAGTAAGTAGATTCTGCGTTGGCGACGTGGCGCAGAGCGTCGGTACTGAAGATTCCAGGCGGAGGCGACGAGGGCTTGAACGCGCGCATGTGGCGCAGAACCTGGTCGCCGTAGTTGCCGGTCATACGAACGGGGGCAATCTGCCGGGCGATTTCGTTCACATAAAGGTCGGGCGATTGATTGACGCCGGTGCATCCGTCGGTTAGATAGACGGTGCGCTCGGCGTAGTGCGCGAAACGGGCCAGAAAGTCGGCTCCTACGGTGATGACCTGGTGCGGTTGCCCGCAGACATGCGCGACCTTACGCGCCACGCGCACATCGCGGCACTCACGATAGCTGCCGCCGAACGTGTAACAGGGCAGAGTACCAGGCGCAGGTTTTCGCCACGCGAGGATGGTCCTGGTATCGAGGCCGCCCGTCAGTGACATGCCTATCGGCTCGGTCCCACTGAAGTAGCGAGGCAGGTTTCGCTCGAAGATGTGCCGGACCTTCTGATAGTAAGGCTCCGGCTCCATCTCGGACTGAGTTTCCCATTCCGCAGGCAAGAAGTAAGAATGCTTGCGCTCGAGGGCTGCCTTGCGGAAGAGCCACGCTGAGCCTGCGGGTAACATGTGGATGTCGGCGAAAATAGTGCGATTCTCAAGGACGCAACCGCAACTAATGAACTCGCCAATGCCGCGCCAGTCGAGTGTTCGCAGTTCGGGACGAACGGCAAGAATAGCTTTCGCCTCGGCGGCAAAATAGAAGGCGTTTTTCGCTTCGTGATAATAGAGGCGGTGCAGGCTGAAGCGATCGTTGAAGAGCGTAACTGTGCCCAGGCGCTTATCGGCTAACATGCCGTGGAATTGTCCGTTGAGGTTTGCAGGGAAATTCGAATCTTGTTCGGCGAGGTGGACGAGATACTCGGACCCATCAAGGTCGAGAGTGTGCCCACGATGTTTCAGTGCGAGGGCGGTGCCTGGTTCGGGAAACTCTTCACCCGAAAACACCAGAACCTTATCGTCTGAATCGCTGTGCAACGGCATAGGCTGAGCGTGCCGTTCAACCCAGCCGATATAGACGCCGAGCGATTCATCGAACCACGTTCCCTCTACGTAAAAAGACTCATGGCGCAGCGACGCAACCATGCGTCCTAGTTGCTGCATAGCTTCAGCGCGCGGCAATCGTGTGATGAGCCCAACTATCCCTGGCATAAGTTCGCGACTCTTTTTCAGGCAGAAACTTGTTCCGGTTGATTCTTCCGGTTATACCAGTTGCGACGCAACTCGCGAAGCTTCTCAGCCATGGGGCGTGGCAGGCGATCAATCCAGCGGCGATGCAGTCCAAGCTTGAGCGCCACCTTTCCGAGTGAAGTGAGTGGCACATAGTAGCGCGGGATTTCGACGCGTTGAAATCCGTTGCGCTCTTTGAACTCGGTGAGGTTATCGCGCTCGCGCTCGCCCCAGGCAAAATGTGAGTAGACCAGATATGCGATGTTACGCGCGGCACAAGAGCGCACAGCTTGTGCGACCAGCGCATTCGTTGGCGACTTATCGCGGTGCGCCAGCTTGGACACGATGTTCATCAGTCCGGCTTGTGTGCCGGTTTCATCGGCAGTGAGCTTGATGAAACCGATCAATTCTTCGCCGAGAAAGGCGCCAATGAAGGTGCTGCTTTCGAGATAGGTCGCTTCGTCCTTGTAGACGGTTTCGAGATCCTTGCCATAGTGAGGAAACGGGCGACCCTGACGCATGGGAGCTTCGTTGTATATCTGCCAAATGCCTTGAACGAGAGTGTCGTCAAAAGGTATTTCACGAATCACGACGCCTTTCTTCTCGGCTTGCTTGGCCTTGTTTCTCGCTTTGAATCCAATTTGCTTGTTCCACCACTCGTCAAAGGTCGAAACCGATAAGACGGCAAGATTATCCCAAATCATGGGGTAGTTGAATTGGGGCTTGGTTTCAGGCAGGCGCTGCAAAAACGTAAAAAGGTCGATGCGCTTGTCGCATTTGCGCAGCGCATTCAGGAGCGGTTCCGGCTCCGAAAGGAAGTGGTACATATCCGCGTCGAGCTTGGCGACGCGCAACCCGCGTCCTGATATCCGGATGTCTCTGTTGCAGACTTGCATATCTATCTGGCATCCTTTTGCGAGTTGCAGTAATGAGGCACGAGCTGAAGCGATGGTGATGGCAACTTAGTCACTGACATATTCCTCGCGAATCGGATTGATCTTCATCAAATAGAGCAGTGTTCCTGCGTGATTGCATAGTTTCACAACCAATTCCATGAAGCGGCCCTGGCCTGTTAGGAACACCAGCGGTAACAAAAATGTATAGATGGGCACGGCAATGATCGACTTCACGATGCTGGTGGCAGTGCAGTTGGGCTGTTGTGCGGTGTTCACTCCGTGCAGCAACGCTTTCCGTACGATGTAACTACGGCGCCAGCGTGCGGGGGGAATCACCTCAAACACGGCCGCATCGGACGACCAGATGAATCTGCGTCCCTCGTCAATTTTGCGACGAAAAAAATCCTGATCTTCTCCGGCTCTGAATTCGGGGCGAAAGGGCAACGGGTCGCCGGTGATGAGTTCTCGCTTGAGGAGCACATTTCCAGTGCGCGCTTCTCCCCAGCTAACGCGCGTGCCGGTCGGATTTACGCGCCGATCATATAGAGTGCTCTTCTTTAACCAATCTGGCGGAGGCTCGTCAAAATGTCGCTTGACGGGACCTAGCACGCCGTCTACGTGGTGTTCGTTCAGAGTAGTAAAGAGTGAGAGCAGCCAATTGCGAATGGGGAATTCATCATCGTCGATAAACGCGAGGTAATTTCCTGTCGCGTTTGCCACGACCTTGTTTCGGGCCAATGCGATGCTGCGGCGCGGCTCCGAGCAATACTTGACCGGAATCGAAAGGGTTGCTTGCATGTCGGCCACCGTAAACTCGGCGGAGCGCAGTGGGTCATTATCAGCCACCACTATGGAATAAGTGAACAACCCGCATGTATGCTGCTTGGCGAGATCGGTCAGGAGGGAGCGCAATAGGTCGGGGCGTTTGTAGGTGCAGATACAAACGCTAATGTGCGGCGGGTCGTCGAGTGAGGCTTGAATGGGATCGTCACATGGGTCGGATAGTGTAGACGCAATATCAGCGCGCCGGCTGCTTGCGAGCGTACCTGGATTGTTTAGTGTTGGCGATGGCAGAGAGTAACTGCGCGCCACGGCAACCTTGTTCGTGTATTGCTCCAGCTTTCCGCTCAATAGAAAGTCGTATTCTTCTCGGACCGCAGGATGGGTTTCGATTTCTACCGAGAATCTAGCGGCAAAATCGAATATCCTTGCCAGGTGGTCAGGGACGAGCGGCGGCAGCGCGAAGAACATTTCAGTCGAGCGATGACGCCTGGTGACAAGCCGATCTTGCCAGCGGCGATAAGTGCGGTTGAACAGACTTTTTTCGCCTGAACGGAATGTAAAATTGCGGCGCACCATGGTGTCGGCGGGCAGGAGCTTTCCGAGCAGAACATTGGCGCTGAGATGCATGTGATGGTGTCCGTCGATGCGCCTGGGGGCTTCGCCATAGAGTCGTTGGAACTCATCGATCTGCGCGTCGGCGAGTAACCGAAACGACCTTGAGAGGCCGGGATGATAGAAGATGGGCGCGAAGCGATGCGATCTCAAGAAGCGGCCAACTCGCGCTTGGTGTTCCCTGAGATGAATGGGACAATTGGCGGAGGAAAATGCGAGAGTGAAGTTCAAATGGAGACCGGCGTCGATCGCATGTTCACGCGCCAGAAGCGCCGCGCGTTCCGAATCTTCCATGAAGACCATGGCGCTCACCGACGACACCGCGCCGGCCCGAACGCAATCCAGCGTATTGTTTGTGGTTGTGAGATTACGGCCCCAATCGTCGGCGTTGATAATCACGGAGGGTCTGGGCGCAGCATCGCCATTGGTCGCCGTGGTGTTGCTATCGCGGCGCGCCTGAATGTGAATGCCTTCGGGTTTCATGGTGCTCACAACTTCTCCGAACATGGGCGCTAACTGGTGTGGGTGGCAGGTGTGCGATCAGCGCGAGTCGTTATTCTGCGCTTAAGGAATCTTGCCAACTGATCCATCTGCTCTTTGCGGCGAAATAGGAGCAGGTCGTGCGAAATGGGCCTCTCGGCGTGTTTGATCGCAGCCCACAGATAGCCTGTGCTGATCGCTATACCGCGCAGGATATATGGCTTCTTCGTCATTTGGTATACGCCGCGAAAAACTTGCCACAAGGGATGGTTTCCAAGCGCGTAGTCTCTCTTGCCTAAGGTGAAGCGGGCTCGCAAAGTGCCGCCCTGCGCTGTGCCCAGTTCACGATGATGCAGAGAAATCTTTTCAGGGAATGTACGCGTCTTCCAGCCGTGCATGCGGGCTGTTAAGCCGGCGATAGTATCGATGGCGCCACCTTTGACAGCGCGATAACCGCCGATGGCTTCATAGCATTCGCGGCGAAATAGCTGGCATGCACCGGAGACATGATCGGTGCTGACAAAGCGAAAGTCATAGACCTCGCTGGTGGTGTCTTTGTAAGGCGTGCCAACTAACCCCAAGGTAGGATCGTCGGCGAGCTTGGCGAGGAGAAACGCGAAGTAGTCCTTGTCAAAAGTGATATCGGCGTCGAGACTTCCGATGACTTCATAGTGCAGGTGGCTCATGCGTTCGCGACCGGCATTGAACGCATGAACCTTGCCGGCGAAGTGACGCTCTTTGCGTTCGGGCATGCGAACGAGCTCGATCCACGAATGCTGCGCGGCATAGCGCTCGACGATTTCATCTGTACCGTCGGTCGATCCGTCACTGACGATTGCCCACTTAAGCGGACGCACGGTCTGCGCCACTACCGACTGAATGGTCAGCTCGATAAAGCGCGCCTCGTTGCGTGCCGGAGTTACCAGCACGTAGGGCGTAAGCGTTAGTGGAGAAGTTGCCATAGTCTCTATCTCTACAGGTCAGGTTGACAAGCGCGAACTATGCGTTGGGAGCGGTTGCTTCAAGCGAGCGCTCATCCTGCTCCGGCTGCGGGCTCGCGATAGTAGTGCTGAATTTCATGATTTGTTGGACTACTCGTTGTTGCTGGGTCTCTCGAAGTTGCGGGAACATGGGCAAGGACAAGATTTCTCTCGACACGCGCTCTGCGATTGGGAACGCTCCGACACCATAACCCATCGCTTCATAAGCTTTTTGCAGGTGGAGCGGGATTGGGTAGTGGATGCCAGTGCCGATGCCGGCGGCTTTCAAGTGTTCGATCATCTGTTCGCGATTGCGTGTGCGGATCACATAGAGATGATAGGCGGCGCGAGACCAGGATGGCTCATAGGGAAGAACGATAGTGTCGTTCGATTGCAAGAGACGATTGTAGTCAGTAGCGCGCTCATGGCGCTTTTGATTCCACTGCGCGAGGTGGGGCAACTTGGTATGCAGAAATGCGGCCTGAATGGAATCGAGGCGGCCGTTGTAGCCCTCAGCGTCGTGATAGTACTTCTTTACTTGGCCGTGATCGCGCAGCATTTTCACGGTTGCCGCTACGGTTGGGTCGTTGGTGGTAACGGCACCGGCTTCGCCGCACGCACCAAGGTTCTTGCCGGGATAGAAGCTGAACGCGGCGGCCTGGCCCATGGAGCCAGCCTTCATCCAGCGGTCATGCTTCTTTGAAAAGTACGCAGCGCCGTGGGCCTGGCAGGCATCTTCAATGACGGTGAGACCGAATTGTCCGGCGAGTTTCAGAATCGAATCCATGTCGGCCATTTGCCCGTAAAGGTGCACGGGAACGATTGCGGTAACAGGACGACCGCTGCGCAAGCTGATGAGGCGTCCCGCATTGTCGCGCGAACATTGCTCGTGAAGATACTGCTCGAGCATGGCGACCGACATGTTGTAGGTGTGTTCGTTGATATCGATGAACTCGGGGAATGCGCCAGCTTGCGAGATTGCTTCAGTAGTGGCGATGAATGTGTTGGGAACGGTGAGGACAACGTCGCCTGGACGAATGCCGCAGGCGGTGAGAGCGAAGCGTAGCGCATCGGTTCCGCTGCTCACGCCTATCGCATGGTCCGTCTCGCAAAAAGCGGCAAAGGCCTGCTCGAAATCTTCGACTACCGATCCGCCTACAAATGCGGCGGCGCGAAGACTCTTGCGGAACGCTGCAACTAACTCCTGTTCGAGCTCAATGTGCGGAGTGACAAGGTCGAGGAAGGGGATAGGTTCATTGGATGTGTTGGCCGTGACTGCGGCATCGATGGTGCGCATGATGCGAGCGGGATTGCCCGCGACGATGGTGTTTGCCGGGACATCGCGAGTGACTACGCTGCCCGCGCCGACGATGGCGTTGGCGCCAATCTCTACGTTAGACAGAATGGTAACGCCCGAACCTATCGAAGCGCCCTTGCGAATCACAGTGCGTTCAACCTTCCAGTCGGCTTCGGTCTGCAGTGCTCCATCGCCGGTGGTGGCGCGGGGATAGCGGTCATTGATAAACATGACGCCGTGGCCAATGAAGACATTGTCTTCAATGCTGACGCCTTCGCAGAGAAAGGTGTGGCTCGATATTTTGCAGTTCTTGCCGACGCCGGCGTTCTTTTGTATCTCAACGAAGGCGCCAATCTTGGTTCCATCGCCGACCGTGCATCCGTAGAGGTTGATGAACTTCGACAGCTTGACGTTTTGGCCGAGGATGACATCATCGGCGATGCAGTTATGCGAATTCATAAGTAAACCAGGGCTCCTCTCCTGTTGAGAGAATTTGTCGCCGCTTCAAGCATCTTGACGACGCGGAGGCCGGCCATGCCGTCGTTGAACGGATCCTTACCGGTAGAAATGCATTCGACGAAATAGCCCATCTCCTGGCGCAGAGCCTCGACTTGTTCGAGACGCGGAGCCCACATGTCGCCGGAACGGTAGTTTACAAGCATCTTGTAAACACCTTCCTGGGTAGTGGTCTGCACGCCGCGGTCGTAGACCTTGACCTTCTCGTCGGCTTCAAGATCATTCCATACCAGCATCCGTTTTTCGCCGCCGATCAACGTGGTTCTCACCTTGACCGGCGAGAGCCAGTTGACGTTGATGTGCGCGATTATCTTGTCAGGAAAATAAACCGTCATGAAGGCGATATCTTCGTAGTCGTTCACGTGTTTTTCGCCGGTAGCGACAATGGCTTCGGGCTCCGCGTGAATGAGATAGTCCATGATCGACAGGTCGTGCGGTGCAAGATCCCAGAGTACATTTACATCATGCTGTAACAAGCCAAGATTCACGCGTGTTGAATCGTAGTAGTAGAGATTGCCGAGCGTTCCTTCTTTAACCAGTTGGCTGATTTTACGCACTGCGCCGGTAAAGAGGAAAGTGTGGTCGACCATGATCCTGAGGTTCTTTTTGAGCGCAATGTCGATCAGTTCTTCGGCCTGGTCCGCGTTAGTCGTGAACGGCTTTTCGACGAAAACATGTTTGCCATTGAGCAGCGCGGCTTTGGCCAACTTATAGTGCGTCCAGACGGGGGAAACGATGGCGACCGCATCGATTTGCGTGGACGAAATGATATCGTCGGTCTCCGCGGTCACGGTGATCGAGGGATAAGCCTTCTGTGCCCGCAGACGCGCGCAAGGGTCGAGGTCGGCAATCGAAAGCACCTCGGAATCTTCGAGGCCGCTCAGGTTGCGAACAATGTTTGGGCCCCAATAGCCGTAACCGATCACACCAAAATTCACGTTCGTCTCACCGTTCCTAAAAAAGCAGATAGGTGTGGTATGCCCTTGGGGGGAGGA
>Ga0255353_1001150_pt1 | contig 15401 bp, 8 predicted proteins | sample HBST25metaG_FD_189941 | JGI IMG/M metagenome (GOLD analysis project Ga0255353, IMG submission 189941) | Peat soil microbial communities from Stordalen Mire, Sweden - H.B.S.T25 | ecosystem: Environmental > Terrestrial > Soil > Wetlands > Peat | place: Sweden: Norrbotten County, Stordalen Mire...
CGACGCCAAAGAATCCACCCGCAGATGATGAACTGCTATATGTGCCACGGATCGTGCCGAAGTAAGAAATTGCGGTGAACTGATTATTGTAGATGTAGCCCATATACGGATAGGGAGAGGCATAGTTGGTCTGATTGAGCAGGTTGAAGAAGTCGCAACGATATTGCAAATTGGCACGACCTGCAATTTTGAATTGCCGCCGGAGCGTGTAGTCTATTTCAGAAAACCCTAGCCCCGTGATGGCGTTTCTGCTTTCATTGCCCTGCATCTTACTTCCATCCAAGGCCCATTGAACGCTAAAGGCATCAATATTCAACTTTTTTCCACCAAAGGCTGTGGACGATGCAACCCAAATCGGTTTCCCTGTAAGATCGGGACGCAGATAGGTATTGCCGGTAGACGGTAATTCGTACTCCATCGTCACGGTCAGAGGTTTCCCAGTGTGTGCAGAAAAGATGCCATCCATTCCCCACCCATTCAGAACTGTACTTAATAACTTGTTGCTGGTCGTAAGCTGAGGCAGTTCCCAATCGAAGGTGATGTTGGCGGTATGACGAACGTCAAAGTCAGAGAGGCCGCGCTCACCCGAAACGCTATAGGCTGTCGGACTTGTTGAAATGACGGTATCACCTGAGGCGGTATCTAACGACTTGGCCCATACATAATTGGCGAGAACCTGCAGTCCGTGGTTCATATTGCGAATAAACGAAACCTGCATTGAGTTATAGTCCGACTTATCAGCGCTGTAGTACTCGTTCAGATCTAGGAATCGGGAAGCATAGTATGAACCGCTAAACTGCGCCTGGCGCGTCAACTTGCGACCAGCAGAACCTACATAGGCGACAGTAAAGCTCTGCTGACGACCAACATTCTGCTGCAACGACATATTCCACTCATGCGTACGAGGCGTGGTGAATCCCAGGTAATACGCAAGAATCTCTTGATTCGTGTAAGGTGGTCCGCTGGTTGCCGAGACTGGCGGTATTGGGTCGGTAAGCCAGCTATTTCCCGTCAGCATCGTGTAACGGTCATGTGGAAAATAAGTTGTTGCCGAAAGCGCCGTATCGGCTGAGGGGACGTAGAAGAGTCCGTATCCTGCCTTGATCAGAGTCTCAAATCCAGAAGCGCCCGTAAGCTGATAGGCAACGCCAACACGCGGAGAAAACTGCTTCCAGTTGGTTGCATACATCTCTGTTCCTGCCGGCGCCAGCGTGGCATTGGCGGGGTCGAGCGGGTTTTCAACAACATAAAGAGACTGCCCATTCGTTCCCTTCGGGGCAGGATCATAATCCCAGCGCAGGCCATAGTTCAGGGTCAGATTATCTGTAAGGTGCCAGGTATCCTGCGCATAGAGAGCCAGATCATGCTGGTGAATAACCAACGTATCAGCGCTCTGAATCTGCCCCACGGTTGCGGTGCCAGAAAGCAGGTCAGCAGTATCGTAATACGCCACATTTTGGCTATAGACCGTGGGTGCTGCAATCGGGTAAAGGAAGCGCCAATCCACGCCAAACTTAAAGTCGTGCACGCCCTTGACCCAGGACAGACCATCGACAATATTGATTTGACGCTGCGTATTGTCAGTGGCTGTGCCATACTGGTAGCTTTCGGTCCAGGATGGATACGCACCAAAGACAAACATGGAGTTCTTGGCGTTAGCACCATACTCCGTAGGCAGCATCTGCGCATACATCGCAGAGGTCGGCAGAGTTGAGCCGTGAAACTTGTCGAGCGTACTGATCAAGTTTCCATCGCTCTTGGTCCAGTTGGCACGCAGCTCATTGGCCAGATGCTTGCGGATCAGAAAGGTGGAACCCAACGTAAGTAGGTTGCTGCCGCTGTGCGTCGTGTCTAGCTCATTGATCGAAGAAATGGCGCGAGTCGACGAGTGGGAAGGCGCATAAGCATAACGGCCAAAGATGGTCAGGCGATCATTGACGGTCTCATCGATACGCAAGCTGGAACTGTTGGTCGACGAAGGATTCCCATAAGAAGCGAAGAGTGCGGGTTCTCCATATTCATCTGTACCATTGGGCAAAGGGGCCAGTTCGATGTAGGGCAGCAGTGCCGGGTAGATATTCGCCGTATTCCGCACATCGTCTGGTGGCACCTCTGCTGAGCCGCTGGTCGGTTGGTCCAGCCGCAATCCCTCATAGGCAAAGAAGAAGAAAGTCTTTTTCGATCCATTGTAGAGATGAGGAATGCGAACCGGTCCGCCAAAACTTCCGCCGAAATCGTTCATGCGCAAAGGAGGCTTCGCCAAGCCCGCATCCAAAGTCGCATCTTCATATTTCGTGTAGGAATTCACGGCATCCATGACATCATTGCGGAAGAAGTCGTAGACCGATCCATGAAAAGTATCGGTTCCGCCGCGGCTGGTGAGCTGGATCTGTCCGCCTGCAGAGCGCCCGTATTCTGGCATGTAGTTGGCGCTCTGAATCTTGATCTGATCCAAAGCATCGAGCGAAAGCAGGCTCGAAGTTGTTCCCAGAGCAGAAAGTGCGGGAGCCTGCCCGGCACCTTGCTGTCCCAATGCAGCTCCCTGCTCCTGACCAATGCCAGCATTTGCCGCAACACCATCCACCGTAAAGTAATTGGTGTTGTCGCGCTGACCATTAAAGCTGAATAGTCCGGCGCCACCTGTACGAATAGCGCCTGGAGTAATCGCAATCAATGAGCGGAGATCACGTCCATTGAGCGGCATGTCCTTAATAAAGTTTTGATCGACGCTGGTTGAGACGCTGGGACTGATATCCATTTTGTTGCCTGTTGCGCTGACCGTCACCGACTCCGAAGCGGCACCGAGATGCAGCACGAAGTTTTGCTCCAAGTGATCCTGCGTATTGACCGTCAGATTCATCAGGTCGATTTGCTGGAATCCTGCATGGCCGACATTGAGGCTGTATCTACCTGGCTGCACAAAGGAAAAAACGTAGATACCATCTCGGTTGGAGATGGTAGTCTGCACCGTATCATGGCTGATACTGCGCAGTTGCACAACGGCATCACGCACCAAAGCCCCGCTTGGATCGGTAATACGGCCGGAGATTTCTGCACTGTCTGTTTGCGAACACCCTGGCCGGGAACCAAAAATAAGAAAGACAACGATGACGAAGAAGAGGGAAAGTCGCTTGGGATGAAGATCGTGCATACATACTCCTTTAGTGGAGTATGCCCGCGCGCGAGGATTTGTTTGCCAAACTTTTTGTTGTTTCTGAAAAATTGATAGTCCCGCCCTTATGGATGGTTTGCATGACCAAGGTAGGCGTACATCAGTTTCTGCTCAGGAGGATTGCTGCGCGGTGAAACCGGCGCTATATAAACAGCGCGCAACTGGCTCAACATCTTGGGATTGTCGCAGGAAACAACCCATCGCGCATGCCCCCCCGCATCCGGGTGCATCATACCCAGCTTATAGGCAACTGGCTCTGACCCGCCCCCTTCGCCCCACAGTTGGAAGCTGAAGTTCTTGGCATTCTTCGGCGTGGGCAGGTCATAGGCATAGAAGACCAGCGACTGCCCTTCGACAAAAAAGACACGGCCAAACGCCTGCTGCCGCTTACCGTTGCTGGCGGTGTCATAGACATCGACGATATGCAGATTGCGCGAAGAGATCATGCTCTCAGCCGATCCACGCGCAGCGAACAGATGGTCCATCTCTTCGCGCATGCCAGCCAGATTCCTCTGTTCTTCTTGAATCTCTTTATTCCGCTCCGCTACCGTAAAATGCAGCAACTGCATCTGCGCATTGGCATCACTCAACTGCTGGCGAGCATAAGCCAATTGCGTTTGAGAGGATTGCACTTGAGCCCGCTGCTCCTTCTCTCGGTTGGCGAGCGACTCCAGATTTTGCATCGTCGCGGTCAGGGAATCTTTAAGAGCTGCATTAGAAGCCTGCAACTGGGCTCCATGGAATTTTGTGTTTTTCAGCGTTGCACGTAGCTGTTCCAGTTCTGTCTTGAGCGTTTCATCTTGACTGTTTACAGCGGGCGCAGCAATCGGATTCGCCTTCAGAGTCGCTTGCGCGGATTGCTGACTGAGCGAAAGGGCGGTGTGTGGAATGGGGTGTAAAAACCAAACAGCCGCAACCAGTCCACAGAAGGCTGCGGAAAAAGCAATCGCGTGTACCGGCCTGGTCTTTACAAAAAGCAAAAACGGCGCAAATGAATCACTCACCCATGAAAAGAAAGAACCACGAACCGGTGCGGATGGTTCCTTCTCCTGCAGAATTTCCTCCGGCGAGGCCAGTACTTCACCGGCATTCAACTGTATTCCGGCGGCTGCCGCACGCTGCAAGAAGCGCTCCCGCATTCCTTCTGGAGGGTTTGCGGGAACAGCGAGAATCTCGGCTATAGCCGGAGCAATCTGCTTGTATACGAATTCTGGTTGAAGTTGCTGAATCATATTGCGACAGCAATCGCACTGGCGCATGTGCTCGTCCAGAACCGCCTTTTCCGAATTCGTGATTTGGCCGGTTATGGCCAAAGCACACAGGTTTTCAAATTGATGGTGCATTGGATTCTCGCGGTTGAAAAGATAGTGTACGACTCGGTACCTTGGCGCCCTCACTCGAAGTCAGTTTACGCAATTCATCAAGAGCGCGATAGATCTCGTGACGAACGACATTCACAGACAATCCGGTTTGGATTGCGACTTCATTGGCGGTCAATCCCTCACAATAGGTCAGCTCTAAAATCATCCGACGCTGCGCTGTTGTGCGTTCGAGCAGTGTGTTCAGGAATTGCATCCTCTCCAACATGTCGATCACCGGTGGAGAGAAGAACTCCTCATGAACGTCTTCAAGTTCCACCCAACTGTAGAAGCGGTTGGCATCCAAATGCCGCTTGCGATGCAAAGCTCGATGATAAGCATATTGCATGAGCCACACTTTCAGTGTGCCCTTGCGAGAATCAAAATTGGCCATGGCGCGGCAAATGTCCAAAAATACCGTCTGCACGACCTCCTCAGCTTCTCCAGCGTCGCTCAGAATTCTCACTGCCACGCTAAAAACCAGGCGATGATAGCGATCAAACAAAACCGCCAGAGCATCCTGCTCTCCCGCAAGGAAGAACACGGCGAGCTGTTCATCCGTTTGCCGGTTCAAGTCCTGCCAACTGAGAGGTTTGCAGTTCACTTGCGTTAGCTCCAATCTGCTCGATGGAATCGACCTACATTGCAAAAATTCTTCACTCCGGTCAGATGCGCATACATTGACTGGGTTCCGTAGCTGTTGACTCGAAGAAGTGTGGATGTACAGAAATTCTGTACAGGCCGCCATTACGCTGCGCAATGTACGAATATCGCTGTCTGGAACAATGTGTAAGGAAAATCAGGCGTGTGTGGCGCGTTAGAAGCGACAACAACAGGAGATCGACAAGATCTTGTGGGCCATGTTGCCCGACACAAATTGGATCTTCAACACTGTCATTTGTAAGTGATACTACAACTTTTATCCATAAATTTAAAGATGGAAAAGTGACAGGAACGACCGCGATGCCGCCAATTTCTGCTGCAATGACACCACACAAGCGGAATCATCTGCCCAAGCTTCAGCACGGAGTTCCAGACGTAATGGGGACTTCCACTACCTGATTCGGGATCAAAGGGGGGGACTTGGAGAGCGCCAAAAGTCAGGGGTCGGACAATTGATGATCTGAGCTTGTGGTACTCCTTGCCCTGACTTTCAACATACCGACCGCTTGCGAGGGACGGTCTCGAAGCGTTGACAGGGGAAGGCGCGGGCCGGGTACGAGCAGTCGAGCTTTCAAATTTCTTTCGAGAGCATTATAGTGGAGAAATAATACCTAGGTGACACACACAATGGATAGCAATGATCAGGATCAGCCTGCCAAGTTACAGTTTCCCTCATCCTCCGGAAGCCTTTTTGGGCAGTATTTCGCCAGCGGTCAACATCTCGGATTTCGTAAAAGCGACCTGATAGATGCCCGGGCCCGGCGTTTATTTGAATCTACAGCGCTTTTCTGCTCGCTCGACGCCTATCCATTTCAGGTGCCCCTGCAGGGAAAATCCGGTCCTCAGGTGCAGGCTGACGGGCACTCAATGCTGATGCTTTCGTCGTACGACTACCTCGGGCTCATCGGCGATCCGCGTGTCGATGCGGCTGCGATTGAGGCAGTGAAGAAATACGGCACCGGCACCGGTGGCGTTCGCCTGCTTACGGGAACGATCGATCTCCATCGTGAAATGGAGAAGGAACTGGCGGCGTTCCGTGGAACTGAGGAAGTCATCTCCTTCAGTTCAGGTTACCTGGCGAATCTTGCAGTCATCTCGGCGCTGCTGGGACCCGCAGACCGTGTCATCGCGGACGCGTTTTCGCATCGCAGTCTGATCGACGCCTGTCGGCTCGCGGGTGTGCAGGTGCAGCGCTACCGGCACAACGACATGGAATCGCTACGCAAGGAACTCGAAGCACCGAATGATGCGAATCGTACGCTCATCGTCTCCGATGGGGTGTTCTCGATGGACGGCGACATATGTAAGCTGCCGGAGATCATCGCCATCAAAAAGGAATACGGAGCGTTTCTGCTGATAGACGACTCGCATGCATTCGGTGTGCTGGGCAAGAACGGTCGCGGCACCAATGAACACTTTGGCATTCGCGCGGACGAGGTCGATATTTGGACCAGTTCGCTGGCCAAGGCCATTCCTTCAAACGGAGGCTTCGTTGCGGTTTCGCGCGATCTGGCTATCCTTCTGCAACATGCTGCGGCGCCGTTTATCTTCTCGGCTGCGCTTTGCCCAGCCGCTGTTGCTGCCGTGCGAGAGTCGGTCTTGATCCTCAGTAAGGAACCGGAGCGTGTTGCGCGCACATGCAGGAATGCTGAGTTGTTGCGCAATGGACTCAAGAGCCTGGGCTACGACGTGGGTCTGTCAGAGACGGCGATTGTACCGGTCATCCTCGGCGACGAACGCCCCACCGCGATGCTGGCACGCCGCTTGCGCGACTTCTGCATCCTCACAACGCCCGTCGTGTTTCCCGCCGTGCCGCTTGGAAGCGCGCGTTTGCGCCTCTGCGCCACGGCCGCACAAACACCCGCGCAGATCGAGTTTGCGCTGGATGCATTTGCCCATATTCGCAATGCCGCGGCTTAGCGCTGTGGACGGGGGGTGCCTGTCCGCAACCTGTAGTATCGACGCAATCCGAATTCGATGAAGCTGTACGGCAGCAATCGCCGCAGCCAGACGGCCACGCGCTGCACGGGTGGTCCCACGGTGTAGCGAAGTCGCGGTCGGCGCGTGCTTACAATGTGGTGGATGAGGCGGCCGATGGCCTCCGGGGCAGGGCCGCTTTGCTCATCGGCAATCATTCGCCCTACTGCCCGCTCAAAATCGAGTTGGTATGTATGATCTGATGCACAAGCACTCGTAAATTCGCGGCTCTGGGTGAAGCCCGTCTTGTGATCGCCAGGCTCGACCAGCACGACACGAATGTCAAATGGCGCAGCCTCGTAGCGCAGGGATTCCGTCAGCCCTTCCAGCGCAAACTTTGAAGCGCTGTATATCGCCTGATATGGAATCGCAATCACCCCTCCGATAGAGCTGATGTTCACGATGTATCCGCTTTGCTGTGGACGCATAATCCGCATCGCAGCACGACAGACACGCAATGCGCCGAGAAAATTCACGTCCATCTGCCATTGCGCTTCTTCGATTGCCGTGGTCTCCACCGGACCGGCCAGCCCGGCTCCGGCATTATTGATCACAATGTCGATTCGTCCCTCGCGACACAATACTTCCGCCAGCGCCTGCTCCACGGAGTCGCTGTTAGTCACGTCCATGCAGAGCATGGTTACAGCGGCCTTGGGAGTTTGCCCAGGCGTTGACGTGGTTTTTCGCGAGGTGCCATAGACCCGGAATCCCTTTTGCGCCAGAAAATAGGCGACACTCTTCCCGATACCCGATGAAGCTCCGGTCACCAGTACGACATGTTCTTTCGTCTCGCTCATACCAAATCACAGTAGCACCCGATGCAGCCTGTGTGCTCGCAAGGGCATCCTGCAGGGCGTCGCCTCAAAGAACACCGCCGGTAGCGGAGATCATGAGCAGCCCGGTTATCTTTCTCACACCACAGGACACAGTCGGAGGGCACAGTAGGCGAATACATGCGGACGCCACCTGGAGTTCTATATCACTGGGATGGCGGGGTTTTCCAGTCCTCAGGACCGATAGGCTCTGAATGCCAACACGGCATTCAGACCGCCGAAAGCGAAGGAATTGCTGAGCGCGAATTCGACAACCTGTTTACGTGCGACATTGGGAATCACATACAAAGCGCAGGCCGGGTCAGGCTTGGAGTAGTTCGCCGTGGGCGGCAGCACGCCGTCGCGCAGGGCAAGCACGGTCGCCACCGCTTCAATGGCCCCAGAGGCACCCAAAGTGTGTCCGTGCATTGACTTTGTGGAACTGACCGGCAGGGTACCCGCCCGCTCGCCAAAGACGGCATGGATGGCGCGCGCTTCCACCTGATCATTCGCACTTGTAGCTGTGCCATGCGCGTTGATGTAGCCAATATCTTTCGGGTCGAGGCGTGCATCGCGCAAGGCGGACCGCATCGCCTTCTCAGGACCAGTCTGCTTCGGCTGGATGATGTGAAACGCATCGGAAGACATGCCAAAGCCAACGATCTCTGCGATTGGCTGGACACCGCGAGCCAACGCCGTCTCCAGCGGTTCCAGCACCAACATCGCACCGCCTTCACCCAGGATCATTCCAGATCGATCCGCCGAGAATGGCCGGCAGGTGTCAGAACTCACCACCCGCATAGCCTCCCACGCCTTCAGGCCCCCGTAGAACATTGGCGCCTCGCTGCCGCCGGTGATAGCCATAGAGGCTGCACCGGAGCGTACCATCCAGAATGCCTGTCCGATCGCATGGGTCGCCGAAGAGCACGCAGTCGAGATGGTAAAGGTTGGGCCTTGAATCCCAAACTCAATAGAAATATGACTGGCGCCAGCATTCTCCATGCTGAGTGGAATAGTCAACGGATGAACGCGGTTTCGGTTATAGGTAAACAGCTCTCGGTAGCCTGCCTCATCGGAGCCACGACCGCCGATACAGGATCCCGTGACGATTGCCGTCGAGTCCTGCAACTCAGGCGTCCATTTTACCGCTGCCATCTTTACCGCCTCGCGTGCTGCAACCACGGCAAACTGGGCAAACCGATTCATGAAACTGAGATGTTTTGGCTGAAAGTACTGTTCGGGATCGTATCCGCGAACTTCCGCCCCATTCTTGAAGCGAATGGTGCTGACGTCCGCCTGCTGAATGGGACCTATGCCAGATTCGCCCAAACAAAGCCTGCGCCAGAATTCAGCGTGGTTTAATCCTAGCGCGGAAATGGCTCCGACTCCCGTGATCACGACGCGACGCATCTCAGCTTTCGTGGGAGGCCTTTTCCTTTGCGTCTACGAGCAGAGTGACACCCTCGACAATTTCCCTAACCCGTGGGATCTGTTTTGTCTGTTCGTCGTTGATCTGGATATCGAACTCACCCTCTAGGTCAAAGAGAATATTGATACTGTCCATCGAATCGATACCCAAGTCCTCAAACGAACTGTCAATCGAGACTTTTTCCAACGGAATGCGTTGGCTCTTGGCTATAACCTTGATGACCCGCTGTTCAATCGTCTCAGGCATATTCTTTCTCTGGGTACACTCGTTCATTGCCGCAAGCAGCGCGGTAGCAATGATCCACCCGCCAATGTTGCAGGGACATGTATGTCCTTATAATGCTTGAAAATCCCCCGATTTGCAAGAACTATCCCGCGAGTGGCAGGCGAAGATTTCTCATCACCTCGGCACTCGCAGGAAACAAATCGGCCCAAGTTTGCCCACTTTACATGGATGAATATCATGCTTGCTCCGGCAATCGTATAAAAGTGATAGAGCGTTGTGGCTTTGTAACAGGGCACGACTTCAGTCGGGCCGTAAAATGCCTCAAAATAAAGGTGGGCTTCACTTTTCACAACCGCCTTTATATCTACACCGTGCCCTATGCCGGAACAAGATTGATATTCATCTTTGAATGTATAGTTTCCCGACTTTGTTCGCCACTTTTGTCTCCAGTATGGAAATACTGGGAAGTTGGCGACTTGAACGATTTTAGCAGTGGATTATAGTAACGGAATGCATATCTTATTTAGAATCAATATATGGCGGAGAGACAGGGATTCGAACCCTGGGTACTCGTTAAAGTACACACGCTTTCCAAGCGTGCGCCTTAAACCACTCGGCCATCTCTCCGGCTGTGGCTCGTACTTTCTGAATTTAACATATCTGACACTATGCCTGCAGAGACGAACAGTTGGGAATACTTGCGGTTGATGTGCGCGGTTCATGCGGAAGAAATGAAATCGTTTGCAGCAGCGCATCGTCTGATTTATAGTTCCCCTTCGTTCGTTGTACAGTGTTTTGGGGTGCATCTGTAGTGAGACATCACTCAAAAGAGGAGATCCATGGCTGATATTTCTCGTCGCGACCTGCTTGGTTCTGGATTGGCGTTTTCCGCATCATCGTTTTTAGCATCCCGGGTGGCCTGGGGACGCGCTTCCGCACTGCTGGCCGGGTACCCTGGCCCTGCTTCGGCCGAGGCACTGGTGGCCGTGGCTCCACGCGAGCAGCTATTGTTCGATTTTGGCTGGAAGTTTCAGCTCGGTCACGGTACTGACCCGGCTCGCGATCTCGGGTTTGGAACGGGGCAGGGCGATTTCGCCAAGACCGGCGATTTTGACTTTTCCAAGGCTAAATTTGACGACTCGAAGTGGCGCGCGCTCAATCTGCCGCACGACTGGGCGGTGGAACTGCCTTTTGTGCGCGACAATGAGCAGCAGTCTCATGGTTTCAAGCCTCTCGGGCGGCGTTATCCCGAGACCAGCGTGGGCTGGTATCGGCGCGAGTTCGAGATTCCAGCCAGCGATTTGGGCAGGCGTATTGCCGTCGAGTTCGACGGGGTATTCCGCAGCGTGCTGGTGTTTGTGAACGGCTGCTTCATTGGCCGCAACGATAACGGCTATGCGCCGTTCCGCTTCGACCTGACAGACTTCCTGAGCTATGGGGCAAAAAACTACATTACGCTGCGCGTGGATGCGAGCTTCGGCGACGGTTGGTTCTATGAGGGCGCTGGCATCTATCGCCACGTGTGGCTCAACAAAACCGATGCGCTGCACCTGGGCAAGTGGGACAGCATCGTGCGCACGGCTGTGACCGGTGGCTCAGCGGTTTTAACACTTGGCACGGTCGTACTGAATGAAGGCAAGCAGGCGGAAAACGCGAAGGTGAGCTGGAAGATTCAGGACGCCGCCGGCAAGACGGTTGTCACTGCCGAGGCCGCGTCGCAGTTGATTGCCGTGGACAGTTCCGCTAGTTTCAGCGCAACCGCCAGGCTGGCCAATCCCGCGCTGTGGTCGGTGGATGAGCCGAATCTCTACTCGGCCATCGTGACCGTGGAAACAGGCGGCAAGGCGCGCGACGCCGAGCGAGTGAGCTTTGGCGTCCGGACCGTGAAGTTTGACGCTGAGAAGGGCCTATTCCTCAACGGCAAGCCGCTCAAGATTCAAGGCACCTGCAACCATCAGGACCATGCTGGAGTAGGCGCGGCCCTGCCTGACCGGTTGCAGTGGTTCCGGCTCGGAGTGCTGCACGAGATGGGCGGCAACGCGGTGCGCACGTCACACAACATGCCAACGCCGGAATGGGTGGAAGCCTGCGACCGCATGGGCATGATGATGATGTGCGAGACGCGGCAGATGAGTTCCAGCCCCGAAGGCATGGCGCAACTTGAGGCGATGGTGAAGCGTTATCGTAATTCACCCTCCATTATTCTGTGGTCCATCGGCAACGAAGAGGGACAGATGCAGAGTGGAATGGCCGAGCAGGGTGCAAAGGTCGGCGCCACCATGGTGCGGCGTGTTCACGAACTTGATCCAACGCGCGTGGTTTCAGCCGCCGTGAATGGAGACAACAAGCAGGGCGTTTCCGATGCGTTTGACATCATCGGCTTCAACTACAACCTGAAATATCCCGACGAATTCCACAAGAAGAATCCCACGCGGCCCATCTATGGATCGGAAACTTCCAGCGCCATCTCGACGCGCGGCGTCTACACCACCGACCCGTTGCGCAATACCGTCATGGCTTTTGGCTGCGTACCGTGGGGCGAAACGGCCGAAGAGTGGTGGACGTTCTACGCCACGCGCGATTGGGCGGCGGGTGGCTTTGCGTGGACTGGTTTCGATTATCGCGGCGAGCCCACGCCCTACGGCTGGCCCTCCATCAACTCGCAGTTCGGCATTGTGGATATGTGCGGGTTTCCCAAGGACACCTTCTATTACTACAAAGCGTGGTGGGGCAAGGAACCTGCGTTGCATCTGTTTCCGCACTGGAATTTCGAGGGCAGGGAAGGCGAAGAGATTCCGGTCTGGGTTTACTCGAACCTGGAAGAGGTCGAATTGTTCGTGAACGAAAAGAGCCAGGGAAAGCAGCGGATTCCGCATCTGGGCCACTTGGAGTGGAAGACGAAGTACGAGCCGGGATTCATTGAGGCGCGCGGGTGGAAAGGCGGAAAGGTCGTGTTGATGGAGAAGCGCGAGACGACCGGGCCGGCAGTGGCAATCCGGCTGACGGCGGACCGCACGGAGATCAACGCCGACGGCGAGGACGTGGCGATTTTGAAAGTGGAAGCACTGGACAAAGCTGGCCGTGTGGTGCCGACGGCAGACAACCTTATTGGATTCAAGGTTTCCGGCGAGGGCGTGCTGATCGGCGTGGGCAACGGCGACCCCAACTGCCAGGAGAGCGACAAGGAACCCAAGCGGTCGCTTTTTAACGGTTTGGCGCAGGTGATTGTGCAAGCGACCAAGCGTGCGGGCGAGATACGGATCGAGGCGGTGAAAGAAGGCTGGGACGGACCGGAATTGACTCCGGACAAGCTGGTGATTACGACGAAACGGACAGAGTTGCGAGCGGCGGTGCGTTAAGGCGTTTACTATCTGATGCTTGCCGCAAATATCACGACGCGGAAACGACCGAATCTTTCCGCGGTTTTGTACGCGTTTCGGGGCCATATTTCGTTGAAATATGACCCTTTCTTGATCGTCAGTTTACCATTTGGTTAGTATAGAATTCTATCGCATCTTGCTTTGATTCAATAAGATAATAATTTTTTCAGATCGTGCGGATGGCTCACAGATTCACAGAAACTTGGGGGTGGTGGTGGGGGTATCTTTTTTTCGGTATGAACCGGGCTGGTGGTGGTGAATGCGGGTGCATTTTTTTGGTGATTTTCATGGGGTGTACTTCCTCTCCATTTCCATTGTGCGACGGAAGAAGGGAATTATCTGCAAAACAGCGAGTCGGCGGGAATTGACCGCGTGCTGGACGAGGCTCAATTGATGAAAAAATCCAGTATTGAAACGATTAAAAAATCCGACCATTCATTCATAGAGACCGCAATTTATCGTTCTTTGTCTGCTTTGTTTGAGTCACCTTTGATCTTTGTGCAGCGGGTGCCATCGGCGGAGCTACCGATTCGCGAACTTTCAATTCCGTTTCCAGCACAATATGTTGCGTAGGGCAATCCCGATCGGCCATGCGGTCCAGCACAATGCGCGCCGCCGCCGCCCCCAGTTGATAAGGCGATTGATAGATGGAGGTCAACTGCGGAGTGATCATCTCCGTCAGTTCCAGCCCATCGAAGCCAATCAGCGAAACATCTTCCGGGCAACGCAGGCCGGCTTCGCGAATGGCGCGCAAGGAGCCCATGGCGATCATGTCGTTACCGGCGAAGATGGCTGTCGGGCGGGGCAGCAGGCGAAGCAGGATTTTGGTTTTCGAGTACCCGCCCGCCTGATCGAAGGTTGCCTCCTGTATGTGTCCGGAAGCAGGCATCAGGCCCGCTTCTTGCATCGCCTGACGGAAGCCCGTAAGACGGTCTTGCGCATTTGTTAGGAATTGCGGACCCGTAATGGTTGCAATCGATTTATGTCCCTGGGCGATGAGGAAGCGCGTGGCCTTGCAGGCGCTCTCCACGTTGTCGATTGTCACCGTATCGCCATCCCAGTTTGGCGGAAGGCGGTCGATGCATACCACCGCCGCTCCGTTTTCGCGGTACGATTTTGCCTGCGCTGTCAGGTCGCTGAAATTTGATGGGATCACGATCAATCCCGAAGGCAGATACGAGCGAAGCGCTTGCAGTTGCACGATCTCTTTGGCATGGTCGTTGTCTGTATTGCACAGAATCAGCCTGTATCCATCGGCAAACGCCATATCCTCGGCGCCACGCACTACGCTTGGAAAGAAGGGGTTAACAATGTCGGGGATAATCATGGCGATGATGTCGGTTTTATCGCGGCGCAGGCCTCGAGCCAGTTGACTGGGCTGATAGCCAGAAGCCTGTACAGCCTCCAGCACGCGTTTGCGCAACGGCTCGCGCACCTTGGCCGTGCCGTTCAGCACATGGGACACTGTTCCTAGCGAAACGCCTGCTAACTTGGCGATTTGCTTCATATTTGCCATTCGTACAACTCCCCCGCCGCCCCTAGTACCGTGACTTGTTGATTTTGCAATCGTCCCCATGAACTGTGGGTGTCCCAGATCTCGCTTTTGAGACCTGGGACACCCACAAATCTACGCGGTCTGGGTACTAGCATGCTGAGACTTTTGCGTCCCGGCAAGCGATCACGCAGTCAGACTTTTGGATTTCGAGCAAGCGGATAACAAGGTGCTATCCACATGCGATCCTAACTGCGATGTTGTTCTACTTCAATCTGCCAACTTCATCCTACTATTGCGTCGGCAAATAAATACCAACAATGTTCGGGTGCCCCATCCTCGCCACGTCTTTGTTTTTGTGGCTAGGATGGGGGTAGCACGAAGACAGTATTTATTTGCCGAATCTATAGTGCAGAATCAGAAAAGCTGTTTTCTGTTCTTCGACTTGCGAAGCTACACAGGTTGCGGAAAAACTCGATCTGGAAAGAGTCCTGGTTTTATCCGGAGGGAGGCGGGGGGTTCAACCCCCGCATAACGCCAATAAAATCAACGGGGCCTACTCAACAGGACATAGTTCGCTGGTTTCGCTCTGGTCTCTGACAGCTTGAAGTTGTACCAATGTTGGGTGCCCCAGGTCCCGATTTTGGGATCTGGGAAAACACGAACCAGAGGTACGAAATTATGCTGTCAGAGACCTAGCGTGTACACCCGTGGTATGCCGCAGCAGCAGGCAGCACCCTGTTTTTTGAATGCTGTCCATACGCCATCTAGCGAGTAACAGTCTTGACAGAGCAACAGTGCAAGTCTAATCTCGTTGACGGGAGTTTGAAACCTTTTATTTTATTCTTCTCCCTCCATTTTGCGATGTTTTTACCGAAGTCCTGCCTGGCAAA
>Ga0255353_1001158_pt1 | contig 15344 bp, 12 predicted proteins | sample HBST25metaG_FD_189941 | JGI IMG/M metagenome (GOLD analysis project Ga0255353, IMG submission 189941) | Peat soil microbial communities from Stordalen Mire, Sweden - H.B.S.T25 | ecosystem: Environmental > Terrestrial > Soil > Wetlands > Peat | place: Sweden: Norrbotten County, Stordalen Mire...
CTTGACCCCGGTCATGGGCCTCCAACAGCTTCCGCCGCAAATCATCCGAATATGCTCGCGCCATGTGAGCTCATGCCGCGGATTATCGCCTTATCCACTCTACACCATCAGGCAAAATGCTCTATTGCTCGTGGCTTGGAGTCTTCGGTTGGTTTCCTTGTCGGTGAGGGTCAGGGTCGCGCCCGGAATCATCGAACCCTGCGCATCAGCCACAGCGCCCTGCAGGCTGGCGCTGTATTGGGCATGAGCGGGTTGAGAGGGAAAGAGGAGCAGCAGGAAAACTGCTGGCCACCAGGCGAACAGGAGGTGCAGAGAGTCTCCGCGCATTCTCCCTTTGGTTATGACGCTTTTTACCTCATTGTTTTGCATAGCGGTCTCCTGAAAAGCAGTTACGGTGTAGCGGGGTAGATCATCCGCACTGGCTTACGGCGCACACTTGTAACGCTTTGTGCGCAATCGGTTGCGCATCGGCATTATTCGTACCATTGCCGAGAGATCATTGTCAACAGTCTTTTTATTCACGGCGGCAAGCCAAATTTCACGGACGGACGGGCCAGAGGGAGACTCCCTGGCTTCACCTGCTTCGCCCAGCCGGGTGCAGGTTGGTCGGCGGACGGCGAAGCTCCAAGTTCAGAAAAGGCGGCAAGAATGGCTGGAAAACGAGGAATCTTATCATGGCGAGGAGAGCGCTTCTGTTTTCGCTCTCTTGTTCTGGGATGGATACCTTGCCTTTTCATGCCCGCGTTTGGCGCCAGCCGGCGTATTCCGCTCTCACTGAAACCCAGCGATGTTCTTCCTACCAGCAACGAGTGGATTGCGCTGCCGGATACAGCCATTCCTCAGGGGTCGCTGATGAAACTGCCGGCCTTTGGATTCATCTCCGCAACTGATCCGGCTTTCGGTCGGACTTATCGGTGGCTTTATTCCGGAAGTTACAAGTACTCTTATGCGGACCAGCCTTTTGGACTACCGGGAAGTTATCGGTTGCAATTCACTACTTCGTGGAGCATAGCGGACCATCTGCCTCTGGCCATGGGGCGAGAGCAGGCTCTCAAAGTGCTCCACGCGAGTGGCTGGGACAGGGAAGACTCGTACTCTGACCGGATGAAGAAGTTCCATTGAGTTTATGGGTCCCAGGTCCCAAAATCGGGATCTCCACCCCACAGACGAAGACCTGTCTGTGGGGACCCCGGACCTGGGCACCCGGCATTGATACATCTTCAAGCGGTCAGAGACGTACGTAAGAGTGCTATGAGGCCTCTACCTGCGTGCTCAGATAGCGCTCGTACCCGATTTCCTTGATTTGGCTCAGTTGCGCTTCCAGTTCGTCGGCGTGGCCTTCCTCGTCCTTCAGAATGGAGGTAAACAGATCGGCGCTTCCATTGTCGCCCTCGGCCCGCGCAATCTTTACCGCGTCGTTGTAGGTCTTCACCGCGCCCAGTTCGGCCTCCAGATCGTTTTCCAACTGTTCCTTCACTGTGCTACCAATTTTCAGCTTCGTTGGATAAGCCAAATCCGGAGTTCCATCCAGAAAAAGAATACGCTCGATCAATTTCTCCGCATGTTTCATCTCAACAATCGAGAGTTTTTTGGTGGCCTTGGCGCGCTTCCCATACTTCCAGTTTTCGCACATTTCGGCATGAACAAAATACTGGCTGAGCGCTGTCAACTCTTCGTGCAGAGCCTTGTTCAGCGTGGCAATGACGTTATCGTTTCCCTTCATTTTGTGCATCCTCCAGTACCTTCAACGATTTTCAAAACCAGATATTTCGTGCGGTTATGCATTTACCAGCATGGTATGAAGTGAGCAGACCGGGCAGCCTGCTCACTTCGTCTTAACCTACCGCACCACTTCAAACCTCGCCCAGGGAGCCTTGCAGACCGGGCAGCGTTCATGCTCGTTCGGCGTGGCCGAGGTATAACCGCAGACCGGGCAAACAAAGAACTCCTTGGTCTTGCTGACCCAGGAATCCTTCTTCCCGGCTTCGACCAGCGCAATCGCTTCGCTATAAAGCCGGACATGCGTCTTTTCAGCTTCGAAAGCCCCGTGGAAGGTGCGAATGGCCCCGGTGTTGTTGTGCGCCGTGGCTTCGGCCAGAAATCCCGGATACATCGTCTCGACTTCGTACTGCTCGCCAGCCAATGCCGTCTTCAGGTTTTCCAGCGTGCTCTTCACTTCGATTTCGTGGATCTTGAAGCTGACCTCGCCACCCAGTTGCACGATGACCCGCGCATGGTTGCCGGCGTGGATCTGCTCGGCGCGCGCCGCGGCGCGGAACAGGCTGGCAGCTCCGTGGAATCCATCTGCATCCGCCTTGGTGGCAAACGCGTTGTACTTGGCATTCGCATTGGACTCGCCTTCAAGAGCGCTCAGCAAATTCTGAACAGTGACTACATTTTCTGATGCAATTTCTGCCATGATTACCCCTTTTTTAGTGATAACTACTTTTACCATTTGATGCGAGGCTACGAGAGCGGGATGAAGAAAAACATTGTGACACAAATCACCATAGCCCGCCAGAGAGAAGCTTCGGCTCTGGCCATGCACGAACTCTCGCACAATCGCGTGGAAGTTGGCAATTATCTTTCACACTTATAAAAACTCCACGCAAACAGAAGAATCGCTCCTAGAATGTTTCTGGTGCTAACTGACTGGTAGCCTGAAGTGACGGCGGTTCCGAGGAGCGCATTGCGCCCCAAAGAACGGCTGGAAGGATTCGGGGATCAATGCAAATCAGAAAAGCTGTCATCACGGCGGCAGGCGGAGGCCAACGCCATCTTCCGCTCCAAACGCTTATCGATCAGCAGGGCACGGAGCGCTCCGTGCTGAGTTTGGTGGTCAGTGAAGCGGTGCGCGCCGGCATCGAGGAGGTCTGCGTCGTCGTGTGGCCCGGCGACGAGCAGGCCTACGCAAAGCTTCTGTCGGATACCACTGCGCGGCTGACTTTTGTGCAGCAGGCAGAACCCCGGGGATACGCACACGCGCTGGCCTGTGCACGGGAGTTTGTCGGCGAACAGCCGTTCCTGCACCTGGTTGGCGATCACATCTATGTCAGTCCTGAGCCCGGCGGATGCGCGCGGCAACTGGTCGAGGTGGCGACCGCCGAAGACTGCTCGGTTTCCGCCGTGCAGGTTTCGCCGGAGCGCTCACTTCCCTTTTACGGCGCTGTCGGGGGGCAGCAGGTTCATGGCAAGCCGGGACTCTATTGCGTCGATATGGTGCTGGAAAAGCCCACTCCCACAGAGGCCGAGCAGCGCCTGATTGTTCCCGGACTTCGCAGTGGGCATTATCTGTGCTTTCACGGCATGCATGTGCTGACTCCGGTTCTTTTCGAGATTCTCTTGCCGATGCTGGCGAGCGCTTCGGATGGACGCGCGAGCTTGTCCTCGGCGCTGGCCGAGCTAGCCCGCCGCGAACGCTATCTAGCCATGATTCAGAAATACAAGCGATACGATGTGGGCGTGAAATATGGGTTATTCACCGCTCAGTTGGCCCTGGCGCTTGACGGCCACGATCGGAATGACGTGCTGACGGAGGTTGTCAATGTATTGGCTTCCCGCCAGATGCTCTCCGAAAAAGGAGAGGCTGAGTGAGCGAACTTTGGTCCATCATCACGTCGACGGACCCTGAAGTCCGCAACCGCTCTCTGGACGCCGTCTGCAGGCCGCTTTCGGCGGAGGCTCTGCTGGCCGAGGCCGCCGAGCTTGAACAGCGCCGGCACACCTGCGATAACCTCTACGAACGCGTTCGCGCGCTGTTTTTCCTTTACGCGATCCATCGCTTCCATCTGCCGGAAAAACTCGAAGCCGATAGCCAAGCGCTAATCTCTTTCAGCGGCTATGACAAGCTCCTGCAACGGCGTTATGAGGAGGCGATTGGCAGCTTTCTCTCGTCCGTGCGGGAACGAGGGTGCAGCGATGGACTTTGCAGCGCGCTGGCCGCGGCCTATCGCGGACTTGCATTTGAAACCCTGGCCAACCAGGTTCGGCATAGCGTCCGCGCCGTCCGGGGAAACCAGTGGATGTTCCGCACCGGGCATCCCGCCGATTACGCCTTGCGCATCCGCCGCGAGCTGCTGCGGCATGAAGCCAGCGAGCCGTTTCCCATCCTGCACGAGAGCACGCCGGTGCGCATGGATCTGAGCCACAGCGGCTGGAGCGATATTTTCTTCCTCGGCATGGATCTGCCCGAAGCGGCGCGGGTCCTGAACGTGTCCATCGATTTGGCCCTGCATGATGCCAAGGCGCCCCAACCGCCGGTGGAAACCTATTTTCGCGTGATTGACCGCGCCGTCATTCGCCTGGTGAGTGTCGACCTGAATGCCAGCGTCGAAATTTCAGAGCTTCAGGAACTCTTCGATTTTGGCCGCGATTATCTAGGGTTGCTGAAAGCAGCGGTGATCGCCTCGGGGCTGGTCCCGCCAGGGCTGGAAAGCTCTGAGCAGCCGTTGTCGCGCCTCCTGCTGCAACTGCTTGGGCAGGAGGGTCTCGGAATTGAAATTGTCAGCCGCGTGAACGACATTCCGAAGGGTTCGCGGCTGGCGGTTTCGACCACGCTGTTGGCCTCGCTGATTTCAGTGTGCATGAGAGCAACCGGCCAATCGGCCTCGCTGACCGGCTCCTTGGCTGAAGCGGAGCGCCGCCTTGTCGCGGCCCGAGCCATTCTCGGCGAGTGGCTTGGAGGGTCAGGCGGCGGCTGGCAGGATTCGGGCGGCGTGTGGCCGGGAATCAAGCTCATCGAGGGCGTGCGCGCGGTCGCGGGCGACACGGAATTCGGCGTCAGCCGCGGCCGTCTGCTGCCGGACTATCGCGTTCTCCCCTTGTCGGAAGTGACGGCGGAGACGCGCCAGCGGCTGCAGGACAGCCTGGTTCTGGTGCATGGCGGCATGGCTCAGGATGTGGGGCCGATTCTGGAAATGGTCACCGAACGCTACCTGCTCCGTTCCGAAGCCGAGTGGGTTGGCCGTCAGCAGGCAGGCAAGATTCTGGATGAAATTCTCCACGATCTCCACAGCGGGGATGTGCGCGACCTCGGCGGCACGACCCAGAGAAATTTTGATGGGCCGATTCAGACCATCATTCCCTGGGCCAGCAATCTCTTCACCGAGACGCTGATTGCGGAGGTTCGCAAGGCTTTCGGCCAGGACTTCTGGGGCTTCTGGATGTTGGGCGGCATGTCGGGCGGCGGCATGGGCTTCATCTTCGATCCAGAACGGAAGGCCGAGGCACAGCTCCGGCTCGGCACCCTGATGCGCGAGGTCAGCCGCGGGCTTGCCAGCGGCGTTCCGTTCGCCATGGAACCCGTGGTTTACGACTTTTCCATCAACGAACGCGGGACCTACGCGGAGTTCCTAACCGGCAATTCCGCAATGCTGCCGGAGGGCTACTACGACCTGATTCTGCCCTCCGTTCTGCGCAAGGACCAGCGGTCGCTGTCCACCAGCGAACGCTCCGATCTGGAACGGTTCAGCCTTTCCTGCCACGAAGGCACCAGCTCTCTTGATCGCGCACAAAATTTTCTTGATCGCCTTCTGCCGCATCGGATCGGAGCAGAGGAACACGGCGACACGCTCGACGCGCTGCTGAAGCAACATGGCTTCGATCCCATCGAGCACGAACGCATTCAAACGCAGTTACGCGCAGGGCGAATCGGACTCGCGCAGAATCGCCTTCCCGTCTCCAGCCGGATTGAAGACGCCCCGAAGGATCAGGTTTTGGACGCCAGATCGGGCTTGAAGGCACGCTATCGCCGGCTCGGCGCGGAGGCGCTCGCTTCCGGCGCAGTTGCCGTCGTCACTCTGGCCGGCGGGGCAGGCAGCCGCTGGACCCATGGCGCGGGCGTCGTGAAGGGCCTCAATCCCTTCTGCCGCCTCGCGGGAAAGCATCGCACCTTTCTGGAAGTGCATCTGGCGAAAAGCCGGCGCATTGGCCGCATTTATGGCGCTGCCGTGCCGCATGTCATCACCACCAGCTACCTGACCCACGAGCCCACCGAGCAGTCTCTGGCCCGCAACGGCAATTATGGATACGAGGGGCCGCTTTATCTTTCGTCCGGGCGCTTTGTCGGGCTGCGTTTCGTCCCCATGGAGCGGGACCTGCGTTTTGCCTGGGAACAGACGCCCCAGCAGATGCTCGACGCGCAGGCTCAAAAAGTGCGGGAAAGCACGCGCGCAGCACTGCTGGCCTGGGCACGGCAGGCTGGCGAAGGAAGCGATTACACCGACAACCTTCCTCTGCAATGTCTCCATCCGGTCGGCCACTGGTACGAAGTGCCCAACATGTTTCGCAACGGCGTGCTGCGGAAGATGCTGGAAGAAAGGCCGTGTCTGCGCTATCTGATGGTTCACAACGTGGACACGGTCGGGGCCGACCTCGATCCGGAAATTCTCGGCTGGCACATCGCTCGCCAGGCAGCCATGACCGTGGAGATGGTGACCCGGCGCATCGAGGATCACGGCGGCGGGCTCGCCTCGCTCGATGGGCGCCTGCGCCTGATTGAAGGCATGGCCATGCCCGACGAGGAAACCGAGTTCCGGCTCTCCTGCTACAACTCCAACACCTTCTGGATCGACATCGACGCACTGCTGAAGGCTTTCGGCCTGGACCGGGACTCGCTGGGCAATCCGGAGAAGGTTGCCGCTGCTGTGCGCTCGATGGCCGCCCGGATGCCGACCTACATCACGCTGAAAGATGTGAAGCGGCGCTGGGGCAAGGGGCAGGAGGATATTTTCCCGGTCGCTCAGTTTGAAAAACTTTGGGTGGACATGACGGCGTTGCCGGAACTTGCCTGCGAATACGTGATCGTGCCGCGCATGCGAGGCCAGCAACTGAAGGAGCCTGCGCAGCTCGACGGCTGGCTGCGAGATGGCTCGGCGGCTTTTGTCACCAAGCTCTGCGAGTTTGGCGATAACGCCTCTATTGATCCGGCAAGAAAACAGTGACATCGCTTCCCACCCGCCAACAGGTAGAAAAAAGCTATAAAGAGCTGTAAATATCCCATTTTAGGCGCAAAAACAAAAACGCGCCGAAGGTGGGGCACCCATATCATGGAATCCATGCTTCACAATTGAACGGTCACAGTGTCGATTACAGGCAAAATTCAAGATGGGTTGAGTCCTTGGTTTTTTGCTCTCTGATTTGTACAAGGGCGAGAAATGCGGCCTGACGCGCGAAGGGCGCAACCTGATGGCTGCGCCCTTCGAGGTTCAACCGGCGATGCCGGTTATGCGTTGGAGTGCATATTCGGTCCGGTCAGCTTCTCCTCAAGGGCCGCTTGCGCAGCCGCCAGCCTTGCCGTCAACAGACGGAAGGGAGAGCAGGAGACGTAGTTGAGGCCGACCTTGTGGCAGAACTTGACGGACTCGGGATCGCCGCCATGCTCACCGCAGATGCCGACATGGAGATTGGGCCGCGCGCTGCGTCCTTTGGCCGTGCCCATCTTTACCAGTTGGCCGACGCCCTGTTGATCGAGAGTGGCGAAGGGATCCTGCTTGAAGATGCCCGCTTTCAAATAGGCCGGCAGGAAGTGGTTGATGTCGTCGCGGCTGATGCCGAGGGTGGTCTGCGTCAGATCGTTGGTTCCGAAGCTGAAGAACTCAGCCTCTTCGGCGATCTTGTCGGCAGTGAGAGCCGCGCGCGGAATTTCAATCATGGTGCCCACCTTGTAATCGACGGTTACCCCTTTATCCTTGAAGACTTCAGAGGCAACACGGCGGATGATGGTGGCCTGATGGTGCATCTCTTCGATGGAACCGACCAGTGGAACCATGATTTCCGGATGCGGATCGCCGCCCTTGCTCTTGATGGTGGCAGCAGCCTCGAACAGAGCGCGAGCCTGCATCTCCGTGATCTCAGGGAAGGCGATGCCCAGACGGCAGCCACGCAGTCCAAGCATGGGGTTCACTTCGCCCAGTTCTTCGACCCGCTCCAGCAGTATATGCAATTCCTTCAGCTTGGGCGAGCGAGGCTTGGTGTCCTCAAGATGAGTAATTTCCACCAGCAGATCCGTACGCTTGGGCAGAAACTCATGCAGCGGCGGATCGAGCAGGCGAACAGTAACAGGCAGCGACTCCATGGCCTTGAAAAGGCCGAGGAAGTCGGCACGCTGCATGGGCAGCAGCTTTTTGAGAGCGGCGCGGCGATCCTTCTCGTTGTCCGCCAGAATCATGTCGCGCACGTGTCCGATGCGGTCCTCGGCAAAGAACATGTGCTCGGTGCGGCAAAGGCCGATGCCTTGGGCGCCGAACAGGCGTGCCATCTTGGCGTCGCGTGGAATATCGGCGTTGGCGCGAACCTGGAGACGGCGAACCGGATCGACCCAGCTCATGAATTTGACCAGATCCGGATCGTCAGGCTGCGCTTCCAGGGTCTTCAGTTTACCCGCGATGACGCGGCCGGTGGTGCCGTCCAGCGAAAGCCAGTCGCCTTCTTTGTAGGTGTGGCCCAGAACGCGCAGTTCCTTCTTGGCTTCGTCGACGGTGCAATCGCCGGCGCCAGCCACGCAGCACTTGCCCATGCCGCGAGTAACAACTGCGGCGTGAGAGGTCATGCCGCCACGCGACGTGAGAATGCCGTCCGCGACTTCCATGCCGGCGATGTCCTCAGGAGTGGTTTCGCCGCGCACCAGAATGATGTTCTCGTAGGTGCCCTTGTGGTGGTGCTTGACGGCGTCCTCGGCAGTGAAGACGATTTGGCCAACAGCCGCGCCCGGTGAGGCAGGCAGGCCGGTGGCCAGCACTTCGATCTTCTCGTCATTTTCCACCAGGCGGGGAACCAGGAAGTCGTACAACTGGTTGGGCTCGACGCGGAGAACGGCTTCGTCCTGGGTGATGAGTCCTTCGCGAACCATGTCGATGGCGATGCGGACAGCGGCCAGGCCGGTGCGCTTGGCATTGCGGGTCTGCAGCATATAGAGCTTGCCATCCTGGATGGTGAACTCAAAGTCCTGCATGTCGCGATAGTGCTTTTCCATCTTCGCGGTGATGCCACGCAACTGCTCATAGACCAGCGGCATGGCGCGTTCCAACTCACTGATCGACAGCGGCGTGCGCACGCCGGAAACCACGTCTTCGCCCTGCGCGTTCATCAAATACTCGCCAAAGAAGACATGCTCGCCGGTGGCGGGATTGCGCGTGAAGCCTACGCCTGTGCCGGAGTTCTCGCTCAGGTTGCCGAAGACCATGGCCTGCACGTTGACCGCTGTACCCAGCCAGTCGTCAATGCGGTTGATGCGGCGATAGGTCTTGGCGCGCTCATTCATCCAACTGCGGAAGACAGCGTCGCGGGAGGCAACCAATTGCTCCAGCGGATCCTGCGGAAAAGGCTTGCCGGTCTCTTTAAGAATCAGCTTCTTGTATTCGGCGATGATTTCTTTCAGCGCATCGGGCTGGAGTTCGTAGTCGAACTTGACCTTGGTGCGCTTCTTGACGCCATCGAAGATGTGCTCGAAACCTTTCTTTCCCATCTCCAGCACCACATCGCCGAACATCTGAATCAGGCGGCGGTAGGAGTCATAGGCAAAGCGAGGATTGTTGCTGCGCTTGGCCAGCGCTTCAACGGCTTCATCGTTGAGGCCCAGGTTGAGAATGGTGTCCATCATGCCGGGCATGGAGAACTTGGCGCCGGAGCGAACACTCACCAGCAGGGGATTTTCTCCCTTGCCCAATTTCTGGCCCTGCAGCTTTTCCAGCCGCTCCAGAGCGGCGTACATCTCTTTGTCGACCTGGGGATCGAGAGCGCCACGCATGAACTCGCGACAAGCTTCGGTCTGAATGGTAAATCCCGGAGGAACCGGCAATCCGGCATTGGTCATCTCTGCCAGCCCGGCACCTTTTCCGCCCAGTTCATCCTTCATGCGGCCATTGCCATCAGCCTTGCCGCCACCGAAGAAATATATGTGTTTGGTTGACGATGAGTCTGCCTTGCGAGCAGACGCCTTACCCACAGCGCCCTGCGTCATGGTTTGGAACCCCCGTACATAGGATGCCGCAACTGCTGTCCGCAGGGCTGGGTGGCAAGACGGAGGTTCAACGCATCAACAAAAATAGTTTTCAGGCTGAACCCCTTCGCGCCATCCAGACATCGGGCAGCTTTGCGCGGTTTGTTTGATCGCAAGAAGATTTAGTCCTTTGAAGATACGGTTGCCTGTGCCGAAGGTCACATACGATCTGCCTTTTATTGGGCTCGCGTTCCATTTTTTCACGTTAAATTTCGTAATGTGGTACAAAAACCATCGTCAAGCAGGAATTCTGAGTTGTGACGGGTACTTCCGCACGGCGGAGTCTTCATAATGGACGCCGGAATGCGATTTTGTGACCACAATGCGGGACAGAAGTACGCGACGCAAACCCACCAAAGCCAAGATTTCGGCCACATGCGGAGAAGGATTCATCACTGTGAAGAGATGACCAGCCGCACGGGCACTGGCGTAGAGCGAGAGCAGGGCCGAGATGCCGGCGGCGTCGATGCGCTGGACCCGATCGAGGTCAAGCGTCACGTTTTGCTGGCGCACCAGCGGGGAGAGCCAGACCAGCAGCTTCTGCTCGTTTCCTTTGACTAACTCAGTCAGTTCGGCCTGTTCGATGGCGGGCATGATCGCCGTGTCCATCGGGATTGAAATCGTTCCGGTCATAAGTGAACCTCCTTGTAAACCGGTTTGCGGCTTGGGGGCGCCGTGATGTTTGAGCCTTCATGCTCTCTTTGAAATGCAGATGGGCGGCCAAAGCTACGGGAGAGGGAATATGCTGAAATCGCAGGAGATGAGAGCATTTTAGGATTTCATGCCGCTCTTCCAGGTGTTCGTTTGCGCCGGGCGCCGTCCGGAATTGAACACGCTGACCTTCAATACGCAAAGAGGTGTGCCGGCGGTTCCATGCAGAATGCCTTACCCAAACATTTGCTGAACTCAGTGCCCTGCCAGACGCCGGGCTTGCCCAGTTGCCTGAGCCGGGAGCGGGTGCGCGCCTTAGCGCTGGAAACAGGATTCGCCGAGGCGGGGTTGGTTGCGCTTCCCTATGCGAACCAGGAGCGGGAAGCGGCGCGCTTCGAGGAGTGGGTGCGGGCGGGACATGCGGGCTCCATGCGCTACATGGAACGCAACGGCGAGGATGGGCGCCTGCTGCGGTCGAGGGTGGAGATTCCTTTTCCGTGGGCGCGTTCGGTGGTGGTCTGCTGGTCCAACTACAACAGCTCACAGACGCACGCAACCGATCCGGCAGCCGAGGGCGCGGGATGGATTGCGCGCTACGCATGGTCAAGCAAAGTGGAGGCCAGCGGCGCACGGCGGCCCAGAGATTATCACAAGGTGTTGCTGAAACGTATGAAAGCCATGGAAGCGCGGCTGCACGAGGAGCTTGGCTTTTTCGAGGCGCGAGCTTTCGTTGACACCGGGCCGGTGATGGAGCGAGCTTTGGCCGCCGCGGCTGGCCTTGGATGGACGGGAAAGAACACCTGCCTGATCCATCCAAAGCTTGGTTCGTTTGGATTTTTGGCGGTTCTACTCACATCTCTCGAAGCCGAAAAGGAAGAAGCGCCCAACGGGCCTTTCGGCCGCTGCGGAAGCTGCCGCCGCTGCCTGGAGGCCTGCCCAACGGGCGCGCTGATTGCTCCTCATCAAATGGATGCGTCGCGGTGCATCGCGTACCTGACCATCGAACACAAAGGGGCAATCGCGCCGGAGTTGATGGCGGGCATGGGACGGCAGGTCTTCGGCTGCGACATTTGCCAGGACGTTTGCCCCTGGAACCGGCGAGCGCCTGCAAGCACGGATTCGGAGCTGGCAGCGCGCCTGGAGCTGGTAAATCCAGCGCTGGAAAGTCTGGCGGCGATGGATGAAGCCGCGTTCGAGGAAAAGTTCAACGGCTCGCCGGTGCGCAGGGCGGGATTTTTGGGGTTTCGGCGCAATGTGGCCATTGCGATGGGCAACAGCGGACTGGACCGGTTTACGCCGTGTCTGGAAAAATGGACCGGAGCGGCGGACGATGGATTGCGCACGGCGGCGCGATGGGCGCTCGATAGGCTGCGCGGCAAATAGCGTCTATCCTTGAAGAAGAGTTCATTTCAGGGAATCTCTATATAAGTTTCTTGGAAATGCAGCATTTTCTCAGGGGCCAAGGCCCACGGTTTTTTGCAGGTTTTATGTTCGGGCTGAAGCCCGTACCCTTTAAAACATAGGCTTGTTCAGAGCTTTCCTGGAGTTGCGCACGGCGGGTGAGAGAAACCGCAGAGACGCTTGAGCGGAAGAGCAGGAGCAACGCGTGGAAGATCTCTCAAATTCCGGGATTCCGGTCGAGACGGCAGTCGTAGCTGACAGCGCTGCGGGTGCAATGGATGCGACGGCAAAGCCTGATTCAGGCCTCAAACGCAGCCTCTTGAAGGAACTGGTGAGCTACCTGCTGGACAGCGAAGTCCACACCTTTGCCTTTAGCGTGGCGGCCAACGCGATTCTTTCGTTCATTCCCTTTATTGTGCTGCTCTACACACTGGTAGATACGGTTTTTCACCACTCCGAAATGATGAAGCTCGTCATCAATGACATGGTCATTTATTTTCTTCCATCGAGTCAGGATTTTTTTGTCAGGAGCCTGGATAAGGTGGCATATACATCTTCGCGGCATGGCATCCAGGTTTTTTCGCTGATTATGATTCTGGTGGCCTGCACAGGCATTTTTTTGCCCTTGGAAGTGGCGCTGAACAAAGCCTGGGGCGTGACGAAGAGCCGCAACTATCTGGCTAACCAAGCGGTTTCCTTCGGGCTGGCGCTTCTGATGCTGGCGCTGGGCTTGGGCTGCATCGCATTGAACGCAAAGGTGCGCTACATGGCGGCAGCCACATTCTCCCCACAGGCAGATAGCTTCATGTTTCACGAGATCAGCTCGATTGTGCTGGCCACATCCACAGGCATCGCTTCGATTCTGTTTTTCTTTTCGATTTACTGGGTACTGCCCAACCGCAAGATTTCACCTTGGCCGGTTTTGCGCACTGCGATCTTCACGGGGATCATCTGGCTGGTTTCCAAATATGCCTTTGAAGCCGTTCTGCCGCACATGGATCTGAGGGGGCTTTATGGGCCGTTCTATGTTTCCGTGAGCCTCTTGTTCTGGGCGTATGTCTCGGGGCTGATTCTGTTTGCCGGGGCGAAGTTCAGCGTGGGTCGGCTGGAGAACAAGAAGAGTTAAGACCCCCGTGAAATCTGGCAGGCCAAGGCAAGGCCTTGACCGATTTACCCTCCTGTAGATTGGCGGATATGTTGTTCTAAGAAGAGCAGTTGCGCTCAGTGAGCGGCACTGCGCGACAGCGCGCGACGGCAACTGCGAAATAATGGAAGGAATGCAGACGACAAGAAAACAGATGAATGCTGTTGGGTTCGATTTCGGCACAACCAACAGTTCAGTGGCGCTCGCTACGGGCGATTCACAGGTACGGCTTGCTTCATTTCCGTCCGGCGGAGCGGAGATTTTTTCCTTCCGCTCAATCCTTGATTTTGAACAGTACAGAACCCCTGCCGGAACACGGCGAACCCACGTGTTTACAGGCCCCTCCGCCATTGAGCACCATCTTGACGCGGAGGATGCGGACCGCCTCATCCAATCGCTCAAATCGCATCTTCCCAGCCACGCGCTGACCGGCACCGAGGTTTTTGGCCGCCGGTACAAGCTGGAAGAAATGCTCGCCCGCATGATCGGAGATCTGCGCAAACATGCGGAAACGCAATTCGAGAGCCCCATTCGTTTTGCCATGGCGGGGCGTCCGGTGCATTTCGTCGGCGCAGAAACAGAAGAGGACGATGACTTTGCCGTTTCGCGGTTGCGAGATGCTTTCAAGCTTGCCGGCTTTGAGCGCGTGGATTTTGAAATGGAGCCGGTCGCCGCGGCCTACGCATACGAATCCACACTCGATCACGATGAGCTGATTCTGATCGGCGACTTTGGCGGTGGGACCAGTGACTTTTCCTTGCTGCGTGTAGGCCCGGAAGTGCGCCACCGCGGACGTACTGCGAAGGATCTGCTTGGCACAAGCGGCTTGGGGCTTGCCGGAGATGCCTTCGACGCGCGCATCATCCACGAACTGGTTTCGCCCGCGCTGGGGTCGAATTCGGAGGCGCGCTCGCTGAACAAACTTCTGCCCGCTGTTCCGGCGTGGATTTATGCCAAGCTCGAGCATTGGCATCATCTTTCATTCCTGCGCACAAGCAACGTTAGCGAAATTCTGCGGAGCGCCCATCGGCGAGCACTGGAGCCGGAAAAGATCGAGTCCCTTATCGCCATCATCGACGAGAATCTCGGCTATCAACTCCACCGGGCTGTGCAACAGGTGAAGTTTGAATTGTCGCGCAGTCAGGCTGCGGAATTCCGCTTTGACGAAGGCAGCCTGAATCTCCGAATCCCCGTCACGCGCCGCAAATTTGAATCGTGGATCAAGAATGAGTTGCATTCCATCGAAGAGTGCGTTGATGCGCTGCTGCTGGTTTCAAGTGTCGATCCGCGCGACGTTGACCGCGTTTTTCTTACCGGAGGAAGTTCTTTCGTGCCGGCTGTACGCCGCATCTTCGTCGCAAGATTTGGGGAGCAACGCATTCGCAGCGGGAACGAATTTACCTCCGTCGCTCACGGCCTGGCGCTGCGCGCGGCGGAGTCATGGCATCAACCTGCAAAGCAGACCGGGCACGGAAAGTTGCCGCGAAAATAGAGCGTGATGTCCGAGCTCTTTTAGAGATAGTGTATGGTTGCGAGGGCGTATTTGGAGCGCCAGGGCTTTTCGTTTCTCATCGCGTCAGCAATACAGGAGAATGGGGAATTGCGGCTGGTTTCAGCGACCTGCAGGATGAAGAGTTGGAGTTGAATGTCGATTCTCAAGGCGCCTTCCAAACTGGATGCATGGTTGCTCGATGAATTTCCAGCTTACTATCGCGGCTACGCCCAGAAGCAATAGGCCATAAGTCCCAAAAACATTCCGGAGAAACACCTGCTGCCAAAGATAAAAGCTATAGGACAGCCTGCCGGTAAATTCCAGATGCCGCCATTCAAGCGCTTTGGCTGGTAGGGATGCCGGATTCAAACTTGTGCAGCCTATCATGAGGGCAATCAACATAGATTCAGTAAGGGGAATCAAGGACTGATAGCGATAGATTTCCCAGATCAACGCCGGGGAACATAGCCAGAAGAGCGCATTTCCGTGGCGGCCAAGCCACGTCACGATAGTTTGATATTCGAGCAGAAAAGCTAGAGCATTTTGCCTGATGGTGTAGAGTGGATAAGGCGATAATCCGCGGCATGAGCTCACATGGCGCGAGCATATTCGGATGATTTGCGGCGGAAGCTGTTGGAGGCCCATGACCGGGGTCAAGG
>Ga0255353_1001162_pt1 | contig 15338 bp, 9 predicted proteins | sample HBST25metaG_FD_189941 | JGI IMG/M metagenome (GOLD analysis project Ga0255353, IMG submission 189941) | Peat soil microbial communities from Stordalen Mire, Sweden - H.B.S.T25 | ecosystem: Environmental > Terrestrial > Soil > Wetlands > Peat | place: Sweden: Norrbotten County, Stordalen Mire...
GCCGTCAACCCCATCGATGGCCGCATGACGGTCATCGAGATGAATCCTCGTGTCTCGCGCTCCTCGGCGCTGGCTTCGAAGGCAACAGGCTTTCCCATCGCCAAGATTGCCGCCAAGCTGGCCGTGGGTTACACGCTCGACGAAATTCCCAACGACATTACGCGCAAGACTCCTGCCTGTTTTGAGCCGACGATTGATTATGTCGTCGTGAAAATTCCCAAGTGGCAGTTTGAAAAGTTTCCCGGCTCCGATGAGACGCTTGGTCCGCAGATGAAGTCGGTGGGCGAAGTGATGGCTATTGGCCGCACCTTTAAGGAAGCCTTGATGAAGGCCTGGCGCGCGCTGGAGACGGGCAAGAAAACCGGCGCGGAGGTTCTGGAGCCTCGGCGGCTGACGCAGATGCTGGTAACTCCGCGGCCTGAACGCCTCGGCTACATTCGCTACGCATTCGAACGCGGCATGAGCGTGCGCGAAGTGGCGCGGCTCACTGGCATGGACCCATGGTTTCTGCATCAGGTTCGCGAGATCACCCTGGCGCAGATGGCTCTTGCTGAAACGACTCCAGATGACATCGGTACGGACCAGCTTCGCCAGCTCAAGCGGCTTGGTCTGAGCGACGAGCGCATCGCGACTGAATGGAAATTGGAAGGTCACGCAGGTATCCAGCAGGTGAGGGAACTGCGCGAAGCCAAGGGCATCAAACCGGTATTTAAGCTCGTGGACACCTGCGCGGCCGAGTTCGAGTCCATGACGCCCTACCTCTACTCAACCTATGAAGAAGAGGACGAGGCGCCGCCGACCGCCAAGCGCAAGATCATCATTCTCGGCTCAGGGCCGAACCGGATTGGGCAAGGCATCGAGTTCGATTACTGCTGCTGCCACGCGGCCTTCGCGCTCAAAGAAGATGATTACGAGACGATCATGGTCAACTGCAATCCGGAGACCGTTTCGACCGATTACGACACCAGCGACCGCCTCTATTTTGAGCCGCTGGTGCTGGAAGATGTGCTGGCAATCTACAACCACGAGGCGCAGTCCGGCGCGGAGATTGGAATGATTGTGCAGTTTGGCGGGCAGACGCCGCTGAATCTTGCACAGCGTCTGCGCGCAGCCGGCGTGCCCATCATCGGCACTTCACCCGAATCGATTGATCTGGCCGAAGACCGCAAGCGATTTGGCAAGCTGCTCGACGAGTTGAAGATTCCGCAGCCCGCTGGAGGCACAGCCACCAGCGTGGAAGAGGCGCTGGCCATCGGCGAGCGCATCGGCTACCCGGTGCTGGTGCGGCCCAGCTACGTGCTTGGCGGACGGGCCATGGTCATCGCGTATGACGCCGAGGCCGTGGCTCAATACATGATGCAGGCGGTCGAGTATTCGCAGGAACGGCCGGTGCTGGTCGATCACTTTCTGGAGAGCGCCATCGAAGTGGACGTGGATGCCCTCTGTGATTCCGAGGATGTAATCATCGCAGGGATCATGCAACACATTGAAGAGGCCGGCATTCACTCCGGCGATTCGTCTTGCGTGCTGCCCGCCGTGAGCATCCGTGCAGAGACGCTGGAGACCATCCGCACCTATACCCGCAAACTCGCCCTGGCGCTTAAAGTAGTCGGCTTGGTCAACCTGCAACTCGCCATCCAGCACGACGCTGAGGGCCAGGATCACGTCTTCATCATCGAAGTGAATCCTCGTGCCTCGCGTACCGTGCCTTACGTCTCGAAGGCCACAGGGATCCCCCTCGCCAAAGTGGCTGCGCGGCTGATGACGGGCCGCAAGCTGCGCGAATTGTTGCCCGAGCAGCTTGCCACGGGCAGGGACCTGGAAACCGGCACGCATTTTTACGTTAAGTCGCCGGTTTTCCCCTGGAACAAATTCGCCGGTGTGGATACGGTTCTGGGGCCGGAGATGCGCTCGACCGGCGAAGTAATGGGCGTGGCCGCGACCTTTGGCGAGGCGTTTGCCAAGGCGCAGCTTGCAGCGGGGCAGGTGTTGCCCACCAGCGGCACGGTCTTCTTCAGTGTCAACGATCCCGACAAGCCCGCGGTTGTTGACCTGGTGCGACGCTACGTTGATATGGGCTTCAAGATTGTGGCTACGGAGGGCACGGCCAATGTGCTGGAAAAGGCTGGGATCGTTGTGCAGAGGGTTTTCAAGGTCAAGGAGGGCCGGCCCAACATCGTGGACCTGATCAAGGGCGACCGCATCCAGCTTCTTGTCAATACTCCGCGCGGGCAGGATACTTTCTTTGATGAGAAGGCGATTCGCCGGGCCGCGGTGCTCGCGCGGATTCCTTCCATTACCACCATCGCCGCCGCACAGGCCGCGGTGGAAGGCATCCATGCCATGCAAAGCCGCCAGACCACGGTCTACGCTTTGCAGCAATTGCACGCGACTACCGGCTCGTGAAAATCTGATCTCGGGAAACGGGCGCCGGAGGTTCTTCGCGTGACGGAGCAGGAAAGACATGAAATCCTGGCGTCTCTGGAGCAGGGGCCAACGGCTCTGCGCAAGGCATTGGAGGGCGTGACAGAGGAGATGGCCGCGCGCGCTCCCGCTCCGGGAAGCTGGTCCATCCTCGGATGCGTTGAGCACCTTGTCATCTCCGAAGAATATCTTTTCCGGCAAATCATTGAGTCCGCGCACGCCGACGCTCCGCTCATCAACGAAAAGCGCGAGGCAGCCATCCCTGTCCGCGGCTTAGACCGATCCGAGCGCATGGAATCTCCTCCGGAGGGCTGCCCGAGCGGGCAATTCGTCACGCTGCAGGAAGCTGTCGAACGGTTCCACGCCAATCGGGAGCGGACGATCAATTTCGTTCGGGGGAACACGGAAGACCTCCGTTCCAGGATTACCTCACATCCGATCATGGGCACAGTGAATTGTCACGAGATGCTGCTGTCGATTGCCGTTCATTCCCTGCGGCACATAAAACAAATTGAAGAAGCCAAAGCCGCGCTGGTTTGATTCCTTTCCGATCATATGCGCTGCGATTTTCCACGGTCCAGGCGTGAATTGGCGAGCCGGTTGTCTACAATAAACTCATGTTGCTTGAAGGTATCTTCGCCGCCATTCCCACGCCCTTTTACCCTGACGAGCGTGTCTACTATCGAAAAATCGAAGCCAATGTGGCTCGCTACTCGCGCAGCCTGCTTTCGGGAATGCTGCTTTTGGGCTCAACGGGCGAAGCTCCGTACCTTGACGACGCCGAGACCCGCGAAGTGTTGCGCGTAGCAGCCGATGCCGCGGCGCCGGACAAGGTGCTCATCGCCGGTGTGGGGCGCGAGAGTGTAAAGGCTACGGTTGCGCTGGCAGAGGCTGCTGCCAAATTCCGTTACGACGCCGTTCTGGTCCGCACGTCTACGTACTTTGCGAGCCAGATGTCGCCAGCCGCCGTGCTCAACTATTTCCGCAGCGTGGCTGACCGCTCGCCCCTGCCGGTGGTGCTCTACAACATTCCCCGCTTCGTTCCGTACAACATTCCCATCGAAGTGGCAGCAGAACTGGCGCAGCATCCCAACATACTCGGCATCAAGGACTCCAGTGGCAGTCTTGAGCGGATTCGCGCTTTGGTCGCGGCAACCGCTGGCGCACAGCGGCGAACCGTGACAGTGACGCCCATTTTTGAGGCTGTGACCGGACGCATGTTGACGCCCAAAGCCGGAAACGGCGATACGCTTGTCTCCATCGGTGGCCAGAGCGGCGGCGTGGCTGTCGCGGCGGCTCCGCAGATCAAGACGCGAACCAAAGAGGTGGGTTTCCAGGTACTGACCGGGGCAGCCTCAAATCTGCTTGAGTCGTTGGAGGCAGGCGCGTCTGGAGGCATATTGGCCATGGCCGCGTTCGCCCCGCAGGCTTGTCAGGAAGTCTATCTGGCATGGAAGGACCACGACCTCAAACTTGCCGAAGAGAAACAGAAGCGCATCAGCGGCCCCAATCAGCGCATCGTCGGCGAGTTAGGGATTGCGGGGGTCAAGTACGCTTGCGATTTCAACGGCTACTACGGAGGCCGCGCCCGCGCTCCGCTGCTGCTGTCCACTTCCGCCGAAAAGGCTGAGATTGAAACGCTGCTGGCCGGGATTCGAAACTAGGACTCAGTTTTATTTGCGCCCGGCCAGATGAGATTTTCCGGCCCCAGCAGATTTCTTTCGACAACTGACCCCAGCACCAGCGATGTCGATGTGGTTCCGAAGGGCGTCAGGGAGTCGATTACATGGTTCAAATGTTCGACCGAGATGACATTCACCTTCATGATGAACGAGTCCGCGCCGGTCCCGCGGTGACACTCGACGACCTCGGTCATGGAGCGGATCTGGGCGGTCAGCCGGGACAACACATCGCCCACTATGCTCATGCGAATGAAGGCCGTGATGGGCAAGCCTACCTGCAACGGACTGATGTCAGCGCGGTAGGCGCGGATGATGCCCTCATCTTCCATGCGGCGGACGCGCTGCGCGGCGGCAGGCGTGGAAAGCCCTACGCGGCGGCCCAATTCGGCAAAAGAGATGCGGGCGTCCTTTTGCAGTTCGACGAGCATCTTCCATCCCACCGCATCCAGCAGTTTTTCCTTGGGCGAATCGGACAATCCATGCCTCCTTTGTAGATTGCTTTACGTTCATAAAGTATATGCGCGTAAAATCGAATATTCCATTAAGGGCCTATAGCAATAGCGGTGAATTGTCCTTCACTGGCGCTTATCTGCTGTCCTGATCTTCGGCGCCTTGCTTATCCGGGCCGCTTCATTTAACTTGGACTCCATCTCGCACATGCAGGTGATCTTGTGTCTTTACGTTCCCGTTCCAGTCTTGTGGTGCTGTTCTGCGCCGTGTGCGCACTCACTTTCGCGCAGCTTTGCCTTGCTCAGCAAGCCGCTGAGGCATGGAGCTCGCCCCATTTTTCCCTCGCGCCACGGGCTTTGTATGAGGCTGCGTCGGCGGTAAGCGCGCCGGAAGGCGCGAATGCGACCATACTTGTCGACGACGAGAGTTATTCTTTCGACGAAGCGGGACGTATCCAGCACGTTTCGCACATTATCTACAAAGTGCTCACACAAAAAGGCGCAGAAGGATGGGATTATCTCTCAGTGGGCTGGGAACCATGGCATGAGGCGCGCCCGGCGATTCGGGCAAGAGTGGTTACGCCGGATTTTTCTGTGCATGAGCTGGATCCGTATACGATCACAGAGGCGCCAGCGCGCGGGGGCGATTACAAAACCTACAGCGACGGCAAGAGGCTCCATGCGCCCTTCCCAGCGATTGCTCCCGGCGTGGTTGTTGAGGCAGAGTATACCCAGCGCGAGACAGAGCCGCTCTTCGCTCCGGGCCATGTGGGGCGCATCGTCTTCGGGCAGGAGCGAGTTCCGGTGGAGCATAGCCGCGCGGTTTTCGATGCGCCATCCTCACTGACGCTGCGCATCGGAACCCTGCTACTGCCGGATTTGAAACCTATGCACACTGAGGCAAACGGACGGGTTACGCTCATCTACGACCTGGGCCGCTTGGAAGGGATGGACCCGCAGGAGCCGAATCTTCCGCCGGATGTAGCCACTTATCCGGAGATCGCTTTTTCCACCGGGCCATCGTGGCAGGGAATGGCTGCCGAGTACTCGAAGATCGTCGATAGCCGTGCCAATTCTGCTTCAGTGCAAGCCATTGTGGACCAGTTGATTGCCGGCAAGAAAGGGCGCGCGGAAAAGGAAGGCGCGATACTGGACTACCTGGACCGCGAGGTTCGCTATACGGGCATCGAATTCGGCGAAGCCGCGATTATGCCCCACGATCCCGCCGACACGCTGAACAAAAAGTACGGCGACTGCAAGGACAAAGCCACGCTGCTCGTTACCATGCTGCGGGCTGCCGGAGTTCCGGCCTACGTGGCGTTGCTCAACGGCGGTTCGCGGATGGATGTGCCCGCTGAGCTCCCGGGGATGGGCCTCTTCGATCACGCCATCGCATATGTACCCGGCACCCCGGCGCTCTGGATCGACGCCACTGACCGCTATGCGCGGCTGGGTCAGTTGCCCGCCGGTGATCAGGGCAGGCTGGCGCTGATTGCCCGGCCGGAAACGACTTCACTGGTGAAGACGCCGGAGTCGGCCTCGCGGGATAACGTTCTGCTGGAGTATCGCGAGTTGGCGCTCGGTGAGAATGGCCCGGCGACGGTGACGGAAAGAACCCAGCCCACGGGCGTCTTCGAGTCGCAATACCGCTTCTTCTATGCGGACAAGCCCGGCAATGAGACCAGGGACGGCCTCACCGGATACGTGAAGGGGCAATACGTTGCCGAAAAAGTGGGCAGCGTGGAGCGCACCGATCCTGCCGACCTCTCACGCCAATTTGAGCTGAAGCTGGTGGGCGAAAAGGCCAAGCGGGGCTATACGGACCTGGACAGCGCGGTAGCGGCAATTCGCCTGGACGGACTCTTCCAGCGCCTGCCCGAAGATCTGAAGCGCAAAGACGACACTGAGGACAAGAAGAAGGACGACGACGACAAGGATAGACCCAAAAAACCGCGCACGGTGGACTGGGAATTGAACGAGCCTTTCAGCGCCGAGTGGAATTACAGGATTGTGCCGCCAGCAGGGTTTGTGCCCAAGGAACTTCCTCCGGACGCCGCGATTCAAGCTGGTCCCGCGCTGCTGACCGAGAAGTTTTCCACGGAGAAGGACGGCGTGGTGACCGCGCATCTGACGTTTGATTCCGTCAAGCGGCGCTACACGGTGGCCGAGGCAACCGAGCTGCGCAACAGGGTGGCGGAGCTGACGGCGGGGACCGCGATCTTTGTCAACTTCGAGCCTCGAGCCGCAGTGCTTCTGCATGAAGGCAAGGTCGGCGAGGCGCTGGCCGCCTATCGCAGCCTGGTCACACAGTACCCCAACGTAGCCGTTCACCATTTGCAGGTGGCCAAGGTGCTTTTGGAGGCGGGGATGGGCGAGGCGGCGCGCGCCGAAGCTCGTCAGGCGGTAAAGCTGGACCCCAGCTCCGCGCTGGCCGAGAGAACGCTGGCGGATATCCTGAAGCACGATCTTGTGGGCCGGGATATGCGTGCAGGAAGCGATTGGGCGGGAGCAGCCGAAGCCTACCGCGCCGCGGTGCGCTTGGACACAGATGACCATACCGCGCAGGCTAACCTTGCGATCATGCTGGAGCACGACCCGGTGGGCCGGCGCTACGGTGGCCAGGCGAAGATGAAGGAGGCCATTGCCGAGTACCAGAAACTGGGCCAGGATAAGCTGGTACAGTTGGGCCTGACCAACAACCTCGCCTTTGCACTTTTTTACGGCGGCGATCCGGATGGAGCTATCAAGGCCGCGCAGACATTGAATCCTCAACCCATCCCGCTGATAGCTGCCAGCGAGGCCATTCTGCACGGAAGCAAGGCTGGGCTGGCCGAGGCCAACAAACGCTCCACGGACGACGCATCCTTCAAAAGCACGGCGCGCACGGCAGGCGAAATGCTGATGAGAATACGCCAATATCCATTGGCTGCCGATTTTCTGGAAGCGGGCGCAGCCGGAGACAACGCGGCCCAGACGATGGGACTGGCATCGATGCTGCGCGGAGCGCAACACCACGAGGATATACACTTCGCCAACACGCCTGCCGACCTGGTAAAGCGTGCCTATCTGCTTACCATGTCTCCAGATCTGACCCAAGCCGAACTGGAGGCGGTCTCCAGCCGGAACGCGCGCGCGGTGATGAAGAATGAGGATGCCGAGGAAATGAAGCAGGCGCTTGCGTCCGGCAAGAAGATGAATAGCTGGCTGGCGCGCGAGGACGAATCGCAAGACGTGGAAATCGACATCCGGTTACAGCAGGTTGATCCCAAGATCGAAGGCAACGACGCAACCGGCTACCGCGTGAAGGTGCAGATTCCCGGAGGCATGAATCTTACGTTCTTTGTAGTGAAGGAAGACGGGCAATACAAGCTGCTGGACACGGACGACAAACCCAATTCGATTGCGCTGGAGATGCTGGACCGCTTCCGTGCCGGCGACCTTGCGGGCGCAAAGACGCTGCTCGATTGGCTGCGCGAAGACCTTCATCTGGAGGGCGGCGACGACCCGCTGGGAGGGCCGATCTTTCCGCGTTTCTGGATCAAAGGACAGTCCGCCGATGTACGCAAGATGAAGCTGGCCGCGGCATCGATTCTCGTCGGCACCAAGCCCACCGCCGCTGAGGGCGTTGAGCTGCTGGAAGAAGCGCGCAAAGACGCTGCAGGGGAGCGCGAGCGAACCAACATTCTGCTGGCTCTGGCGGAGGGCTACGCAGCGCAGGACAATTTTGCGAAGCTCGAGGAGGTTTCTTCGGCGCTGCTCAAGCAGGAACCGGAATCCCGGCGGGTCTTTCTGTTGAATGTGGATGCGCTCCTGGGGATGGGACGGAACGGCGAGGCCATCGCCCTGGCCGACGAGCGGTTGAAGCTGCTGGATGGCGACCAGGATGCGCTGCTGATGAAGATGCAGATCGAGGCGAATCGCGGCAACTTTGCGGCTGCTCGCGGATGGGCGCAAAAGCTGGTGGACCAGGGCAAGGAGAATGCGGAAATATTGAATAGCAGCGCCTGGTTCGCGCTGTTTACCGGAAAGGTCAACGAGACCGATATCGCCATGGCCATCAAGTCCACTCAGATGTCCAAGGACAATCCGCATATTCTGCACACGCTGGCCTGCCTGTATGCCGAATTCGGCAAAACCAAAGAGGCGCGCGACCTGCTGTTGCGCAGCATGGACGACTTGAACCTGGACGAGCCCAACGACGATTATTGGTACGCTCTGGGACGCATCGCCGAGCAGTACGGTGAACGTGAGATCGCCGTCGCTGACTATCGCAAACTGGAAAAGCCGAAGGAGAAGCTGGCAGTTTCCACGTCGAGCTACACGCTGGCGCAAGCAAGGCTCAAAGTGCTGGGAGTGAATGGCGGCGGGGCCGGCAAGTAAGCGCAAGCGGGAAGGGAACTGTGAGTAGCTACCGGGCCGACGCGAACTTGCGCCCTGATCGCGAAGCCGGGTCTTCCGGCCATCTCATCGCTCTGTGAATTTGTGAGCATTCGCAAGAAATCCCGCCTGCCTTACCGAACGTACGCCTACGCCGCGGACGTCAACCTCCCTGGGCACGTCCTCAAGAGCAATTCAGTATAGTCGTTCACCGGCTTTGCCGATCCGCGAATGATTGAAGCTCGATCCGACCGATGCCGTTCGCGAACTTGCCAACTCGCTAACTCCGCGCAGCGGAGGCGAACTAGCCGCACTTGATCTAAGATGCTCTCCCCCGCCATTCCTTCAGGTTGGCTGCGATGCAACCTGGCTGAAATCTTGTTTCTTATCAGCTATACCTCATAAGCAGGCGTTTGCAAACAATTTCAATGTCTTATGAGACGCTTACTCTAAAATTTCCGCGCCAGAGCCTCAGCCGTAAAAGCAGGTATTTACGTCGTTCGGCCAATTCCCAAAACGGCACGCAATCATCAATAGTTCGCAAGCGGGAAACGGTACGTTAGTAATCTGAAAGATTTCTCAGCGATGCCGAAGAAGAGAGAGAGGATAAAAGCCATGGCAGCCAGCGTGACCACCGGTTTCTCGATTCCAGCGGCTATTCCGACAGCCGGTGTGCGTTCCAGCCGACGCCGCTACATCACCCCTCAAGCGGGGCGCGCGCTCGAACTTCTGGCCCACTCCATCGAGTACCTTACCGATGAATTTGCGCGCGAGGGGATCGCCTTCTCCTCCCGGAATGAGCAGTTGGAGGCCGTGCAAATACTCATGGCGCTCAACCGCCAAGTCTATTTCGAGTGTCCCGAAGTACCGAGTTTTGGCGAGCGTTGCCGCGCGCTGCTCTATCATTCTCGATCGGCGTCGCTCATTCGATAGCCCGCACTCATCTCATCATTTGCACTGCTCCTTTGCCCACTAGTTCCTCCACCCGCTCGACCCATCCGCGATCCGCCGCCACGCTCATATTCTCCGGCTCCAGAATCGCCGCGTACTCGCCTTTCTTTTCCAGGTGCAGCATCACCTTACCCGGCCCCGGCGCCGCATCCGCTGCGCTCTTCAATTCAGTCAGCATCTCCTCCGTCGCGTGATCCAAATTGATGCGAATCCGCACCCCTGACGGCAGCTTTACCTGCACTTCTTCGAGCGCCACAATCGAGCTGACAGAAATCTTCGGCGCAGCGTCCTCATCGCCCATTAGCACGCCGCGCACCAGCACCGGAGCTTCCATCTTCAACTGCCCTGAGAGTCTTTCATAATCCCGCGAGAAACAGATCAGGTCGATTTTCCCCGTAGCGTCTTCCAGCGCCGCTTGCGCATACAGTTTCTGATCCCGCTTGCTTTTCTGCACGCGCAACCCGAGAATCATTCCGGCCACTTGAATCTCATCGGCCGGGTCCCCCTGTGTGCCCCAGCGTCTCTCTGGCGGCTTGCGCTCCAACGCCTCGGCCACGGAAATCACGCCCGCCAGATTACGCAGCTTCTCCGCATACTTATCCAGCGGATGTCCCGAGACAAAGAATCCCAGCACATCTTTTTCATTGGCCAGCCGCTCGCCCTCTTCCCAATCAGCCACATTCGGCAAATCTTCGCTGCTGTCCCGGCCCGCTCTTGGTCCCTCATCGAAGAGTCCGAACAGCCCGCTCTGTCCTTGCGCCGCGTCTCTCTGCGCCTTCTGCGCGCGCTCCATCGCCTTATCAACGGCGGCCATCAGCGGCCCACGCTTGCCCATTGAGTCCAGCGCTCCGGCCTTGATCAGCGACTCGAGCACGCGCTTGTTCATCACGCGCAGGTCAACCTTCTCGCAGAATTCCCAGATGCTTTTGAAGCGTCCGCCGGCTTCTTCGCGAGCCTTCAGAATCGAATCGATAGCGTTCCCGCCAACATTCTTTACCGCCGCCAGGCCAAAGCGGATCGCTTCGCCTTCCTGAGAGGCAAGCGGCGTAAACTGCGCCCCGGATGTCTGCACGTCCGGCGGCTCCACGCGAATACCCATCTCGCGGCACTCGCCGATATACTTGACCACGTTCTCCGGCTTCGATGTCTCCGAAGTCAGCAGCGCCGCCATGAACTCCGTGGGATAATGTGTCTTCAAATAAGCCGTCTGGTAAGCCAGCAGTGCATACGCCGCCGAGTGCGACTTATTAAATCCATACCCGGCAAACTTCTCCATCATGTCGAAGATTTCGCCGGCTGTCGCCTTGGGATGACCCGCTGCCGCAGCGCCTTCCATAAAGCGTGTGCGCTGCTCGGCCATGGCCTCGGCGTTCTTTTTCCCCATTGAACGCCGCAGTAAGTCGGCCTCGCCCAGCGAGTAACTCGCCAGCTTGTTTGAAATCTGCATTACCTGTTCCTGGTAGACGATAACTCCCAGGGTTTCTTTCAATATTCCTTCTAATTCCGGCAGCGCATACTCCACCTTGCGCCGCCCTAGCTTCCGCTCGATGAAGTCGTCAATCATTCCGCCTTGAATCGGCCCCGGCCTGTAGAGAGCATTCAGCGCTGTCAAATCCTCCACCGAATCCGGCCGGTACCGCCTGAGCACATCCCGCATCCCGCTTGATTCAAACTGAAACACTCCCGAGGTCAGCGCCGAGTGAAATACCTTCTTATAGGTTTCCGCATCGTCCAGCGGAATCGCCTCTATATCCACCTTCTCGCCGCGGTCTTTCTCGATCAGCTTCAGGCAATCGTCAATCACCGTCAGCGTCGTCAGGCCCAGAAAGTCCATCTTCAGCAGGCCCATCTTTTCGACGGATTTCATGTCATACGCGGTTACAATTTCGTCGTTCTTGGTCTTGGCCAGCGGCACCAGCTCGGTCAGCGGACGCGGCGCAATCACCACCGCCGACGCATGAACTCCCGACCCGCGCACCAGCCCCTCCAGCTTCTTCGCCGTGTCGATCAGTTCCTTGATCTGCCCGTCGGTCTTGTACGCCTTGCGCAGCTCCGCAACCTCTTCGAGCGCCGTGTCGATCGTCATGCCAATCGTCGCCGGAATCAGCTTTGCAATCCGGTCCACGTCTCCATACGGCATATCCATCGCGCGCCCGCAATCCTTGATTGCCGCCTTGGCCGCCATGGTGTTGAAGGTAATAATCTGCGCCACCTGCTCGCGCCCATACTTGCGCGTCACATAGTCAATCACCTCGCCCCGCCGGATCTGGCAAAAATCCACGTCGATATCAGGCATCTGTTTCCGCTCCGGATTCAAAAACCGCTCGAACAGCAACGCGTTTTGTAGCGGATCGATGTTGGTAATTCCCATCGAGTACGCCACCAGCGAACCGGCTCCCGAACCGCGCCCCGGACCCACCGGAATCCCATGGTCCCGCGCATATTTGATGAAGTCCCACACAATCAGGAAGTACCCGGAGTACTTCATCTGCTCGATGATTCCAATCTCGTATTCGAGCCGCGCATCGTATTCATGAATCGCCGCGCGCCGCAGCCCGCGCGCCTCCAGGCTTCGCACCGCCGTATCCAGCCGCTTCTTGTAACCCTCCCGGCACACCTTCTCAAAGTAACTATCAATCGTGTCGCCCTCGGGAACATCAAACACCGGAAACGGATTGTCCACCGGGTGCAGCTTTAGCTCGCACCGCTCGGCAATTTCCATTGTCCGCTGCAACAACTCCGGCGAATCCGTGAACAGCCGCCCCATCTCGTCGGCGCTCTTCACAAAAAACTGGTCCGAATCGAAACGGAAGCGTTCCTTATCGTGAATCTTCGAACCGGTCTGCACGCACAGCATCACATCGTGCGCGTGCGAATCTTCCCCGCACAGATAATGCGAATCGTTGGTCAGCACCATGGGAATATTCAGATCTTTTTCCAGCCGGAAGAGAGCTTCATGAATCTTCTTCTCCTGCTCCAGCCCCTGATCCTGAATCTCTAAATAAAAATTACCTTTGCCAAAAATATCTTCATACTGCGTGGCCACGCTGCGCGCCTTCTCGTAGTTGCCGGCCACCAGTTCTTCGCACAGCTCTCCGCTCAGGCAGCCGGAAAATCCAATCAGGCCCTTTGAATTCTCAGCCAGATACCGCTTGCTCACGCGCGGCTTGCGATAGAAGCCGTAGAGCGAAGCCTCCGAGGTAATCCGCACCAGGTTTCGGTACCCCTCTTCGTTCTGGGCCAGCACCAGCAGGTGATTATTCTCGTCTCCATCGCCCGGCGCGCGGTGGTCCTCGTGTTTGCAGATATAAAGCTCGCAGCCCAGAATCGGCTTGATCCCCTTTTGCTTGGCCGCGGCGAAAAAGTGTACAGCCCCGTAGATGTTCCCGTGGTCGGTCATGGCGACAGATGTCTGCCCCAGTGACGCCACCTGGTCCACCAGCTTTTTGACGTCGCAAGCCCCATCCAGCAGCGAGTACTCCGTATGCAAATGCAAATGCGTAAATTCTGTCATGGCTATCTTGATTTTAGCCGTAGCGTTGGCAGAGCGAACGGACTTGGGCGCAGTTGAAATCTTGGTGGATTGAGGAAAATATGGATATTGATTTCTCGCTCGACTGCTTGCTCTGGCGAGATTCCGGAAGAATCGGCAACGTATGCACGGATTTCTGGGGTATAATTTCAACCACGATTATGGCCAGCCTTGAAGATCAACTGAAAACGGTAAGCGAACAACTTAAGCAAGGCGTCGCGCCTCAACTGGAGACCGTTCGAACACTTCTTCGCTGGGCAGGCTCTGAGCGTCGCGGTGTCAACGTGGTGTGGAGTATCCGCTACCAACTTAAGAAGCACGGATTAGCCACATCGCCAGATTTCGAATCAGAATACATTGACGGATATATCAGGTTCGTTCAGGCTCCGCCGGAGAAGGACGTTGAGAAGATCGAATATTCGTCCTCAGTTGATCCGACTTATCGGCTGGGGCGTCTCGAAGCTGCGAACAAGCCGCCAGTGTCCGTAAAGCCGGACGCCAGCCTTCAACAGGTCATCACAATCATGATGAACCGGGACTTTTCCCAGATCCCAGTAATGACAACCGAGCGAGAGGTGAAAGGGGTCATTAGTTGGAAGAGTATCGGGAGTCGGCTTGCCCTCAAGAGGCCCTGCACGTCCGTTCGAGAATGTATGGAAAAGCCTGAAATCGCATCTGCGGACGAGTCTCTATTCACCGCGATCGACAAGGTAGCAGCGCACGACTATGTTCTTGTGCAGGGCAACGACAAGATAATAACGGGGATCGTAACCGCGAGCGATTTTAACGATCAGTTTCGCCGACTCGCAGAACCGTTTCTACTCGTGGGCGAAGTGGAAAACGGTGTTCGTAGGATTTTGCACGGGAAATTCAGCTCAAAAGAACTCCAAGATGCAAAGGCTCCAGGAGATGACGAGAGGACAATCGGCGGAGTTTCCGACCTGACCTTCGGCGAAGAAATTCGCCTTATTGATTCGGACAAGGGATGGAAGAGGCTTGGCTTGGAGCTTGACCGAGTTGAATTCATCACACGTCTTGGCCGAGTAAAGGACATCAGAAATGACGTAATGCACTTTGATCCAGACGGACTTGGCCCCACTGATGTAATTGCCTTGAGGGAGTTCGCAAGATTCTTAAAGACACTTCGGGACCTGGGTGCGGCGTAGGCCGGGTGCCGGGTGCCCCATCCTTCGCATACTTTGTGAAGGGTGGGAGGCCACGAATCTCATAAGTATCTTTTGATTCTGCCTATAAATCGAGCAACCCCAGGAGTTGTTCCACACTCATTCGGTGGTGACCAGCGATGTGCTTCAGGATGCTGGAGAGCGTGCCTGCTTTGATCGGATGATGATAGGGAATGACTTCGTGGTTCTCGCCGTCGCGCTGTGTAGTGACCCGAATGTGCGATCCCTTTTGTCGGGTCGCTTCATAGCCCAAGACGTGCAGCGCCTTAACCAGACGCGGGCCGTCAACATCGCGGGGCAGTCTCATCAGGCGAGGACTTCATCGCGCACGAAATGAAGGCGTATGACCTTCGGAGTCTCCATCGTTTCGTCGAAGTAGCAGGCTACGGCGTCCTTGACCATGGCGCGCAGTTCTTCAACCGTCTCGCCCTGGGTGTGAATGCCGTACCCAAGCGCGGAGGCAGTGAAGCCGCCGTCGGCCTCGTCTTCGCGCACTTCAAAGATGATTTCGCTCATCGAAGGAAGCCCCTCCGCCTTCATAAAGGCTACACTGTTCCTTGGTTCGTAACAAGCTGAGTATCCTATCCTTCGAGTACGTTGCGAAGGGTGGGAGACTATGGTGGTCCCGTTTGTTCGGACAGTTTTTTCGGGTTTTTAAGTGGAATAATTGTTCGTCGTAATCGAGGCGGTGGAAATGTGAAAATCAGTTTCATCGATTTTCAAGGTCTGAGGGAAGGGC
>Ga0255353_1001163_pt1 | contig 15335 bp, 15 predicted proteins | sample HBST25metaG_FD_189941 | JGI IMG/M metagenome (GOLD analysis project Ga0255353, IMG submission 189941) | Peat soil microbial communities from Stordalen Mire, Sweden - H.B.S.T25 | ecosystem: Environmental > Terrestrial > Soil > Wetlands > Peat | place: Sweden: Norrbotten County, Stordalen Mire...
AAACCGTTCCTTATGCTCGCAGGCGAGTTGCACAACTCGAGCGCATCTTCGTCCTCGTATATGGAGTCCATCTGGCCGCAGCTCAAGGCACTCCATCTCAATACTGCGATCGGAACCGTCTCATGGGAGCTCATGGAACCAGAAGAGGGCCGCTTCGATTTCACGCTTGTTGACTCCCAGATTGCCTCGGCCCGCAAGCAATCGATGCACCTTGTGCTCATCTGGTTTGGTAGCTGGAAGAACACCTCCTCCATGTATGTACCCATCTGGGTTAAGCGCGGTAAGCAGCGTTTCCAATGGGCACAGCAGCACGACCCGCCAACACCCGACCATCCAAAGCGCGGACTCTACGCCCTCTCGGCATTCTGCAGAAACAACCAGGAAGCCGATGCCCGCGCATTTCGCGCGCTTATGAAGCATATCCGTCAGGTGGACCCGCAGCACACAGTGATTATGATGCAAATTGAGAATGAAACCGGAATTCTCGCTGAGGCACGGGACTATTCACCAGCCGCGCAGGCCGCATGGGAAGGCCAGGTTCCGGACGAGTTAATGGCATACCTCTCGGCGCATAAGACTCAGTTGCTTCCCGAGTTGGCAACGACATGGCAGCGTAGCGGATATCGGCTTCACGGAACTTGGTCAGATGTCTTCGGAACAGATCGCTATGCGGAAGAGATCTTCAGCGCGTGGTATTTCGGCAAATATGCTGATGCTGTGGCGAGCGCCGGTCAAAAGGAACTCGCACTTCCCATGTACGTGAATGCGTGGCTCGTTCAGAATGAAAAGCAGATCCCCGGAGATTATCCGAGCGGTGGTCCGGTCTCACGCATGATGGATATCTGGCATGCTGCGGCACCCAGTCTTAGCCTGCTGGCCCCGGACATTTATATCGCCGATTTCGAAGGTACCTGCGACAGCTATGCGCGCAACGGCAATCCGCTCTTCTTTCCCGAGAGCCGGCCAATTCCTGGAAACTATGTATGGGCCATTGGCCATCACAATGCAATCGGTGTGGCGCCCTTCGCCGTGGATGACCTGAAACCGGATGACCCGCTCGGTCAGCTTTACGAAAAACTGGAGGGCATGATGCCTGTGCTCTTGAAGGCGCAAGAGACGAACGCCATTGTGGCCATTCCTCCGCGCAATTCCGGTGTGATCACGATTCCTTTCGAGGGCTTCGAGATTGATGCAAGGTATGTTACAACGCGCATCAGTAATTCCCCGCCTGCGACCACTTCCGATAGCGCCAACGGTCGACGCTCCCAGCAAGCAGTTGCTCCCGATGTTTCCATTACTTCGGGCGCCTTAGCCACCGGCCAAACCGGGTACGGGCTTATCATCGCAGCGGGGCCGGATGAGTTCTACATCCTCGGACGAGGTATTTCACTCACGTTCAATCGCCCCGCGTCGGAAACAAATGACTGGGTAATGTATGACTTTGAAGAGGGAGTATTTCTGAACGGTCAATGGATAACCGGGCGTCACTTAAATGGGGACGAAGGGCCAACACTTCGCCGCCTGACGCTTCCAGATAACGGACTGGTTCTCCGCCGAGTGAAATTGTACCGGCACGTCGGGCCAGGCTCCGTTGGCTAAGCGCCTCGCCGCTACTTCCGTTGTGCCCACCTCGCATCCAGCCCTTCTCCGCGCGTTGCAAGCGGCGATATTGACCGGTGCCGGATATTTCGAGGAACACATTGGTGCTAGAATGCGCCTCATGCTCTGGAGATCGATACTCCTTGTATTACTCCTAGCCGCTTCGGTGCCGAGTCGCGGCGCTCAATCGTATCTAACGGGCAAATTTACTGACGCAGAGTGCAAGTCAACCGCTTTTTCCAGCGACTGCGTGATTACGATTCAGATTGCGGGCCATAGCTTTTCAGTTCGTCTCGCTGAAAAGCCCAGCTACACGCTTGAATGGAAATCGAACGATCCCATCCAATTCCGGCTTGGTAAAAACGCGATCTACCTGAGACGCCCGAATGGCCGCGAAGTGAAGATTCATCTGCTGATCCCTGCTGATTCAGGCCTGCCATTTCCCTCCGCTCCGCCTGAGCCTGTTCAAAATAGTCCCCCTACCTCTCCGGAAGCCGCCGCGCCACAGATACCCCGTTGCGCTGAAATCGCAGCTATGGGCCCGCAGTTCTAGCTCTTGTCGAATGCCTGCGAGTTTGCGCTATCCCGGCAAAATCTGCCCAATTTCGTTTGCCGGGAAACGATGCAGCGCGCGATGAGCGGATCCACAAGGGCCAACTGGGAAATCATGGATCTGATAACTATGGAAGTGAGTGGCATGGAAGGTGGAAAGGAACGCTACTCTAATTTTGCGGTCAACGGAAAGCAAGTCAAAAAACAGCCTCAATTGGGAACGGGGTGGTTGGACTTCGCGGGATTCAATGTCGAGTTGTCTGCCATCTTCGATCCTATAACCCGCACCAATTTCACATTCATTGGCGACGTCAACCTGCCCTCCGGTCTGGCGGCAGCCTATGGTTTTCAATTCCACAGCGCCGATAACCACAAATTCCGCCTGATTACGGGCCTCAGGGAATTCCATCCTGGGTTGTCAGGCTCGCTATGGATCGATAAACATACCGGTAATCTGCTACGGGTGGAGGGCTACGCCACAGAATTGGACCCTTGGTTTTCCGTCAACTTTTACTCCAACGAGACCAACTACGGCGAAGTTCCCATATCCAAAATCGGAACCTTTCTTCTGCCCGCGGCTCGAGAGTCCATCGCCTGTCAACCCAGCGGCGACGATGTTCATTGCTTCAGGGACAAACTGTCATTTTACGATTGCAGGAAATTTGGCACCGAAGCGCACATCCTGCCCGATGCTGGAGAGCAGCATTGATGCCAGTTGTGCCGCAGTCGTCGGACGCCTCGCGGGCGGCAATGCTGCCCTGCACGTCGGACCAGGCTCTGTTGACTAAAGGACGACTCTTAGGAATCACTACGCCAGCAGCGCTTATCCTGCTGGTGCTGGCCGTGTACGGTCTAAATGCGTGGTCGCAGGGAACCTCCGCCGCCGAAGACAAGGCCCCATCGTGGCGATTCCTGCCGCCCGCTACTACGGCCTCGGCCACTGTCGATACGCGCAAGCCTGCGGAGATAAGCTTTGAGGACAACTACTTCGAACTGGGTATCTGCTTGACTCAAACGACCACAAGATGTAGTGGTATTCGTTAACTCGCAGAATCAGAAGCAGATACCCGTTTCCTGTTGGTTTGGCCGATCATAGCAAACAGTCTGCGGGATAGTCCGCTGATACCTACCGCGCAGCGCAAACAACTTTCTCTATCGTTTTCATTGGCATAATCAGACGAACGCCTTCCAGCCTGCGAAAGCCGTATCTCTCATAGAAGGGAACGACATTCTCGGACTTCGCATCCACAACAACGGCAAAGGACATTACATGCCGCGTGGCTTTCCATGCCTCGTACAGAGCGGCAAAGAGCAGGCGCCGCCCATGCTTCTGCCCCTGAAACTCTTTGGCTACGCCTATTCTTCCCAACAACGTCACGCCTATAACCTTGTAGCGGCCGGTCCTCTTCTGGATATCCTCCGGGAGGTCGGCACAGGTTACTTGCTGACCAGAAAGCGTGAAGAAACCGACGATGGTCTCTGGATTCGTCCTTGAGACAAGTATGAAGACCGCAGCCAGTTTCTCTCGCATATCGCGTGACGCTCGCTCATGGAAATACTGGTCGATCGCCTCGTCGCCGCACTGAAAAGCCGCTCGATCCTCGCCTTCGAGCGGCTTGACTAGGTATTCCGAATTCTCTTTCACTTTAGTTGCCGACCGTCCTGAAGTGGTCTTCCGCAGCCGCCCTGAGATCCGCATTCGGCTCTGGCGGATTTGTGAGCACATCCACGAGGATTTGCTGGTCTCTCGTGGTGAGAATCCATTCGTGTTCCTGGATTGTCTTCACGGCCGCCTCTCGCATTGAGACAACCATAAACTCCTTCAGGCTTACTCCGCGGAGTGCGGCAGCTCGCTGAAAGAAGCTCTTCTGTTCAGAATCGACGCGAGCCTCCAACCGTTCCGTCAGGGGCCGGCCTGGGCGAATATTGCGTGCAGGTGATGCCATAGAAACTCCATGACGGGAAATCCCCGCCGTCTAATACAACTGTACGGCAGCATGCCGTACCGATCAAGAGGGTTTGATGAAAAAAAGCGACTTCCCCGGGTTTCATACTAGAATCAGCGCTTTAGCCCCGCGTGGCCCCGTCTTGAAGGCGGCAGATTGAACCGCCGCCTGCAAGCCTGCCGATTTCAGGGGGCACCGGTTCATAAAAATCCCTTCCTGTTCGTCCTCGACAGATTACCCCACGATCTGGCGAATACGTGCATTCTAGGGTTCCGGTTCACCTTGTCTATCTGGTCCGCGGAACCACTCGAAGCAGTACAACTCCGTGGGCCGGGACCTGCGCGGAGAATTCGCGAGGAAGCAGTCCGAGGTCCTGATGAGACCAAAGATCGCGCGCCTCGACGGCACCATAAACCCCCAGATCTTCCCATCGAATATGCATCTCGGCCTGCTGCCCACTTCGATTGAAAAGCAAAACAGCTTGAGAATGATCCTGCCCTGCCAGCGGCCGTGCCCACACTTGCAGGTCCGGGGTTTCTTGCGTTACAAGCGTGGCAGGCTGGCCAAGCTTGTCCTGGTCGACTGCGATTACTTCGCGATTGGTAAGGATCTGCTCGGTTTCCGGCGACATGGTGTTCAATTCGTTCCCCGCCCAAAGCGGTGCGGCAGACATTGCCCAGAGGCTGAACAAAGAGCGTTCTTCCACGCCGTCGATTCCGGGGACGCCGACTTCGAGCATATCGGGATCACTCCAGTGATTACGGCCGCCGAGATTCGCATGATAAGCGTTTTGTTCGAAGTTGCGCAGAATCAGATTCCAGTCGGCGTGACCCGGCGCACCGACATCGCCTGTACTCCTCCAGGCATTGCCAAGGCTTGGCGCCCAGGTCCACGCCATCTCTCGACCCCAGTTGCAAATGTAAAAAAACATGGGACGGCCTGTGCGTGCAATGGCATCGCGCATCCTGAAATAAAGTTGCGGCGCTGTGAATCCCTCCGGCTTGTGACAGAAGTCTTCCTCGATAAGATCGACACCCCACGAAGCAAACGTCCGCGCATCCTGCTCTTCATGTCCGTAGCTGCCTTCGTAACCCGCGCAGGTTTTTGGACCGAGATCTGTATAGATCCCTGCCTTGAGGCCCCTCTGGTGAATGTATGAAACAAGAGCCGGGATTCCGTGCGGAAACTTCTCAGGATCGGGCAGCAACGTCCCGTCCGCAGCGCGATGGCCGGCGGGGACAATGCATTCCTGGATGATCAAATAACGATAGCCAGCGTCTTTCATTCCGGATGAGACCATCCGGTCGGCAATCGCGCGGATGGTTCCTTCGTTGTAATTGCATCCCAGGCTATTCCAATTCGCCCAGCCCATCGGCGGCGTGGGGGCCACTTCCCGCACGCTGACATCGTTCTGCGCAATAGCGGCAGACGGCGAAAACACCGCCTCGACAAGCATTAACCACCCGAGCCAGCAAGCATGCCGTCGCAAGTGGGCAAACCGGGTTTCTCGCCGCGTTGGAACTTCAATCTGATCACCGATAGCGTGCGTCTTAATAAGATCCTCCCGGAAACTTGAAAGTCTCTTGATCCGCTGAGGGGCGACGAACTTTCACGCAACCCAGCGAGTTTCATTGCGCGAAAGCGGTGGCGCAATTCTGGCGTTCACTTATGCGCGACCTTTAGCATCAGATTGCCTTGACTCGGATACTCAAACGGCCCCGGCGCCGGATTTGATTTCTTCCTGGCTTTGCCGAAGTAATCAAAGTCAATGCTCACTGACGATCCGTCAGCCTCCTCATACGGCAGATCCGGAATGGCTGCCCTCCCCAGCAGCGCGCTGGTCACCAGCTTGCGCGGTTCTGTGTCGATCCAACTTCTTTCCAGTTTGATTTCGAGATAAAGGCCGTCTTCCTTCGATATCAATCGCAGCCCAGGATCGAAGTCCGCTTTCACCAGAGGGTGCTGTTCAAACCTGGACGGCTTGGCCCCATCGAGAAATACATTTCCCTCCATCATCATTGGCAATGGGACATTATCATAAACGCTCAAATCGGCGCGTTGCACGAACACATTATTGTAGAAACGGTTATCGCCGGGCGGATTATCGTGAAACCCCGCAATCGCGGTGGAATGTGCTTTCAAGAATGGCGTCTGACGGCTGTCATAAGGGAGTAACTCCAGCGCCCCATTGAAGAGGTTGTGGACGTAGGCGCCGCCCTGCGAACGATCGCGCAACGATAATGATGAGAGGAAAATGTTGTTATCAAAAATAAATGGCCCGTGATCCACCTCGACAAACACGTCCTCATCGTTGTCGTGGAAGAGATTTCCAGAGACACGAGTGCCCTGCGCCATCCAATCCAACCACAGGCCTAAACATGTTTGATAAATGTGATTGCCGGCGATCTGGACGTAAATGGCTCCGTGAAACTTTATCCCGGCCATTTCCGCGCCGGTAAACGACCGCCGCACGTGAATAGCGTAGATGGTATTGCCCGTTACAGTGCTGAAAGCAGCTCCCAAACTGCCGACGATGCCAGCCTGTCCGCAGTTGTAAATCGTATTGTTGCGAACGATGTGGTGACCAATATTCTCTCTCGACCAGCCATTGGCGAGCGCGCGCTGGATGGTTTTGACATAGCCTTCGGCGCTGTTAGCCGAAGTGTTGTCCCACTGGTCGCCGTATTTACCCAGCGAAATACCCGAACAACGCGAGTTACGAACCACATTGTTCTCGATGATCCAGTTCTTGCTCCAATGAGGGCCAATCAAGCCAATCTGCTCGGCCGTCGGCGGCGCCCACGGCGTGGCCGCATCCTCCAGCGTGAAACCGCGCACGGTGATGAAGTCGATGTCCGTCTTTTGCGGATAGAAGACTGTCTGCCGCACATTGATTTCCACGTGTTCCCGATTGGGATCGACGCTTTTGAACTGTGCCCAAATCGTGGTATCTTCCTTGTCCACCTGGCCGAACCAGAGCGCGTCACTTCCCGTGGAATTCATGACATTGTCCAGGCTCGCCGCTTCGGCTAGCCAGTCGCCATTGAGATAAACCGCTCCGGTGTGATGCGCACGGCCTTTGGGAACGAACCAGTCGCCGTGAATCAAGTCGCTGTAAGGATTGAATGCGCCAAAGAATGAGTTGGGGAGAATTGCCTTCCAAACATCTCCCTGAACTTTGACCCAGTTCTTCACTTCTTCGGCTCCGGTGATCACAACTTTCTCGCTGGGTGCAACCTGATAGACGATGCGCTTGCTTTCCGATGTGCCTCCGCGCGGCGGGGTGATGCGTTCGCGGTAAACTCCTTCATGCACGGTGATCACGTCGCCCGGCTGCGCAAGATCGGCCGCACGTTGAATGGTGCGGAGTGGGGCAGTCCGCGTACCCGGATTGGCATTATTACCGCTCGGAGCAACGTGATAGTTCGCGCCGTGTGCGGCGGAAGTAAATACGAGAGCAATCAAAACCGCGACGAATGCACTTTTCATTCTTCCTGTCCTCGATTCCCTAAAACGCGCAGCCGAGCGTGCAGACTATACCCCTCACCGCGTTCCAGGACTTGAATGGCCGCGATCATAAGCGGTATTCACTGCCGCCCCGCGAATTGCACCACGACTTTTCTGAGGCGGCTCCCGATAGCCGGCGCGCCGTATTAGTGGGATCGTTTCCACGTCTTGACAGATCGCTGCCTTTTTACGCGCCAGGAGCAATGCCTGTCAAGGATTAGTTCCGGTGACGGCCGCAAGAAGAACGTTGAGTTTGGTCGTTACCGCCTCCCCAGGAAACCGGCGATTTATGCGGACAGGGCTTTTCGGGGATCAACAGCCGTTGCAACCGCAGGAGCGGCGCTGGATAAGCAACGTATCGAGCATGATATGTTTGCCCGGCAATCGTTCTTTGGCCTCAATGCGCTCCAGCAACCGGTTTGCGGCCTGCTCGCCGATCATCGCAGCAGGCTGCCTAACTGCGGTCAACGGGGGATCAACAAAGCGCCCGAGTTGGATTTCATCAAACCCTATGAATGCCATTTGCTCTGGCATACGCACCTTCCGCGCTAAAAGAGCTTCAATAGCTTTAATTGAAGACAGCTCATTGAGGCCGAAGATGGCCGTGGGCGGAGCCTTCATACCAAGCCACTCGTCCACCTGCCGGTCGATATCCTCTGGTCGAGTCACTACTAGTTGCTCGCGAAGGCCCGCCTGTTTCATCGCCTCCCGGTATCCCTCGATGCGCTTCTTCATGGAATAAAGGTGCGGGTTCACGCCGACGGCGGCAATGCGCTGATGACCATGATCGATCAAGTGTTGCACTGCCGCACGGGCGCCATGCCGGTTCTTGACGAGAACCGCGTCGAAATCCTTGTCGCTGACCGGTTGATCGAAGAACACTACCGGCACGTTCGCGGTTTGAAGCGAAGACAGATAAGAGGCGCTACTATCCTCGGGCACGACAAGTAGACCATCAATTTGGCGCCGCAGAAGATACTCGACTTCTTCCTTTTCGATATCGCTGTTTCCATCCGTAAAGGCAATCACCGACATGTAGCGATGCTGGCGAAGCACACCTTGTGCGGCGCGGATGAGTTCAACCATAAAGAGGCCGCCAATGTCCGGAACGACGATTCCGATCACATAAGTGCGGTTGGTTTTCAGGCTGCGGGCAAGCTCATTGCGCTGGTAACCCAGGCGCTCCACCGCCGCGTGGATGCGCGCAAGGGTCTCCTTTCCTACATATCCTTCGCCGCTTAACGCGCGCGATGCAGTCCCTAGACCAACTCCCGCAAGGCGAGCCACGTGGACAAGCGTGGGAGCTGATCTTGCCGACTTCTGCGCCATTGTAGAATCCTTTCCACACCAACCGAAATCATACATCAATTCACTGTCTAGTCGCGGTTGGTACAGCAGACCGGCATCAAAGGCGCTACGGTTCAGCAGTCCGGATAATAGAATGAAAGTGCTCTTGGCAACACAGCAACGAATGCTAAAACGCTCTCCACGATCTGAAGCCGGACGCTTAAGCGATTCAGCAGCCTTTCGCGCCGTGGTGGTGCTTTTCTTTCTCTGGGGCTTTCTCACCTGCCTCAACGACACTTTAGTGCCGCATTTCCGCGCCCTATTTGCTCTCTCTTACGCCCATGTGGTGCTCATTCCGTTCACATTCTTTGGGACCTGCTTCGCATTCGCTCCACTTTCGAGCGTCTTCATCGAACGCCTGGGATACCGGAGAACGATGGTTACTGGGTTATTCATCATGGGAGCGGGCGCGCTCTTATTTCTCCCGGCAGCGCAAACTGGCCGATTCGCGGGCTTCCTGGCCGCGATTGGAGTAATCGGAGCAGGCATCACAGTTCTGCAAGCGGCGGCGGGACCGTATGTCGCCTTTCTCGGGCCGCCGGAGACCGCTCCAAGTCGATTCAGTTTGGCTCTCGCCTTCAACTCCCTCGGAACCATGGTGGCGCCACTATTTGGCAGCTGGTTCATCCTTCGAACGCCATCAGATTTCTCGCCCTCACATGACATGGCCGCATCTTCCATTGAGTCACGCCTGCAGGCCCTGAATGTTGTTCGTGGACCCTATCTGTTCTTGGGACTTGCGCTAATCCTCCTGGCCATTGCTGTCACGTTTTCCGGCCTTCCCCAAATGCGGACTGCCCCCGATCCGCCCGCGACCGCAACCATAGTAAAGAATCTCTTTCGGCACAGGCCTCTCCTCTTCGGAGCGATGACAGCCTTTCTCTATGCGGGCGCCGAGGTCGGCATCGGCAGCTTCCTGATCAGCTTCCTTTCGCAGCGGGAGATTCTGGACGTCAGCCGCCATAATGCAGCACAACTCGCTGCAATCTATTGGGGAGGGGCGGTATTGGGACGATTCTTCGGATGGCGCCTCTTGCAGCGCAGGCGCCCTGAGGCAGTGCTCGCGGCGGTATCTACAGCGGCGGGAATGCTGGTGACACTTGCGGTCGTCTCTCACGGTATCGTTGCTGGCGCGGCATTGCTCGCTGTGGGCTTGTGCAACGCGCTGATTGTTCCAATCGTTGTCATGCTCTCGATTGTTGGACTCGGACCGCTCACATCGCGTGCATCATCGGTAATGGTCTCGGCAAATGTTGGGGCCGGGCTGGTTCCTCTCGCGCTGGGAGCCCTGGCTGACCGCGTTGGCATTCATCACGCGCTCGCGTTGACTGTTCTTTGCTATGGGTGCGCAATCTGCTATGCGCTGTGGGGTTCGCGAGGCCACTTAGTGCAACCACACAAGACAGGTCGCCGCTTTGGACCAGAGGTGGCTGCTCCCGGTTCTTTATATGAGTGAATCTGGATCTCGCCCAGGTTGAAGCTCCGCTCTTGACTCCGGTTGAAGGGCAACTGTCTCTCTGCCTGGTGTGATGCTCGCACCGTTTACCGCGTCCACCGCGAAGTAGTATTTGACTCCCATACACGCGCCCGCACCTCAAGCACCACGCCGCGGGCTCAGGAACGCCGTGCGTACGCAGGGTATAATCGCTGGCGCAGATGCAGCGCCGCATGCAGGCGCTCTGAATGCTCTGGAGGAAAGTCTATGTCCACATCGCGCCGGAGGTTTCTTGCCGGCCTTGGAGCCGCGGGCACACTCAGCGTCGTGCCCGGCGCGGCTCGTGCCAGCCTTGGGTCCGCGGTCTCGAACCCGTCCACCTCATGCCCCTTCCGCCTCTCCGTCATCAACGACGAAATCTCTCCGGACTTAGACCATGCCTGTTCGGTGGCCGCGAACGACTTCGGGCTTAGTTGGATCGAGCTGCGCAGCATGTGGGGCAAGAATGTAACCGATCTGAGCAACGATGAGGTCAGCCGCGCCCGCGAAATTCTCGATAAATACAAGCTGCGCGTCACCGACATTGCCAGCCCACTCTACAAGGTCAACTGGCCCGGCGCGCCGCAATCGAAGTCGGGCCCCCAGCGCGACCAGTCCCACTCCGACTCCGATTTCAAACGCCAGGACGACGTGTTGGCTCGTTGCATCGAGCTGTGCAAGGCTTTTCAGACCGAGCGCATCCGCTGCTTCGACTTCTGGCGTATCGAGGACCAGAAGCCTTATCGCGCCGCCATCAACGACAAGCTCCGCCAGGCCGCCCGCGCCTGCGCCCAGCACAACCTCGTCCTGCTGCTTGAAAATGAGCCGGCCTGCAACACGGGCAACGGCGTTGAGGCCGCCGAATTGCTCAAGGAAATCCGCGAGTCTAACTTCATGCTCAACTGGGACCCCGGCAACTCGGCCACCTACGCCGGCGAAACGCCCTACCCCGACGACTATGAGCTGATACCCAAACACCGCATTGGCCACTGCCACTGCAAAGACACGGTCCGCCCCGCCAACGCCCATTGGGAGTGGGCGCCGGTCGGCGCAGGCCTGATCGACTGGGTCGGCCAGTTCAAAGCATTTATTCATGACGGCTATCACTACGCGGTCAGCCTTGAAACGCATTGGCATGGCGGCAAACCAGAGCCCGGCAGCAACATGGGCGTAACGGAAGCCTCAACCCGCATCAGTATGAAGGGCCTGAAGGAAACTCTGGTCAAGGCAGGCATCACTTGCTAGCGAGCTCTCCCAAAGAGTCTGCGTCACACCCACAAATCCTTCGTGCCCCATTCTTGCAGCTATTTTCTGCCGCAGGGGTGGAGGAGCACGAACCAAAACTCAGAATAGGTACCCACCCTCGGCGCGTTCTTGTTTTTCGCCTGGGATGGGAAGTTCCGCACATCTCGATTTCCGTTGCCTCAAGGAGAACTTCATGATCGTGAATCGCCGCAGCTTCCTCAACAACACCGCCCGGGGCGCCGTCGCCCTGGCGGCAATGCCTTCCATGCGCGCACTGGGCGCCAATGACCGCATCCGCATCGGCCTCATCGGCGCCGGCGACCGCGGCCAGCAGGACCTGGACGATGCCCTCCGCCAGCCCAACATCGAGCTCGTCGCCGTGGCCGACACCTACTCCCGCCGCCGCGACCAGGTCAAAACCAAGGTTCCCGGTGTGGCCACTTACGACGATCCCATGCGCCTGCTCGAGCGCAAAGACATTGACGCCGTCATCAACGCCACTCCAATGCACCTGCATTCCAAGTACTTCATCGCCGCTCTTGAGGCCGGCAAAGACCTCTATAGCGAAAAGACCATGACCTGGAACATCCCTCAGACCGTGGAGTGCCAGAAAGCTGCAAGGGTCAGCAAGCAGGTGATCCAGATCGGCGTGCAACACCAGAGCTCCGGCGGCCTGGCCGACGCCAAGGAGTGGATCGGCAAGGGCTATGCGGGCAAGGTGACTATGGTCGAGTCCTGGATCTCGCGCAATACGCCTCGCGGCCGCGGCCAGTGGGTGCGCCCCTTGCCGGCAGACTGCACCCCCGAGAATGTCAACTGGAAGCTCTTCCTCGACGGTCGCGACGAACCCAAATTCAACGCCTACAAATACATCAACTGGCGGCTCTTCTGGAAGTTCTCCGGCGGCAACGTCACCGAGAACATGGTCCACCAGAACGCCTGGATCACCTCAGCCCTCGGCCTCGAACTGCCCCTGGCCGCCACCATGACCGGCGGTGTCTTCTCTGAACTCGACGGCCGCGAGGTGCCGGACACCTTCAACGTCACGCTCGAATACCCGGGCATGATCGTCGTTTGGCAGTCCGTCTTCTCCAACTCCCACTCCGGCCTCGGCAACCGCATCCTCGGCTCGGATGGAACCATCGAGAGCCTCAACTTCGGCCCGGCCAGCTTCTTCCCTGAAAAGGCCAACGACCCGGGCGTCCCTGCCATGCTGGGTGAGAACAAGGGCCTAAACCACATGGCAAACTGGTTCGACTGCATCCGTAGCCGCAAACAGGCCACCAACGCGCCCATTGAGACCGGCTACCGCACCGCCATCGCCGGCCACATGGCCAATCTGGCTTACCGCCGCAAGCAACGAGTCACGTTCGAGGAGGCCATGGCCGCCCCAGCCTCGGCATGGATGTAGGGGAACTCTCCGGGAATACCAGGCCGGGTTTCGCCGGTGTCTTCCGATTCCAGAAGTAAACTCTGGCTCAGCATGTAAAGCCCTGCTGAAACCACACGGTCATGCGTTTGGGCACCACGTTGACCCATACTGCGCGGCAAGCCTCGCCGTTCAGGGCGAGGAAGGATAGCGCGGGTTTTAAGCGGGTGCATTTTGCTGTTCGACGTATTGGCGGATGATGTCGATTGGAGCACCGCCGCAGGATGCGGCAAAGTAGGAAGGCGACCAGAGCACGCCTTTCCAGTAGTGTTTCTTTATATCCGGCCTTTGTTTCCGGAGCAGCCTGCTGGAAACGCCTTTGAGACTGTTTACCAGGTATGAGACCGGAGCCTTAGGTGGATACTCGACGAGCAGGTGTACGTGATCGCGTTCACCATTGGCCTCGACGAGTCTTGCTTCGAAGCCGGCGCACACATCCTGAAAGATGGTTTGCAGTTGCGTGATGGCGTTTTTATCGAAGACGCGGCGCCTGTATTTGGTCACAAAGACCAAGTGGACGTGCAGATTGAAGACACAGTTACGTCCGTGCCGGATGTCGATTGTTTAGTTCATAGGCCATTAGTATACTTTCGATGTGGAACGTCTTCAGGCATTCAAGTTCGAACTGATGCCGAGTCATCGCACGGCTAGCGCGATGAGATGCTTCGCAGGGTCCTGCCGTTTTGTTTTCAACAAAGCTCTTGCCTTGCAGAAGGAGCGCTACGCGCGCGGCGAGAAGAAGCTGGGGTACGCAGGACTCTGCAAGGAGCTTACGGCCTGGCGCTCCGACCAGGAGACTCTCTGGCTTGCCGAGTCGCCGGTTCATCCCTTACAGCAGGCTCTTAAAGACCTGGAGCGCGCCTACACAAACTTCTTCGCAAAAAGAGCAGCCTTCCCGCAGTTCCGGAAGAAAGGCCTGCACGATCGTTTTCGCTACCCGGATCCAAAGCAGTTCAAACTCGATCAACCGAACAGCCGCATCTTCCTGCCCAAGCTTGGCTGGATCAGATACCGCAACAGCCGCGAGGTGCTGGGCGAGGTCAGGAACGTCACGGTAAGCCTGAAAGCTGACCGCTGGTTGATCTCGATCCAGACCGCGCGCGAAGTGGAGCGGCCTGTGGCCAAAGGCGATGCCGTAGGCATCGACATGGGCGTGGTGCGCTTCGCCACACTCTCTGATGGAACCATCTATCCGCCCATCAACATGTTCAGGCGGTTCGCGGTTCCGCTGCGCAAGGCGCAGCAGGCCATGAGCCGCAAGAAAAAGTTCTCTGGTAACTGGAAGAAGGCCAGGGCCAGGGTTCAGCGTATTCACATTCGCATCGCCAACGCTCGTCGGGACTACCTGCATAAGGCTTCTACCGCCATCAGCAAAAACCACGCGATGGTAGCAATTGAGGACCTGCAGATAAAGAACATGTCCCGCTCGGCCAAAGGCACCGTGGAAGAGCCGGGTACGAAGGTTCGCGCCAAGGCCGGTCTGAACCGCTCCATTCTCGACCAGGGATGGAGGGAATTCCGCCGGCAGCTCGAGTACAAGATCGAGTGGGCGGGTGGTTTGTTGGTAGCCGTGCCGGCGATGAACACATCGAGAACATGTCCATGTTGCGGCCACGTCTCCAGAGATAACCGCAAGTCGCAGGCAGCATTCTATTGTGTCGTTTGCGGCTTCAGTGAGAATGCCGACCTGGTCGCGGCCTTCAATATGTTAAGGGCGGGACACGCCCAGATCGCCTGTGCAAAAGTGAATGGCGAGGTAAGCCATCATCGGCAGGAACCCACCGAGATCGCGGCTTAACCGCGATGGCAGGAATCCCCTCCCTTCAGGAAGGGCTGGATGTCAATTTTCAATGCCCATTGAAAGGGCGCAGCAGGCGAGGCATATCGCATAGAAGCTGCGCTCCTTTTTGAAGATCACTCAGGGGTCACCGAACTCCAGGAAATGGAAGGACCGCATGTTGAGAAGAGATTTTCTATCCGCCTCATCGCTGCTAGTGGGTATGTCTTCCGCGAACCTTGCGGCCGCTGCGCCGATGATCAAAGCAAAAGGCGCCGGGAGCGCGAAGAACATCCTCGACTGCAACGCCATCCCCGACGGCAAGACCCTCAACACCAAAGCCATCCAGCGCGCCATCGACGAAGTCTTTCAGGCCGGAGGAGGTCTGGTGTATGCGCCACCAGGAACCTTCCTTACCGGGGGGCTCGAGCTTAAGAGCCGCGTCACACTCTATGTCGA
>Ga0255353_1001165_pt1 | contig 15323 bp, 11 predicted proteins | sample HBST25metaG_FD_189941 | JGI IMG/M metagenome (GOLD analysis project Ga0255353, IMG submission 189941) | Peat soil microbial communities from Stordalen Mire, Sweden - H.B.S.T25 | ecosystem: Environmental > Terrestrial > Soil > Wetlands > Peat | place: Sweden: Norrbotten County, Stordalen Mire...
AGATACTGGATACACGCTTCTTCGTTTGAAAAGCGCCGCTCCACTTCAAGCATCGTCCTGGGATAATCCTCGCCCACGACCAAAAACACTACTGCTTGTGGTTGGTGGCGTCAAGTAAATAGCCGGAATACTCATTTCTCTCACCGCTGAATGAGTTATGAAGTCGGACGCCGGATAAATCGATCGGAGAAACTGCGATACGGGCATTTTGAAGGAGTTTATCCATTTGCTGTTGTTCTTTTCCAAACAGACCCGCACGACGCCCCGGAGGTATGTGGGTAAGACTGCGATCCGTATCTGCCGCTATAATTGGGAATCCATCGGAGAGCCAATAGACGTTTTTTCGGCCTGGATAGTGGCTCAGCCATTCCGCTAAAGCCGCAAAAGTGTTGAGTAATTGCCTCTCACTCTGCTCGTGCTTTTCTTCTGTGGTACGAGCGTTGTCCCCCATCTGCAGATCAAAAGCCGGACCGAGGCGCCTGGCCCCCCCATTTGGTTGGCCTCCATTGGAAGAAGAGATATCCGCAAGATTCACGACGTCATCAAGAAGGACTGTGGAAGACGCGGAAGACTTTTTTTCTGAGAAGAACTTCTGAATTCCTGCTGCACCGGCGCTGAACGGCACGACCAACCTGGAAGGGCTGCCCATAATTACCAGCGCGACGGGCTGCTCCGGTGGAAGCTGTTGCACAAATTTTTCAAGCTGCTTCCGTGCAAATCCCTGAAGCTCAAAGGACGGGTTCAAGGCGTCCACCAGCAGCACATTCCACACGTCGCCGTTGGGCGGCTTATTGGTGAAGACGCTAGTCTGGCCAGGAGAATTAGAGAGCGCAAGCACGGTGTTGGACTTGGCAGCGGGAGCGGTGATGCCATGCTCCTCGGCAGTTTTCAGTACACGCTTGGCACCATCCTCACGCAGTTCGAAATCGTTCAGCGTAAGGCCCTTCACCGGGTTTCCGTGGCTGTCGCGCACCAGCACATCCAGCACCACCAGGCGTGTCTGGGTACGGATGAGCGGTGCGGATGCGTCTGGAGCCTCCCCCACCTGATTGGTTGGGGTCTGCGCCGCCGACAGCGCCGCCGCAAAGCAAAAGACCAGGGCGCTAAACAATGCGCTACACGAGATTTGAGTCCGAAAGAACATTGCTACCCTCCTGTTAGGTGGAAGCACCCGCATCACTTTCGCGCCATAAATCATGGCTCCGCGAGGAACGCACATAATCATACGCCTGAGTCAGCCTCCGGGCTCACTGGCCGTGCCCAAGTTTGACCATCCACAAATGATCGGGTGCCCCAGGTCTCGTTTTTGAGACCTGGGAAACCACAACACTCATCCCACGCACACCCCTTATCCCCGCCGGAGTTTGCATAAAATAATCCTCCCCCGGAGCACAATGGAAACAGAGAAGGAAAGCAGTGAGGTCAGTCTCCGCCGCTCGAACGCGAATCCATCAAAAACAGCTCTGCGCCCGGCGCCTTCACCCTACCCCCCTACCCCCCCTCCAATATTTGTCTTCCCGCGCCAAAACCTGCTGTTAATTATCTGTGCAACAGGGAACGGGGTGCCTAACTCCTGCCGTTTCAATCGATTCCTCCGCCGAACCGCACAGGAGCGCAGGCCGGGTGGCCCAGATCTCGCTTAGGAGACGTAGAGATTCCGGTTCACCGGCAGCAGGAGAGAAGCAGACTTGCGCGGCATTTCTATATGTAGTTATTCCCGGCGTTTGCACTTCCACCGGGGAATGCGTCTGCCCTAGAGTTCGTGGCGGCGGAAAAGGTCGTCCTTGTCGCGGCACGGGCAATTCGAGCATTCCATGCAGCAAACCAGGAGCACGGCTACACCCACCGTCACCAGGACGGCAAGGACGCCTTCGTTCGCCGTAAACCATTCAATCAGGCTATGCATACTCAGTGACCCTATCCAACAGAAATCCAAAACTCTGCCCCGGATTGAACACCCCGGTACAGTTTCCCGAACATATATTGGACGAAATTCGACCGCTCCAGGCCTACGGTCGGCGATTTTTCCTAGTCTCCGCTTGTTTTATGGAGAATAAAAAGCGAAAATAGTCTCGATATGCTCTCCGATCCCAAACCCGCGCCAGCCCTTGCAGATGTGGAGTGCCTGGAAGAACTCCAAACCCTGGGGCCAGAGAGCGCATGTGTGCCGCAAGAGCCGGCGTGCCGGGCCGTTCCAGGTTCAGGGCAAGGTCTGGAGCAGGGTCCGGTAGTGAACTGGCTCTTCGTCGATATGAACTCCTACTTTGCTTCGGTGGAGCAGGAGGTCCGTCCTGAACTGCGCGGACGCCCGGTGGGTATTGTGCCCATGATGGCCGACACAACCTGTTGCATTGCGGCAAGTTACGAGGCCAAGGCCCATGGTGTGAAGACCGGAACCATGGTGGGTGACGCCAAGCGGATGTGTCCCGACCTGGTGCTGGTGGAGGCGCGGCACGAGATTTACGTCGATTACCACCACCGCATTGTGGAAGCCGTGGAAAGCTGCCTGCCGGTCTCGGCGGTGCTCTCGATTGACGAAATGGCCTGCCGGCTGATGGGCAGAGAGCGGCCGCTGTTGGCGGCGATGGAGTTGGGCCGGCGGGTGAAGACGCGCATCCTGGAAAAGGTTGGTCCAATGCTGCGCAGCTCTGTTGGCCTGGCCACCAACCGGTATCTGGCCAAAGTGGCCAGTGACATGGAAAAGCCCGATGGGTTGGTGGCGCTGCCCAAGGATCTTCTGCCCGAGGCGCTGCGCCAGCTCACGCTGCGCAATCTGCCCGGCATCGGCGCACGCACGGAACAACGGCTGAACGAGAAGGGCATCCACACCATGGACGAACTGCTGGCGCTCAACTGCGAGCAGGCCGGCGAACTCTGGGGATCGGTGTGGGGCGAGCGGCTGTGGCACTGGCTCCAGGGCGAAGACTTCGACATGGCGGAGACCGAGCATCTGAAATCGCTGAGCCATCAACATGTGCTCGCGCCGGAAATGCGCACGCCGCAGAAGGCCTGGGCCGTGGCTCACAAACTGCTCCACAAAGCAGCCATGCGGCTGCGCGCGGGCGGCTTGTGGACCAGCAGCATCGGGCTGGCCATCGGCTTTGCGGTTCCGCGCGGCGAGCACACACCGGTGAGCCGCTTCGGCGCGCCAACGCGGGGATGGAAGGGCGAATTGCGCCTAAGCGAGTGCCAGGATAATCAGACGCTCATCGCCGCGCTGAGCCGCCTGTGGGCCAGCCGGCCTGCGGGACCGCAGTTTGAACAACCTTACTTCATCGGCGTGCATTTGAACGGGTTGGTGCCCGACCGGCTGCACACGCTGAACCTGTTCGACGGGCTGGAGGATGAGCAGAGCCGGACGCGCCTGCAGGAGGCCATGGACGCGTTGAACAACAAGTACGGCCTAAGCACACTAGCGCCGGCTACCATGCTCACCGCGCTAAAGGCCGCGCCCACACGCATCGCTTTCCACAGCATTCCCGATCTGCTTTAACGCTACGAAGGACCGATTCGACTTACTTCTGGATCCAATGGAAGGCGATCGGATGCTGAAGGAGGTTCAGTTGCAGCTCCAGATATGCATTCCACTCCGCGGCCGTGGGCATATCCGCTTTGGACCACCCTGAGCCGGCAAGATAAGTGAAAGGTTCGCCGGAGTGCCGCGTGAAAATCATGAGCGCGTGACCCGCCGCATCAAGAGTCTTTGCGTGCTGGCCTGGGTCCGCCACAAGGCCGGTGGCGATTCTGCCCGCGGACGGATCCTGGGGCGTATCCCAAACTGAGGCTACGCTTCCGTCTACGGGAAACTCGGCGCTAGCTCCCTCATGCACTGCGATGGCGCCGGCAAGGTCGAGCGTTTGCGCGCCTTCAAACCTGTAGATCGACTCAATCTTGTTCAAATGAGTCCCTGCGTCGAGGGTAATTCTCTTGGTTTCAAACACGCTAATGCCGTTCGCATCCCATGGGGCATAAGAGACCTCAAAGGAAAAGCGAATGGGCCCATTTTCAAGCGTCCGGAGCTTTGTGTAGTTCTTTGAAACGAACAGCTTCCCGCCGGAAAACACACCGGTTCCGCCACAACCACGTGTTGGTCCTACATAGTAGGAGTCAAGCCCTTGGCCATTGTCTTTGTGATACGAAAGAGCCGGATTATGAGTTAGCGATCCCTCAAGGTCACGCTTATAGAAACTGTCGATGACAAAGTTAGGCACCCGCTTTGACCAGACATCGATGCCCGAAGCAATTTCACCGGCAGCCTGGAGCGCAGGGCCATAGACCCGATAAGCAACCTGCTCGTTTTCCCAAGCAAAATCGTCCTTGCGCTCGGGAGCTTCCCGCCCGAAGACCAAAGCTGGCAGCTTGGAGGCATTGGGATCTACTCGAAAGGCGATCGTTTGCACTCCATGCGCGGGCAACTTAACCAGCAGCAATAGAAGGTTCGGCTCAGCAGCCTGCGCACTGATATCCAGTTGGTCCGGAATGCGCTTGCCGGTTACGGCATCCTCGGCCACAATCGACTGAGCTTCAGCGGGCGATAGATGCAGATGGTCCAGCATCTGCTTGAGGGGTATTTCCACGACCTGCTGCGGGCGGTCAACGGCAAGAGGATTGGTAAGAACGAGACGCTGCGCCAGCAATCCCGGCGAGTGTGCGGCAATTAGAATTGCGATGCCGATGGTGACAATTTTCATGGAAGCCTCTCTTCAATATTCCGCGCCTGGCGTGCCATTCGGAAGTTAGACATTGCCGTGCTGCACTCTAGCTTTGCGAATTACTTCCCGATATGCCTTGGCGCCTTCAGTGACGATCTCCGGCGTACCGGCGGCGATTGCCCCCGGGTCGACCAGATCACCGCCCACGCCCAAAGCAAATGCTCCTGCCGCCAAAAAATCTGCCGCGGTGGTCAATGAAACTCCACCCGTGGGAATAAGCTCGATGTGAGGAAGCGGAGCCTTCAATGCTTTAAGATACTTTGCTCCGCCCAGCGCGCTGCAGGGAAATATCTTCACAACATCGGCGCCGGCTTCCCACGCTGTGACGACTTCAGTAGGAGTAAGCGCTCCGGGTATCACCGCAACCCCGTAGCGGTGGCATATCTCAATTGTCTTCAGGTTCAGGGCGGGACTTACGATGAATTCCGCGCCAGCCATGATGCAGGCACGCGCGGTTTCCGGATCGAGAACCGTACCCGCTCCGATGAGAATTCGATTGCCGGTTTGGCGTATGAGCGTGTGAATCACTTCGATCGCGTCAGGAACAGTCATGGTGACTTCAAGAGCCGCAATGCCGCCGGCTTCAATCGCTTTAGCCAGCGCCAGGGCTTCCTCGACCGAATTGGCCCGCAAGACAGGCAACAGGCCAATCTCATGAATTCGCTTCAGCACATCTGCTTTCTTCATCGCCCTACCCTCGATGCGCTTTTACGCGCTTATAACTCGGTGCAAGTTACTCTTCTTTGATCTTGATGACAAAAATAAACAATGACAGCATCGTCCTGCCCCTGAGCCTCTGCGTACAGGCGACAATCGCTGCCGATTATCGGCATAACCATCCGCCGTCGACCACCAGCACATGGCCATGCACATAGTCGCTGGCGCTCGAAGCAAGAAAAACCGCGGCGCCCGCCAGATCTTCAGGGCAGCCCCATCGTCCAGCGGGGATACGCTCCAAAATCTGGCGTGACCGCTCTGGATTCTCCCGCAGCGCCTGAGTGTTATCTGTCGCCATGTAGCCTGGAGCGATGGCGTTGACGTTGACGCCCTTTGCGGCCCATTCATTGGCGAAAGCTTTCGTAAGCTGCCCGACGCCGCCTTTGGCGGCGGCATAGGAGGGCACCAACACTCCGCCCTGAAATGTCAACAGCGACGCGATGTTGATTACCTTCCCCGAGCCTTGCGCCAACATATGTTTTCCGGCATGTTGAGTAAGACGAAAGACGCTGGTCAGGTTCGTGTCGATGACCGCCTTCCAGTCTTCTTCGGAGTGCTCGATAGCAGGCGCGCGCCGGATGATGCCGGCATTGTTGACAAGAATGTCGATGGTGCCGAAATGCTGAACTACCTGCTCCACCAGCGATGCGCACACCGCGGCATCACTCACATCGCCAACCAGCGCGATATGGTTTGCGCCGGCCTTGCTCAGCAGTTGATGTGTTGCTTCCGGAGCAGCGACCGATCCGTGGATCGCCACGTTAGCTCCAGCCTCGGCCAGAGCCATTGCAATCCCCGCGCCGAGTCCGCGAGACGAGCCTGTCACCAGCGCTGTCTTGCCCTTCAGGCTGAATCTATCCATTATCAACTCGCAGACCTTTCCGGTTACCGCATTCTCGCGAATGGCTTAAAGTCCTGGTGCCCACCCTTGCCGCTAATTTCTTTTTGCCGCTAGGGTGTGATAGCTCTATGCCGGCACTACAGCAAGAGTGAAAATGCTCTAAAGAAAATCGGAGATTGCCAAGGGATCCATATCGCTATAGACCTGATTCTCTCCGCCCATGCCCCAGCAAAATGTATAGTTCTTGGTTCCAACTCCGGCATGAATCGACCAGCCGGGGGAAACGACAACCTGCTTGTTGGCAACCACTATATTGCGCGTCTCGTTGCCCGGTCCCATCAGATGAATAACGCGTTGATCGGCCTCGACGTCGAAATACAAATAAATCTCCGACCGTCTCGCATGAGTGTGCGCAGGCAGCGTATTCCAGACGCTTCCAACAGCCAGATGAGTGAATCCCATCACTAACTGGGAACTGCGCGCTCCCTCCAGGTGGATGAGTCTGGTGATCTCCCGCTGATTTGCCGTCTCCGGCGATCCCAGCTTGGCCTTCTGCGACTGCGCGGAGTGAATGAGTTGGGTGGGGTACGTTGCATGAGAGGGATAACTCATAAGGTAGAACTCCGCTGGGCGTGTAGCATCGGCACTGGAAAAGACAATCTCCTCATTGCCACGGCCAACATACAGCGCATCGAGCCTGTCGATCTCATACGCGATGCCGTTGACTTTAACTGTCCCGGCATCGCCGATATTCAGTATCCCAAGCTCGCGCCGCTCGGTGAAATACGATGCCCGAAGCGCGTCGTCGGTGGGCAGCCGCAGAGCATCAGCCGTTGGCACCGCCGATCCAATCACAGCGCGGTCCAGATCCACATAGATCAAATCGATCTGCCCAGGTTGAAACAGATCTTTGACAAGAAATGTCTCCCGTAGTTCCTCGGTGGTCATCGTACGATAGCGAATTGCGTCCGCCATTTGCAGCATCTTCATTGGTTCCCACTCCTTCTGAATCCTGCCTGAATCCTGCGAATTCCGATTCGCGTTCACACTCTATCTTGAAATCCGGGCCGCCCCGCCGCCCATGACGCGCAGAACCTCGGCAAGGCTGGCGGTACTCGTATCTCCAGGTGTTGTCATCGCCAGCGCGCCGTGCGCTACCCCGCACTTTACAGCCCATTCAACTCCTTTGTCTGCAAGCAGGCCATAGATGAGGCCCGATGCGAAAGAGTCGCCGCCGCCGACGCGATCGAGAATGTCTACATTTCGCTGCGCGACATGTACAATCCCCCCGCTATGCAGCGCGATTGCCCCCCAAGCGTTTTCCGATGCGGTGTGCGCTGTACGAAGGGTTGATGCAATGACCTTCAGGTTCGGGTAGGCGTCGGCCACTTCGTGAAGCATTTTTTCATAACCCTTGACCGGCAACTCTCCAAAATCCTTGTCAACGCCTTCGATTTGTACGCCAAGCATCGCGGAGAAATCCTCTTCATTGCCGAACAGGACATCCACCTTCCGCACCAGTTCCCGGTTTACCTCTTGCGCTCTGGGCTTTCCACCTATCGACTTCCACAGCGACTCGCGATAGTTCAGGTCGTATGAGATAGGCGTACCTGCCGCCCGCGCGGCATCCATGGCCTCGCCTGCCACAGCAATCGTCGAATCGGAAAGCGCGGCAAAGATGCCGCCGGTGTGGAACCACCGGGATCCTAATTCCGCACCAAAGATAGACTTCCAGTCGAAGTCGCCCGGCTTCAGTTGCGAAACAGCGGTATTTCCGCGGTCTGAACAGCCTAGCCCGGCACGAACGCCGTAGCCCCGCTCAGTAAAGTTCAAGCCGTTCCGAACCTGACGCCCGACTCCATCGTAAGGCGCCCAGCGTACCAGATCCTGATCCACGCCGCCCTGTAACATCAGGTCTTCAACCAGCCGTCCGACGGGATTGTCTGCCAAAGCCGTCGCGATCGCCGTCTGCTGGCGGAAGCAGCGACGCAGTCCGCGAGCCACGTTATACTCGCCGCCGCCCTCCCATACCCGCAAGAGCCGCGCGGTGTGGATCCGATCCTCGCCAGGATCGAGCCGCAGCATTACTTCGCCCAGGCTGACACAATCCCAACGAGCCGACCCTGGGGCTTTCACGATTTCACGCGCGTCGTCCATAACGATCCCCTGATAGTAACAACGATACCACTCTCCCCAACACCTATGCCGACAGGCTGCGCATCGGCGCACGACGGACAAAAATGCGGCGTTGACAGCGGCAGGGGACGCTGCTTAAAGTGTCAACCCAGACCTGCGACACTACGTTATCGTTTGCAATTGTCTATTGCCCGTCAATGTGCATCCCTGAGGAATGAACGACAATGAACGCCAATTACTTGAAGAATGTGTTCTTTGCGATCTCCCTCGCGAGCGCGGTGGCAGCGCCTGCACAAGTGCATCCTGCGGCAACAGTCAGCGCTGACGCCCCCGGCAGGCCGCTCGTGCATTTTTGGAGCAAGGTTGTGGGTGCGGGTCGCGCAAACGAAGGTCTTGCGCAAGGCGGCGTGGGCAACTCAAAAGGAAACGATCCGAGCAGATAGCAAAGGAAGGCTCACCGTAGAGCGCCAAATGAGCGCATGGACGGTGATTTTGATCCGGCAGGTGAAATGATTTAGCTAAAGGCTCGGCCGCAAAGCAGATACACAGTTAGAGTCAGCGGCTCCAATTGCATCGAAGACTGCGATACTCATGTCGTCTCAGTTCTTCCAACTCGAAGCTATTCAGATTCGGTCAACGCACCGATCGCAGCAACGAAAGGATACGGGCCACAGAATGGCAATTTCAATCAATCGCAGGCAGCTTGGTAAAGGAATGATCGCCGGTGCAGCCCTGGCTCTGGGCGGTCAGCATACGCAGGCGTATGCAGATGCGGCTGAGTCAAGTGGGTCCAGTGGCGTATGGCGACTTGCCGCTCCGGGTGTGTGGAAGACGACTGTAGGATTGCCCGAAGCGGTTACGCCTGTATCTTCCAGGTTGGTTCCACCCTCCCTTGATGCCATGCGCGATTTGCCGGCAGTCGCGGCTCCGATGCTTGACCGGCCGATCGGAAAAGTAAGCAGGCGAGGAACGTCTCTCGCCTTTCAGCTTGCGGCGAATGAAGAGATCTACGGCTTCGGCCTACAGTTCTTCAGCGTGGCTCAGCGCGGCAAGAAGCGCGTAATCCGGGTAAACGCCGATCCCCGCATTGACACGGGCGACTCTCATGCTCCCGTGCCGTTCTACGTGAGCAGTCGGGGATATGGCGTCCTGGTCGATACGGCGCGCTATGCAACTTTCTATTGCGGAGAAACGCGGTCAAAGCCGACACATGGCTTAGGGGAAACAACGGGCGGTGTGGTGCCTCTATACACGAAAACCTTGGAGGATGAGGATACTTCGCAAGTATTGGCAGAGATTCCCGTTGCTCAAGGGGCTGATGTCTATTTATTTGCAGGACCTTCGATGCTGGAGGCGGTGCGCCGGTATAATCTCTTCTCGGGAGGCGGAGTGCTGCCGCCGGAATGGGGCCTTGGCTTCTGGTATCGCACGGCGAGTAATGCTACGGACGGTGAGATAGCAGCCATCGCCAGGGAATTTCGCGAAAGAAACATACCCTGCGATGTGATCGGGCTGGAAGCCGGATGGCATACACACGCATACTCATGCACGTTTGCGTGGAACAAGACGCGCTTTCCGCATCCGGAGGAGTTCGTTCGCGACCTGAAGGCGCGAAGTTACCACGTCAATCTATGGGAGCACGCTTTCATTCATCCTTCGTCTCCGCTTTTTGAGCCTATGTGCAACCTCGCGGGAGACAAGGGCGTATGGGGTGGTCTTGTGCCGGACTTTCAGAATCCCCAGGCACGGAGCGTCTTTGGCGACTATCACGGTAAACACCTGATCGACATCGGCATCGGAGGATTCAAGCTGGATGAATGCGATAACTCCGACTACACCGGCGGCTGGTCGTTTGCTGAGTTGAGCCAGTTTCCGTCGGGCGTGGATGGCGAACAGATGCACAGTCTCTTCGGTCTGCGCTATCAGCGTACCCTTTGGGATCAGTTTCGCGAGCGCGGCCAGGAGACTTACTCGCTTGTACGTTCCAGTGGATCCCTTGCAGCCCCGTATCCCTTCGTGCTGTATAGCGATCTCTACGATCATAGGGAGTTTGTTCGGGCACTCGTCAACTCCGGTTTCAGCGGCCTGCTGTGGTGCCCTGAAGTGCGGGACGCCAGGAGCGAGGAAGATCTTTTGCGCCGCCTGCAGACGGTCATGTTTTCACCGCTTGCGATGATCAACGGATGGTACATTGACAACCCGCCGTGGAAGCAACTCGATCGCAAGAAAAACAATGCAAACGATCTTCTGCCGGAGTGGAAGACTCTTGAGGCGCGTTGCCGCGAGATAGTGGGCTGGCGTATGCAGCTAATTCCTTATCTGCGGGCGGCGTTCGCGCGATATGCCGCTGACGGCACACCGCCTTTTCGCGCACTCGCGTTGGACTGGCCCGATGTGCCGGCGTTGGCGAAGACGGACGATGCGTGGATGGTGGGCGACCGCATGCTGGTTGCGCCGCTGTTTGCCGGCGAGGCAAGCCGCAAGCTGACATTGCCGCCAGGGCGCTGGCATAACTTCTGGACCGGCGAAGAAATTGCGGGCGGAGTTACGATGGAGATTCCAGCGAACACCCGGAACATACCAGTGTTTGTGAAATCCGGCTCCGTTCTGCCGCTGGCAACCATCACAAATTCGACAGCAGACACAGGAAGCCGCACGCTAACAGTTAGTATTTTCGGCGATGGCAGCCTGCCGTTTGTGCTTAGGACACCAACCGGCCGGCTTGAGCTTGCCTGGAACGCAATGAGCGGATCCGGCTCCCAAAAGCAAGAAGGCTCCGAACGATACTCTGTCGCACGTTGGGTTAGAGCCGATCGGATTTCTGCGTCTTCAGGGAGCAAGCATGTCTAGTCAGCAAGACAACCGGCGGCGCGACAGGTGGGGGTGCTGGATATCCCGCTTTACTTTGCTTGCGCTTGTTGGCGTGTCAACCTTAGTGCAGAGCCGCGAGAGTCATGCGGCACCACAGGCGCCAACGGGAGCGTGGCCCGATCCGCTCGTTCTGCAAAGCGGCGTGCCTGTTCGCGACAGCACCGGGTTTGAGCGGCAGCGCCGCGACGAGATACTTCGTCTGTTTCAAGAGAACGTATATGGAAGAACGCCGTCTATCGGCATGCCTGTGCGCATCGTAACAACAGAGGTGGAGGAACATGCGCTTCATGGTCTAGCTCGGCGCAAGCAAATTACGCTTGCGGTTGGCCGGAACGGCGAGCGAACATGGCATCTGCTTGAGTACATGCCCGCTCATGCAAATGGTCCTGTCCCGGTGATCGTTGGGCTGAACTTCGATGGAAATCAGACCGTCGATGCCGACACGGGAATTAATCTGAATCCAATCTGGGTGGTTGATCCCGCGCTGAAGGGTGTGCCGCTTGCAACGGAACTTTCCGGCCATCTGTTGCAAACGGCGGACGCGGCTACGCGAGGAGCGGCAGCGTCACAATGGCAGGTGGAAAAGATTGTCGCGCATGGTTATGGTCTTGCAACAATCTACGGTGGCGACATTGATCCGGACTTTACCGGTGGCATAGGTTATGGCATTCGCCCTCTGTTCTTTGCCGATACGCAGAGACTTCCGGCCGCGAACGACTGGGGCGCAATCGGCGCATGGGCATGGGGAATGAGTCGCATAATCGACGTAGTTTCCGCAGACCCGACTGTTGATCCGAATGGGTTCATTGCCTTTGGCTTTTCGCGCTTCGGCAAGACGGCGTTCTGGGCTGCGGCCCAGGACAAACGCTTTGCCCTGGTGATTTCAAATGAGTCTGGGCAGGCAGGCGCGAGCTTGTCCCACCGAAAGCAGGGCGAAAGCGTCGACCACTTGATGCTCGCATTCCCTTACTGGTTTTGCGCTAACTACCAGCACTATCTTGGTCGCGTTCAGGATCTGCCGGTAGATGGGCACCTTCTGCTCGCGCTGATTGCTCCAAGGCCGCTTTATGTCGGCAGCGCTATCGATGATCCGTTTTCAGATCCAGAGGGAGAGTTTCTGGCGGCAAAGGCCGTGACTCCTGTGTATGCGCTTTATGGCAAAACGGGCATTACAGACGCGAAGATGCCAGCGCTTGAGCATCCAATTGGCGATGTCGTCGCATATCATGTGCGGCATGGCGGCCACGATGTAACTGCCTATGATTGGGAGCAGTATCTGAATTTCTCAGACCGTCAGCTCAAGCGCGCCGCGGAGAGATTGCGATGAATGTTCCCTGGGTTTTTCGATTGAGAGCGCATGGAAGAGCCTTCCGCATCGAGCGCAGGTCTGGAAACGCAGGAGTTCAATATTCGGCGCTCAAGCTGGTTTGTGCGCAATCTAACGGTGCAGGGGTCGAGTGATGAGAAATATAACTACACCTTTATTCTTTACGCTTTCGCGCCGGGCTATTTTGTCGGGGGCAATCTGGTTTTCGTTGACGGCTGTTGCACAACACATCGACTTGCCCAGTCATCTTGCCGCTGCGCACCCGCGCACCTCTAGCCGGGCGGGCAGTACTCATGCAGATGTGGTAGCCCGCTTGCGCACGGACCCTGCCGCGAGGGCGGGAATGGCGCGCGCTGAGTTGGAGTTAGCACCCTATCTCGGTTACACGGCATCTGACCCAATGTGGCTGGCATCGCGCCTGCAAATGTATTGGAAATCGCATGCAACAGAAATTTACAACCGGGGCGATATCTTCGACCATGCCGAGGGGCATGCCCCCGTAGCAACTGTCCGCTATCCGGGCAGCAGAGATCCGGTGACGGTATACCAGGCTCCTCGACTCGAAGATATTCCGCCTTACGAGGACGACACGCGCGGCGTCTTTCTGGCCAACGGATCTCTGCCCGGCAAGCCGTTGGAGTGGGCCAGCCCCGCCAAGAGCGGCCGCGTCGTGGATGGAATCAACAGCCATATTCTTCACTTGGCCGCGATCTCTGCCAAACTCTACTGGATTACTGGAGACGAACGGTACGCGCGCCTGGCTGCGCCGGTCCTCGACACCTATCTGCGCGGTATGTACTACCGCAAAGAGCCGGTGGACCTGACCCACGGGCATAGCCAGACAATCTACGGAATGTCTACCTTCGAAGTAATTCAGGAAAACATTCTATTGGACATTGCAGACACCTATGACTTTCTGCACGAGTATTTGCAACAGCATTACTCAGCAGGTCTGCCTATCTATAACGATGCCTTGCGGCATTGGGCCGATCTGACAGTCCGCAACGGCGTTCCGTTCAATAACTGGGATCTGATCGAAGCGCAATTCATCGCCGCGGTTGCCCTTGTGCTTGACGACAACAGCGCCTACTCCGACGGACATGGAGCGCAATATTATCTGAATTACGTCCTCAACGAAAGCGTTACAAGGCAATGGTCGCTAAACAAGCTCGCAGCTCGCGGATTCGATCCGCGAACCGGCATATGGTTTGAATCTCCGGGCTATTCCATGAACGTGGTCAAGGACTTCATGGAGCTTGTAAATATGCTTGATACGGCGTTGGGAACGGATATTCTGCAACAGTTGCCGGTAATCGAGCGCGCGGTTCTCGCAACGGGCCAGTATCTCTATCCCAATGGCTTCACGGTTTCTTTCGGTGACGCGCACCACGTTTTGCTCTCCAGCACAACGGCTCGGGAGATGGTAAAGAATGCGCAGTTGCATCATCGCCGGCAGCAGGAGATGCAATTTATTGCGATGGCAAAACTGTTGGAGGCTAATGCGGCAGCGGCCGGACATGTGGAGGCTCTTGGGCGGCAGCAGGATTTGGAAGCTGTTCTAGCGCCCGAAAACGAACAACTCGATCCTTCGATTCCAGCTATGAATCTCTCCGAGCTTGTTAGCATGGCGTTCAGCGCTCCCAACGTGAGTTACTTTGTGCAGCGGAACGGCCTCGATCCTGAAAACGGACTCATGGCGGCTGAGGCCGGGTCGCTTGGCAACCACCAGCATGCCAACGGAATCACTCTGGAGCTTTATGGTCGCGGGCTGATCCTTGCGCCGGAGAGCGGCATAGGAACCAACTACTTCCAATCCGATCACGCGGAATACTACTCTCAGTTTCCAGCTCACAATACGGTTGCCATTGACGGCATCTCATCGTACCCAACGATGAAGAGCAATCACGGCTTCGTGGTGATTGGCGCGTGGCCCAAGCCCGAGCCAGCTTCCATTCCGGGAGCGTCCGCACCACCCGCGCATATTACATATTCAGATGTCTACTTTCACGAGCCCGAGACAGACGGCGATCAGCGCAGGCTGGTCAGCACCATCCGCACTTCGTCCGCAAACGGCTACTATGTGGATATCTTCCGTTCACGCCGTCGCGACGGCAAGGACCGGATGCACGACTATTTCTTCCACGGCCTCGGTCAAAGCATGACGGTGACCGATGCGGAGCACCGGTCTTTGCCGCTTGCTCCGACCGAGGAACTTACCTTTGCGAACGAAGAGCTTCCTGCCTACGACTATTTTTGGGATAAGCGTTCCATTTCGTATGCAGGTGATTACGGTGTCCGCTTCGACCTTGCATTGCCAGGCAGAGAGGTGCGGATGAATCTCTGGATGGCAGGCTCCCCCGATCGCGTGATTTTCGCGGTCAAGGCGCCGGCGTCACGGGCGATCGGCGACATGGCGCCTCGTGAAATCGCCAGTTTGCCCATGCCTACATTGGTGGTGCGGCAGCACGGAGAAGCATGGACGCATCCCTTTGTGGCCATCTTTGAGGCGACAGACCGGGAGCACCCATCGGCGATCGCATCCATCAAGAGATTTGTGCCTGCGGGCGCGCCTTCAGACTTTGTCGGGCTTGATGTTACCTGAATTATGCACAGCCTGATCGCGCAAGCGCGGCAGGCCTGCTGAGCGTCGGCGGCGCTCCCGTTGCTGGCGCCTCTCGCTTCTCTTCCGGATTTTGGTTATCCGCCGCTAGTGCGGCAA
>Ga0255353_1001168_pt1 | contig 15306 bp, 10 predicted proteins | sample HBST25metaG_FD_189941 | JGI IMG/M metagenome (GOLD analysis project Ga0255353, IMG submission 189941) | Peat soil microbial communities from Stordalen Mire, Sweden - H.B.S.T25 | ecosystem: Environmental > Terrestrial > Soil > Wetlands > Peat | place: Sweden: Norrbotten County, Stordalen Mire...
GTATCGTCCCCGGCGGCGGTGTTGCGCTGGTGCGTTCCATTCCGGCCGTTGATGCCCTGATCAAGACCCTTGAGGGCGACGAGAAGATCGGCGCACGGATCATTCGCCGCTCGCTTGAAGAGCCATTGCGCCAGATCGTCGCCAATGCCGGCGAAGAGGGCGCTGTGGTGATAGGCAAGGTGCTCGAATCCAAGGACCAGCATTTTGGCTACAACGCCGCTACTGGCGTCTTCGAGGATCTGGTGAAGGCCGGTGTCATCGACCCCACCAAGGTAACTCGCACGGCACTGCAAAACGCGGCTTCCATCGCCGGTCTCCTGCTCACCACCGAAGCTCTGGTGGTCGAGATTCCGGAGCCCAAGTCTGCTGCACCGGCCGGCCACGGCGGCGGCATGGACGGCATGTACTAAGGCTGGCCGTCAAACCGCGCCTCTGGCGCTAACACTAGACAATGGGGAGGCCTATCGGCTTCCCCATTGCTTTTTCACTTCATAATTGTCTTGACGCCCCTATTGTCTTCCCTTATCTTTGCTGTCATTATGATTTCCTCCATAGTTTCGTTCCCCCTGCGCAAGGACTCTTCTGGCCTGGTACAGAAAGAAATGGCTGGGGAGTTGTTGCTTTTCGATTCCACCCGCAAACAGGCCTTTTGCCTCAACAGTTCAGCCGCCTTTGTCTGGCGGCACGCTGACGGCAAAACCTCTGCCGATGAACTGGCGCGCCTCCTCGCTGAAGAGACGGGAACCCCGGCCGATACCCGCGTGGTCGACTTTGCCCTGCGCGGGCTCGACAAGGACGGACTCATGGAACGCGTTGACCTTCCTGAAGACGAAGACGCGAACCTGGGCCGCCGTCAACTCTTCCGCAAGCTGGGCTGGGCCGCTGCGCTATTGGTTGCGCTGCCGCTCGTCACCACGGTCAAGGCTTCCGCACATCCCGCATCCAGCTAGCGGTTCAGTGCCTCTTTCTTAAGATACGGTCTATCGAGGGCATGGTGATGCAGTTGCGCAGCCCATGGCAGGTCCGGCAGTGTGTCAAGGCATACGGCGCTCAGGTGGTGGTGCGCACTGACAGGGCTGAGGCCATGCCTGCGCTGCTGTCCCGGCTGCCGTATGGCTCCAGCCTGGTTCCCGGCGGCGATGCTTTGTTCCCTGACTATGTCTACTCCATCGTTTTCGCCAGGCAGCAGGGTGACGCGGCCGTGCTCAATCGCAACGGGCGGCGCGTGGCCATTTGCCAGGGCAAAGAGCAGTTGCTGGATCTCTTCGAGTCGCAGATAGCGCAAGGCGTGGCCAAGGCGGCCAGGGAACGCGTCTTTGTGCATTGCGGAGTTGTGGGTTGGCGCGGTCAGGCCATTCTGATTCCCGGTCGAACTTGCTATGGAAAGACGACACTCGTGGCACGCTTCCTTGAGGCGGGAGCGACATATTACTCCGATGAATTTGCGCTGCTTGACGGCGCTGGCCGTGTGCATCCCTTTTCCCGCCCACTGCAAATTCGCCGTCACCCTGGCAGCTTGAAGCAGACGCCTGTCTCCGCTGAAGAGCTTGGCGGCGCGGGCGGCGTTGGGCGCGAAGAGATTCAGCCGGCGCTGCTTCTTGCCTGCCGTTATCGCCACGGCGCGGGCTGGCGCCCCAGGCAAATCACCCCCGGCGCCGCGGTGCTTGAGCTACTGCGCCACACCGTCTCCGCCTACAAGTCTCCCGAGCCTGCATTCCAGGCCACCAGCCACGCCGTCTCGCGCATCACGGCATGGCGCGGATGGCGCGGCGAGGCGCAACCTGTCGTCGAGTGGGCGCTCCGGCATCTCGATGCCGGGCTCTGAAGCTATGCCGGCCTTCCCTCCCGAGATCGAATTCCTGCTCCATTGCCTGCGCCGGTCTCTGCGCAGCCAGGATTCTCCGCCTCATGGGTCGCCGGAGCCCCCCCTTGCGATTCCCGGCGGCCTGGACTGGTCTGCTCTGCTCGCGCTGGCAGAGACACACAGGATACTTGCTATTGTTTATCCACAGCTTGCGCCCTATGCGCCAGAGGAGTTATCCACGGCATGGCGCGCGGCATGGGTTCACTCCCAGCTTCTTGCCGCTGAGTTGGAGTCACTGCTATCCGGCTTTGCCCTCAGCGGCATCGAAGTTTTGCCCCTCAAAGGCCCCGTGCTGGCCGAGGCCCTCTATGGCGACATTGCCGCGCGCCAGTCAGTCGATCTCGATCTGCTGGTGCGGCCACAGGACTATTCCGCCGCAAAAGCGCTTCTGCTTGCCTCCGGCTTTACCACCGGCTCACAGCCCTCTACCGGATATCATTGGGCCTACTTTCGTGAGGGCACAATGGTCGAGTTGCATACTCACCTCGGGCCGCTGGGGCACTGTCCGCTCAATGTGGAGGAAATCTGGAGCCGCTCCGGCATCGCCGCTTTTCGCGAACAACCCATCCGCGTCATGCCGGAAGAAGATCGCACCCTCTTCCTCTGCTATCACCTGCTCAAGCACCATTGCGCCAGATTGATTTGGATAGCCGATCTCAGCCGCGCCTTGGCGCTCCTCGAAAAAAATGGCTCCGGAGAATCCCTGCTGAAAACAGCGCAGTGCCAGGGCCTGGAGCGCCTGCTTCTCTCCGCCTGCGCCGTGGTGCGGGAAACACTGGGAACGCCATTGCCTTCGGAGCTTGCGGCCGCAATCCTGAAGCAACCGAAAATAGCCCGCTCGGCGCGCTCGTTTATCCACTTGAAACTAAGTGGTCTGTCGGCGCCACTCCTCTACCCAAAGCTCTGGATCGCCCCGGCCAAAATCGAACGCGGCCCTTGGCGTCTGTGGCGTCGCCTGGCCCTTTTCGCCCCAAACCTCCGCGACCGCGGCTGGGCCGAGTCGCATCGCATCCCCGGTCCGCTGCTAACGCCGCTTTTGCCCGTGCTGCGCCTGCTTCGTCTCCTCGGCAAGTACGGCTTCGTCCGTGCGCTGAAGATTTTCTTGTTCCGGCTGCGTGGCTGACCGCATTGAAGAGAAATTCCACTTCACCGCCTAATCGGACGGGTGGCCCTGATCTCGGCACTCTTTCAAGCCGAGATGAGGGTGCCACCGGTCCCTCGCTTTTGGGGACCGGTGATGGCGGGTAGCCCACACCTGACCATCCACAAATGATCGGGTGGCCCACATCTCGATTTTGAAATGTGGGAGACCACGAACCCCAACCAGCGTTCTTTCTGATCTCTACTGATCCGGCCCTGAAGAATTGCATCACCACAGAACTGTCATCCTGAGCGGAGCGAAGCGAAGTCGAAGGACCTGCGGTTGCTTTTGCTCTGCGCCGTAGCAACTCAATAGAACCGGATCAATAATCTCTGTCCCCCGATCTCTGTCGAGACCGTAAACTCGAAGGGAATTCCCTGGATTGCCTTTTGCGGATAATTAGGCACCAGGAGCGCAGAATATCTGTATGCCAAGTCTCTTCCATGCCGACAAGGAGTTCAAAAATCCAGCCAAAATTCGCTCCACCCCCCCCTGTGGAGGCCACTTTTACGGCCATAATTTCTACCTAAGTCGCACTAAATGAACAACATAAAATTTAAGCATGTTGGCATATCAGTAAACATAAACCATGAATTTTGGTCCATCTTCGGGCGTTTCTTGGCCCTTTTTGGCTCTTTTGATGTCAAAACAGGACACTCTATCGCAACGTACAACATCACGCTGTCTTATGTGCGTGAGCAGGTTAAGGCGCTGCGTCATAGCGGACGAAACGCACTCGCACCGTGTTTGTGTAGCCTTCACCGACTTTGACCGGCGGCTTCATGAAGTTACTGTTGCCAAGTTGCGGATAATTCCATTCGTTGTTGACGATCATGCTCACGCCCGCGCTCTTCGCGTTGGCTGAGAGATCCATCCTCACGGCATCGTGCGCATCTGACACAGCCTGCAATCCTAAATCCGTTCCGCCCACCAGCGCAGCCGCCGAATAAATGTACTCCTTCATGGCGCGAAAATCGTTCGAGGCGCTGGGCGCGGCAACGCCTGCCTGCGCTCCGCCGCCGTAGCCGGGTCCGCCGTTGCTGCCGCTTTGCGCCCATGATCCAACTGCAATCGCGCGTTGAGCAAGCCCCTCGCTCCGCCCAATGTGGTCCTGCGGATAAACGGACCAGAGAGCCTTTCGGTTCCATGCCAGCCGGTCAACTCCGTTGGTCAAAACAAAGGAGATTCCAACCTCAGAAAAGCCGCCGAAATGCGAATCGTTCCACGGATTCGGATGCGCGACCGGCGCTGTGAACGGAAACGCTCCCAGCTTGTATTTCGTTGCAATCAAGCCCGCGCCGTCAATGCGCAATTCAAAAGTCACTTCCGCTGGGCCATATCTTCCCTCGATGCGAACGACCGCCACGTTGCCTTCGCGCGCCGTGCTGATCTGCTTCAACGACCACGGCGGCAACTCGACAGTGGACTTCCCCTGGTCTGTAGTCAGAATGTGAAGATACGGTCCGTCCTTGATGATTTCAGCGCCTTGATATATCCCGCTCACGATCAGCCCGGTCTGGCGGCTGAACACAATCTTGAATTCTCTTCCGGCAACAGTGATTGCGCTTGCATCTTCTGCGATCTGCGGCGCTGGACCTTGCGGCTTTGGCAGAACCGGCAAAACAGGCGAAACCGCCAGCGCGCATTCCTCGATAACCAAACCGTTCGCACGCTGAAACTTGAGGCGCAAACATCGCCGTTGCGCCACTTGCGCGCGGGTATCTTTAATTGTCCCGCGGCATGTGGCGCAACTGCCGGCCCAGAGATATCGCCCGATTCGTTGCCCACCGACCAATGAACTTTCAACTCGCTCAATGCGGTGTGGTCGAACCAGTTTTTCACCGGAATGTTCAATGGCTTTCCAGGCCCTGGGTTGACGAGCGTCTGATTATCCACGCGCACCGGCGAATAGGCTTTCTTGATCAGCCAATACTCCGGCGGTAGCGATGTGCGGCCGCCAGGCAGCCCAAAGATGTCGCCGCCCAGCGCCCCTTCGGTGGCAAACATTTTCTCCCAGTAATACTTGATGCTTTCGCCCCAGAAATTATGCACGTTGGGATCGCGCCGCCATTCGTCCGGATCGTAAATCGGCAAGTGCGCAAACTCGTCGGCAAGCACCGGAATCCGCGGCTGTGGCTTGCGGTCAAGAACCAGCGAATGCGGATTGAACGCGGAGTTGCCGTAAGCCGCGAGATCCTCATTGAACGACGGATAATGAAAGCTGAAAACATCGTAGGGCAGTTCGCGGTCAACAGGAACCTGACTCGCCCAACTGAACTGCGCGGCGCGCCGCGGATCTTCCGCGCGAACATATTTGAAGGTCGCCTCCACATTCGAGCCATAGTCCGATTCGTTGTCCAGGCCCCATAGAATGACAGACGGATGGTCGCGGTCGCGCTCGATGAGGTCGGCCATGAAACTCATGTATTGCGAAAGAAACTGCGGGTCGCTGGCCACTGGATTTCTTGAAAAGTCCACCGGGTTCTCATCCATCACCAGCATTCCCAGTCGATCACACGCATCCAGGAACTCCGCCGCGGGCGCATTATGTGAGGCCCTATAGGCATTCGAGCCAAGTTCCTTCAGCAGCCGCACGCGATAATCCCAGAGCGCATCCGGCACTGCCACGCCCACTCCAGCGTGATCCTGGTGGTTGGCCGTTCCTAGCAGCTTCAGCGGCTTGTCGTTCAGAAAGAATCCCTTGTCCGCATCGAAGCGGATCGTGCAGAATCCGCAATGCGTGGTAACTTCGTCCACGACCGCTCCATCCCGCTTCACAACCGTGCGAACCGAGTACAGCGTAGGCTCATCGACCGACCACAGCTTGGGCGACTTCACCGCGACTGAGAACTTGGCAACCTGCTCTTTCAGAGGCTCAACGGAAACCATGGTTTTGCCGCTCACCACCGGTTTTCCCGCGGGGTCAATCAGGGTTGACTCCACTTCTACGCGAGCTGCGGTTTTATCGCTGCTATAGAGCGTCGTCTCAACCGGGATCGACCATTTTCCATCGGCGCCGCGGATGGGATTCGCAAAGACTCCGTCGGTTTCAATATGTACCGGGTTGCGCTTCACCAGCCATGCATGGCGATAAAGTCCCGCGCCCTCATACCACCAGCCTTCCTGCGCAATCGCATCCACTTGCACGGCAATCGTGTTCAGTTCGTTGCCATACTTCGCGATCGGAGTTATGTCGATGTAGATAGAGTTATAGCCCGACCAGTTACACGCCGACAGCACACCGTTAACCCAGACTGTGCAATGAGTCGCCACGCCGTCCAGTTGTAGCTCCAGATGCTTGCCGTGGTCCGCCGGATCGAGCCGGAAATACTTCCGGTACCAGCCCATTCCCCGCGCGCGATATCCCTCCGCGAGATTCGCCTTCTGATCGAACGGCTGTTCCACCGCCCAATCGTGCGGCAGGTTTACTTCCTTCCACGACGAGTCGTCGAATTCCGGAGAAGCCGCTCCCGACGAGCTGCCCGCCTTGGCGTTGTCATACGATGCCTGATGCCCTGAAATCACCGGAAATGGAATGTCGCCCTCATGAAACAGCCACCCGCGGTCCAGTGACAACCGCTCACGCGCCGGCTGGGCGCACCGAATCTTGCGCCTGCGAGAAATTCGCAAAAACCAGAAGAACGAGGAAACACCATAACCGCGCCGAACGAAGAATAGGTTTCATACGCTCACAATCCTGCTGAAGGTTCCGGGCTGCAAAACTCTCCGCCTCCGCGCCACAAACCGCCCTTGCTGAACCCCTCTGGCGGCTCAACGCGCTCCGCCCCTCTCATGGAATTCCGTCAAGGAATCGGACGTCGTCAACCTCACAGCCTGTTTTGGAGAATATTACAGTAAACGCTACAGTACACGTCACCACAAAACGGAAACCAGTGGCCTTTCTTGGTCTGGATCGCAATCCAGGCGTCCCTTTCGCAGCATCCATGCACCGTTACAGGGCACGATCAATCAGGTCGTGAGTGCGGGTATCTTCGAGGGCGCAATTCCCGCCCCGCTCCCGGCAGCCTCAGGGCGCGGCGAACGCAACCACCCCGCCGAAAGCCACGAGCGCGGTATCGAAAACTCCGACCACCCACAATCCAGACACACCTGAACATCCGGGGAGGGCGTCATGGGCGGGTGGCTCAGAGTGCGAGGACGGTTGCGATAAAGCCTGATTTCAGCCGGGATAATGGAAAGAGAGCCAGATTGGCATTTCGGGCAAACCATGGGCACACCTCGGAAACAAACTTCAGAAGTATCCAAAACAGCAAATTCAGAGGAAAAATCGACTATATCCCTACTGCTCTATGATTTACAACAAAATTCGCGCGGAATTACAGCAATATTCATGTGGGAGCGGATGCCGAAAGGCGAATCCGCATGTTCATTCCATCACTACTGAGAATCGACGGCCCGTTCCGTTGGCGGCGCTTCCTGCCGGGCAACTGGAAGCGGCGTGGCAACCGGCAGAATCTGCACCAGAACTGGAGACGCGGGAGCGTTCGCCGCAGACTCGGCCGGCCCCATCGCGGTCTCATGCTGGCGTCGCGCTGCCGCGTCCAAATCCACAGCAATCCCTCCAGGCACAATCACTGGCGCGTTGAAGCGGAAGTCCAAATCGCGCGTCACCCGAAAAACTACCGGCAGCGCTGCGATGAGTACCACAAATGTTATCCAACTGCCGTCCAGGCCATACCCTCCGCCGGTAAGCCAGAACGGTCCCATCGGGTCGCCCTGCACCACGGACGAGTGGCTGTTTACGCCGCTCACGGCAAGCCCGAAGAGCAGCGCTCTGCTGGCTTTCCAGGCGAAGTTGAGCCCCCAGCTCAGCCACAGCGCCCGAGTGCGCAGATAAGCCGTTGAGAGCACCAGGCTCAGCGCAATTGAAACAGCAATGCTGGCGCGGCTCGATCCCGGCACAAGCGACTGCACAATGGCATAAAACGCCGCAAATCCCAGCGTCGCCCCGATCGGCCCCACCGCATGAGCGAAGCGCTGGAATCCGTAACCGCGAAAAGCAATCTCCTCAGCCAGTGCGGCCAAAGTAAAGAAGGCAGCATCAGCCGCCAGCCAGCCCCAGGCGGAGAGTTGCAGGCTAAGCACAATGGCGATGCCGCCGGCCGCCACCATCGGCAGCACGCACACCACGGCCACCGACCAACCCACGGCCAGGCCCAGTCCCGCTTCGGCTGGCCAGCCCGCCCGTCGCGGCAATCCCTGCGCGCTTACCGGGTGTGTCTGGCGGTCAAGCCAGAATCCCAGCCCCGCATAACCCAGCAGCAGAAGAAAAACCAGCATTGCCTGCTCTGCCAGCGGAGCCCACTGCTCGTTTGCCAGCCCTTGCGCCCCATGCCAGGCCAACGCACGCGCAAAGAAGAAGTACAGAACCGCGGCAACAAACTGCGCATAGGCGCGAAACCGGCCTGCTCCAACCTCAGGTGTGCTCATGCGCACCTCTCGGCCAGGCATTCGGCGAAAGATTCCGCAGCTTTGAAAGGGCACGACTTCAGTCGTGCCGTAACCGCCCTGAAATGAATGTGGGCTTTAGCCCCTGAAGGACGTTTTGCGCCAATTCCGCCCGAAATCCCGAGTCTTTCCGCAGTCTGTCCAGCCCCTGCGGGCGTGCCGCCAGTGAGCTGATCGCAAAGGAACCCGCCGCAGGCTGGCCTGCTTGATCCCAGCCGGCCTCGTGCGCCGCCAATCTTCCCTTGCCGATGCGCCACCAGAACTAACCTTCCGTATAAAACTGCGCTATGTTGCGGAACTTCTGCTGCCGCGCGGCCACCAGAATATCCATCGGCGTCGCCTTGAGCTCGGCCAGATGCTTCTTCAGCGCACTGCCCAGCATCCCGGCCCCAGCCTCGGGATCGGTGTGCGCGCCGCCCGCCGGTTCTGCGACAATCTCGTCCACGCAGCCCAGCGCGGCAACCTCCGGCGCTGAGATGCGCATGGCCTCGGCCGCCTGTTGCTTATGCGCCGCATCGCGCCACATGATGGCCGCGCACGACTCCGGAGTAATTACAAAGTAAAGCGCGTTCTCCAGGATCAGCACCCGGTCAGTCACGGCCAGCGCCAGCGCCCCGCCCGATCCGCCCTCGCCGCTGATCACTGAAATCGTGGGTACGCGCAGCCGCGACATCTCCAGAATATTCCGCGCGATGGCTTCGGCCTGCCCTCGCTCCTCGGCGCCCAAACCGGGAAAAGCTCCCGGCAAGTCGATAAAGCTGATCACCGGGCGCGAAAACTTCTCCGCAATCTTCATGCACCGGAGCGCCTTGCGGTAGCCCTCGGGATGGGGCATGCCGAAGTTGCGGCGCACCCGCTCCTTGGTCGTCCCGCCCTTGCGGTTGCCGATAACCAGCACCTCGTCGCCGCCCAGCCGCGCCATGCCGCACGCCACGGCCTCGTCGTCGCCAAAGGCGCGATCCCCGTGAATCTCGCTGAAATCCGTGAAGATTCGCTCGATAAAGTCCATGGGGTAGGGCCGCTGGGGATGCCGTGCCCGCTCGATTCTGCTCCATGCCGGCGAAACCGCTTGCGCCTGAATGGGAATCCCTGTTTCCTGTTCGCTCATTGATACCTGGTGCCGCTACGGGCAGCGTCGCCGTCGGCCCTGCTGTGATTCTACGGGTCCAAAGCGCCTGGGACAAATGGAAGAATCGCCAAAAGCGGAATTCCCATCCTCTCCGGCATTCCGCCACCGGTTCCATGCCTTGCATTATCTCCGCGCAAATGGGAATCTCCCGCAATAAACCAATCCTCCAGCTTTCACCCGAAGCCCCGGCCAAAGGGCGTCAACTAACTGGCGAGCTACATCGCTTCCTTATCCTCGCCTGTCTCGCCGAGTTACCCGTAGCCCATCTCTGCAATGTGCGCATCTAGTGGTGTCCGCCACACAGATGGTCGTTTATCAATTTGAATTATGTGTGCCTTCGGGCTACGGAAGAACATGTTTTGTAAGCGGAAGCGCATGTTTTGTAACAGTCATCCACCGGCTTCGCCGACCCACGGGGGGATGAAACTGGGTACCCCACCCTCGGCGCGCCTCCGGGCCCCCACGGACAGATCCTCGTCCGTGGGGTGGCATTTTGCGCCTGGGGTGGGATCGCACGATACTCGCATTGCAGAAGCAGTGAAAACGCCCTAAAGCGTGCCGTTTGCCTGGTGCGTCTTTTGCGCAGCCAGCCGGGTCATCTGGTCGCTCCGCTTCACCATTTCATGCACCCCGAAGCCCTTTTCCGCCAGCGCTCCCGTCGGGCATGCCTGCACGCATTTGCCACAGCCGGTGCAGTTCCGCGATTGCCCCCAGCTATCCTTCAGGTCGCTCACAACGCGGGAGTAGATGCCGCGCGACGCCACCTCCCACACGTTCGCTCCCTCCAGTTCCGCGCACACCCTCACGCAGCGCGTACATAAGATGCACCTATTCTGATCGAGAACATAACGCGGGTGCGTCATGTCCACTGCCACCCGCGGATTGTTATAGGGGTAGCGCACATGCGTAATGCCCAGCGACTGAGCCAGCGATTGAAGCTCGCAATGGCCGTTCGACACACATGCCGAGCAGATGTGGTTCCGCTCCACAAGCAGCAGTTCCACGGCCATCCGCCGGTAGAGAGTCAGTTTTTCCGAGGCGGTCTTGATTGACATCCCGTCCTGAATGGGAGTCGTGCAGGCGGCCAGCAGCCGGTCGGTGCCTGCCAGCTCCACCATGCACACGCGGCATGATCCCACCGCGCTCAGCCCCTTCAGATAGCAAAGCGTAGGAATCTGCTTTCCATGGGCGCGAGCTGCGTCCAGGATCGTCTCTCCCTCCTGCGCGGTCACCAGTTCTCCGTCAATTCGGACTGAAATCGTTTTATTCGGCAAGGCGGCGCTCCTTTCTCACTCAAGGTCTCTCAATCGGCGCTCGCCGCGATTCTCAAATCGCAACGAAGGCACCGCCGGCATTCTTCCAGCGCCTCTTCCGGACTGAGGCCGGTAACAACTTCATCCTGCGAATGGACTCTGGTCTTCGCGGGCACAACGTGCGCCGTGTGCCGGCGGCTCACGCTTGGCTCTCCGGGCGCCTGGTGGCTGTATTCAAAGTCGGGGAACAGCCGGTCCCAGCGATGTTCGCCCGCCGGTTGTTCGCCCATCAGGCGCTCGTCGATCTTCCGCGCCGCCTGCTTGCCGCCGCCCATGGCGTTTGACACGTTGGATGCGCCGGTAATCACGTCGCCCCCGGCATAAAAGTTGGGGCGGCTGGTCTCAAACGAGAAGCGATCCACGACGATTGTTCCCTCCTCTTTGAGCGCCAGGCCCGATGCACGGCAAAAATCCTGATCGAAGGTTTCGCCCACTGCCAGAATCACGCTCTCGCATTCAAAACGCTGCACCTCGTCGGTCGCAATCGGCCTTCTGCGCCCGGATTTGTCGTACTCTCCCAGCCGCGTCTTGACGATCTCGATTGCCTTCACGTTTCCGTCCGCGTCGCCCACAATGCGGTGCGGCGCGGCCAGAAAGACAAACTGCACGCCTTCATCCTCGGCCGCCTGAATCTCCTCGTCGATCGCGGGCATGTCCTTGCGCTCGCGGCGGTAGAGGATCGTCACCTTCGCGCCCATGCGCAGCACGGACCGCGCAGAGTCGATGGCCGCGTTGCCGCCGCCGATCACTGCGACGCGCGAACCCATCTGCACCTTCTCGTGCCTGGCCATCGACTCCAGGAATGGCAGCGCCGGATGAACATTCTTCAACTCTGTTCCGGGCAGATAGAGCCACGATTCCTTCCACGTTCCAATCGAAAGAAAGACAGCATCGAACTGGCTTGCCAGCTCGTTCAATGGAAGATCGAAGCCCACTCTGGCGTTGAACACCATCTTCACGCCCACTCCCTCGATCAGGTCCAGTTCCCGCCGCAGCACCGACTTCGGCAGCCGATATTCGGGAATGGCAAATCGCAGCATCCCGCCCGCCTCGCTCCGCTCTTCAAAAACGGTAACCTCATGCCCCAGCATGGCCAAATAGAATGCCGCCGTAAGACCCGTCGGGCCAGAACCAGCCACTGCCACCTTGCGCCCTGTCGGCGCCAGCCTGCGCGCAATAATCCGCTCCAGCATCGGCCCAAAGCGATCAGATTGATAGATCGCATCCGCAATGCAGCGGTGAATCTCCCGCATATTCACCACTTCATCGAACGATTGCCGCCGGCAGCGATTGTCGCATGGGTGCTGGCACACTCTTCCCGTCGAGGCGGGCAGCGGATTGTCCAGAACGACCGACTCGAATGCCTCTTCAATCCGGCCCTCCTGGTAGAGTTCCACAAAGCGCGGAATGTTCATCCGCAGCGGGCAACTGTTTTCGCACGGAGACACGGCCAGTTCCTGGCACACGCCTGCGCGGCAGTGGCGCGCCACAATGTGGTCTTCGTACTCCTCGCGGAAGTGCCGAATGGTGGTCAGCACCGGATTCGGCGCCGTCTGTCCCAACCCGCACAGCGAACACTCGCGAATCATCCGCCCCAACTCGTCCAGCATCCCCAGATCTTCCATCCTTCCGCTGCCTTCGGTGATCGAGTTCAGGGTGCGCAGCGCCTTGTTCAGGCCTACCCTGCACGGCACGCACTTACCGCACGACTCCGAGTGGGTGAACTCAATAAAGTACCGCGCAACATCCACCATGCAGTTGTCTTCGTCCATCACCACCATGCCGCCGGAGCCCATGATCGACCCAATCTGCGCCAGGCTCTCGTAGTCCACGGGCGTGTCGAACATCTCCACGGGAATGCATCCGCCCGAGGGCCCGCCCGTCTGCACGGCTTTCACGCGCCGGCCTGCAATTGCGCCTTCTCCAATGTCATAGATGAAGCTGTTCAGCGGCGTGCCTAAAGGCATCTCCACCAGCCCTGTGTTCTGTATCTTGCCCACCAGTGAAAAGACCTTGGTCCCTGGGCTTTTTGCGCTGCCCGTTTCGGCGAACCATGCCGGTCCCCGGCTCACAATCGGCGCAATGTTGCACCAGGTCTCCACGTTGTTGATGTTCGTGGGCTTGCCCCAAAGTCCCTTCTGCGCGGGGAACGGCGGGCGCGGATGCGGCCTGCCCGGAAAACCTTCGAGCGAAGCGATCAGCGCCGTCTCTTCGCCGCAAACAAAGGCTCCAGCGCCCTGCACCATTTCGATATTGAAGTTGAACCCGCGCCCCAGGATGTTCGTGCCCAGCAGTCCATACTCGCGCGCCTGTTCAATGGCTCTGTTCAGCCGGCGCACCGCTAGCGGATACTCGGCGCGAACATAAACAATGCCTTCGGTCGCGCCCATCGCATAACCGCCGATAATCATCCCCTCCAGCAGCGAGTGAGGATCGCCTTCGATCTCATTGCGATTCATATAGGCGCCGGGATCGCCCTCGTCGGCGTTGCAGATAATGTATTTGGTCTCCGCCTTGGCCTTGGCCAGAAAATCCCACTTGTTGCCCGTCAAAAAGCCGGCTCCTCCGCGTCCGCGCAGCCTCGATGCCTTCACCTGCTCAATCACGCTCTCCGCGCGTCCGTCGATCAGCACTTTGTAGAGTGCCTGGTATCCGCCCACCGCGATGTATTCCTCGATATCCGATGGATTGATCAGCCCGCAATTCCTTAAAACCACCTTCTTTTGCCCTTTGAAGAAGGGGATAGCGTTCCACGGCGCGATTTCCGGATAGCCCTGGCCATATCTCACGTGCCCGGTAACGTGATCCCATTCCTCGATCTTGCAATAGATCAGATCAGGCGGCATCACCTTGCTTGAGAGGCTCTCCAGAATGCGCTCGGCATCGTTGGCATGTACCCGATGCAACACCACCAGCGGGCCTCCGGGCAGCCTTACGTTCACCAGCGGCTCTTGAAAGCAGGAGCCGAAGCAGCCCACACCGGTCAGCAGCACATCCAGCCCGCGCCGCTGGATCGCCTCATTCAAGGCGTGAAACACCTCTTCGGCGCCATTGCCCCGGCCGCAGGTTCCCATTCCCACCGCTATGCGCGGAATCGACGGCATCAGCTTGGCAAGCCCTGACTCACGCACCGCGTTGAACGTACCGATATCCAGAATTCGCGGCATCATTTTCCCCCTCTGATCAACGCCTTCACTTCCCGCTGAAGCGTGCGCTCATTCACGTGACTCAGGATGTGGTGGTTCACTTCCACCACCGGCGCCAGCGCGCACTGCCCAAAGCAGGCCACCGTGCGAATCGTGAACTTCCTGTCAGGCGTGGTCAGCGCCACCTTGTCGGCCTCGTTGGTTTCGTTCAGGTCATGCCCGCTCAGCCCCAGGTCCAGGCACACCTTCTCCAGCAAATCACGGGAGCCGCGGGTGTGGCAGGCTGTGCCGCGGCAGACGCAAATCACGTTGTCGCCTTGCGGATCGAGGTTGAACAGCGCAAAAAAGGTCGCGACGCTATAGATCCTTGCCGGGGGAACCCCCGTCTCGTCCGCAATGTAGCGCAGCGACTCCATGGAAAGGTACTTATGCGCATTGGCCGATTGAACAGTTTCCAGTATCCCCAGCAGCGCTCCGGGCCGGCCGTCGTGCTCTTTGATCGCCTGGTCGATCAGCAGCCTCTCATGAGCATCCAGGACTCCATTGGCGGCACTTTGCATGGTTCCTCCCCTCAAAGCCCGGCGCGGCCGGCAGCCGGCCTCGCGGCACAAGTTTTTCCCTGCGGGCCGGGCGATTGCCGCCCGGCGCTTCTCCGCGGTGGTCTTGAACATGGCATCGTTGTGCGGAACTTGAATGTGTTGAGTTGGTGCGTCCCAGATAGGCGCTCCCGCAACCCGAGGCACAACCCGGCAACCGGGCGCAGCCTCTTCCCTTTTGGCAGAGATGAATCCCCAGCTCCCCCGGCGGGTCGCCGTCCGGCGCACTCCACACTTAATCGAGAGGGCGACATCGTCGGACCCTCCTCACTTCTGGACCTTTTCTCGGGAGAGATAAAGAGAGAGGAAAAGAGCATTCGCCGATCATGCTTCATCTACTACTTGGCGAAAATGAACGCTGCGCCTGTGAGCCCAACGCTATCCGTAGAGACTTCTCCCCGTTCAATGTCCGTCTGGAACATTGAAGCCCTGAGGAATCATTAGGATGTGCTTTACATCACACCTGTTTGTGACGACTCGTTTCATCCCGCCTGTACGCCTTCAAAAACTGCCGGGTGCCCCATCCTTTCTTTGTCTTATCGTGAAAGGGTGTAGGGTCGAGGACTGGCGCCATGCTCCGTAGGTCCGGCCTATCTGTTGCTCCCCGTTTCCTCTGGGAGTGCCTCAATAGCCCGACCGTGAACTGGT
>Ga0255353_1001173_pt1 | contig 15265 bp, 7 predicted proteins | sample HBST25metaG_FD_189941 | JGI IMG/M metagenome (GOLD analysis project Ga0255353, IMG submission 189941) | Peat soil microbial communities from Stordalen Mire, Sweden - H.B.S.T25 | ecosystem: Environmental > Terrestrial > Soil > Wetlands > Peat | place: Sweden: Norrbotten County, Stordalen Mire...
CAGAAACTTCAAGAAAATCAACGGTCAACCGGCGAGCCCCGGCACCAAGACAAAAATCCGCAACCTGATGTCCGCGTTGTTCTCTCACGCCATCCGCTATGGTTGGGCATCGATGAACCCAATCACTGCCGTCCGCACTTCGGCCAAACGGGTTCGCACCCCAGACATTCTTTCGCCTGAAGAGTTCCAAGCACTCTTGCTTGAACTGTCTCAGCGCGAACGCGTGATGGTCATGTTGGACGGTAGCACCGGTCTACGCCGCGGAGAGCTGATTGCTCTTCGTTGGCGCGACATCGATTTTGAACTCATGCAAGCCAACGTCACTCATTCCGTTTGGCACAACGTCGAAGGCGACACCAAGACGGAAGCGTCCCGGAAGCCTGTTCCGCTCCACCCGCTCGTCATTGTGGAATTGAACCAATGGAAGCTGGCCACTCTGTATCAGTCCGACGACGATTACCTCTTCCCTTCCATCGCGAAGAATGGATCCCAGCCCCTTCAACCGGACATGATTCTCAAGCGCCATATCCGGCCTGCGCTGGTGAGGATTGGGATTCAGAAGAAAATCGGCTGGCATTCATTCCGGCATGGACTGGCTACAATGCTGCGGCAGAAAGGAGTCGACATCAAGACGGCGCAGGAGTTACTTCGGCACGCCAACAGCCGCATCACCCAGGACATTTATATGCAGGCTGTCAGCGAAGAAAAGAGGGTGGCCCAAGACCTTGTCTTCCGGGGTCTGCTGAAAGGAGGCTCAACTCAGCACCCTTCAGCACCCTCGGAGACCGTATGAAAGAAGATGTCACTTCCATAAACCAATGATTCTATTTGGTTTATGGCGGGGACGACGAGGCTCGAACTCGCGACCTCTGCCGTGACAGGGCAGCGCTCTAACCAACTGAGCTACGTCCCCACATAAAGCGTGCATCCCAGCTGCTAACTCGCCGAATGGACCATCCTCCAACTATCCGAGGTTCGTCTTTCCGATCACCGGGCGCTCTTGACCGCGGTTTTGCGCTTGCGGGCAAAAAGCGGTTCATGCTTCATCAATATGTTTGAGTGTATCAGAAAGAGCGGGCATCAGAAGACCATGCCCGAGGAAAATGCTCCACCGCGAATCGCCATGCGAAAACCCGCGACCGCTACAGCCATCAATACCTACTGCCTCACCGCACCCCTATGCCGACCAGACTGCGCGATTGCCGCGGCCGCCGGAAATGAAACCCATATCCACTGAAATTGCCCGCACACACTGCAGTAGATAGTTGGCGATCGAAGGAAGTTTTTGCGCCGTCACACGAAACGAAGGCCCGGAAACGCTCACCGCCGCCACCGGCTGCCGTTGCGCATCCAGCACTGGCACGGCGATGCAGCGCAGCCCCTCCTCCAATTCCTCGTCGTCTACGGCGTAGCCGCGACGGCGCGTTTTCTCGATCTCCACCCGCAGAGCCTCGGCCGTGGAGATTGTGCGCTGTGTGAAACGCTCGAAACGTGTGCGGCGCAGCACCTCGTTCACGCGCTCCTCGGGCAGAAACGCCAGGATCGCCTTGCCCACCGATGTGCAATGCACCGGGTTGCTGGCGCCGACGCGGGTAATCATCCGCACCGAGCGGGTCGGCTCGATTTTGTCGATGTAGATTACGTGCGCGCCCTCCAAGATGCATAGGTGCGCCGTTTCCTCGGTTTCGGCCACCAGCCGGCGAAGATGGGGCTGTGCTCGCTCACGCAGGTCATATTGTTCAATGGCTCGATTTCCGAAATCAAACAGCCTAAGTCCTAAACGAAACTTTCCTCCTGGAGTGCGTTCCACCATGCGGTGCCTCTCCAGAACCATCAGGAAGCGGTGTGCCGTGCTCTTATGCAACTGCAGCGACGCGGCAACCTGCGCCAGGCCCAGCGGCGTATCGCTCTCCGCCAGCAGATCCAGTACGGCGAATGCTCTGTCCAGTGCCTGAACTTTATAGATGCCTTGCGGAGGTATTTCTCGCATGATGGTCCCCTGTCCCGCGCGATAATCTCACCTCCAGTTTGCTGAATTTGGGACGATATGTCAAATACTGGTACGACACCGGCAGCGCTGGAATCTACGTCCGCTTGTTTGAGCGAATCGTATTAAAGCCCTCATGTTGATCTTGCCGGCGCCGATACTATAAACCGAGCAGTAGTTAAGTTCCAGGGGCCTTCCAGCGCAAATCGTTTTGGGGCATTCGCTTGGGCTGCGACAAGGGCTGTTCAACTATGTGAAGCGCGCGTGCGCTCTTTCCTTTTCTGAGGATGATCGCCCACGTCACATAGCCATGTGACAATCGGCACAGACCTTACCGTTCTGGCCAGGCGCATGATTGCGAACGGTCAAGATCGAAGCCGTCGTTGGTTCCTGGGGTTAGGAGTACGGTTTGTCTCTTGCACTTTCGGGAGACTCCAATGATGATGCGTTTGGCCTGAAGTGCCCGCGCCTGCTGTCGCAATCTCCCCCTTTTGTTGTGATGGCGGTCACAATCAGTGTTATATTCGCATTAAGGACTCCACCCGACGGAAGGCACTGCGCACTCCCCATGCGCAAGCTAGCCCACAAAAACGAACCAAGAAACTGGGAGCAGCAGGTCCTCTATGTCGAACTCCATGCAAATCCCCGATTCCCTAAGTTCTGCGGAATTGTCTATTGCGGTCATCTGCCCCGACGAGCAACGCCGCTCCGCCGCAGCCAGTATGCTGCGCGAGTGTCAGAGCGGCCCGGTGCATGAGTTCAAAGCTTACCCGCCAGCCCTTAATGAAATCCCGCGAGTTCTGGGAGATAACTACGACGTCATTCTGGTCGAACTGGACAGCGACCCGGAGTACGCTCTCGATCTGGTCGAGACCATCTGTGCGCGCGGCTTGGCAACCGTAATGGTTTTCTCGGCGCAGACCGATCCGGGCATGCTGCTGCGTTGCATGCGCGCTGGCGCTCGCGAGTTTCTCACTTTGCCGATTGACTCCGGCACCTTGGCTGAGGCTCTGGTGCGGGTCGCAGTACTGCGTGCGGGATCTCGCGCCCCAAGGAAGAAGGACGGCAGGCTGCTGGTCTTTCTCGGCGCCAAGGGCGGCTCTGGTGTCACCACACTGGCCTGCAATTTTGCGACATCGCTGGCCAAGGAGTCTGGACAGAGAACCCTGTTGATCGATTTCAATCTCCCCCTTGGAGACGCTGCGATCAGCCTTGGAATCAAGGCTCAATACTCCATTTCCAGCGCGTTCCAGAATGCCGGCCGGCTCGATGTGAATTTTCTCTCTACCCTTCTGGTGCAGCATGAATCCGGGCTATACGTATTGGCGGCGCCGGGAGAGTTGGCGCCCACCTATGTCTCAGCCGAGGCCATTGACAAGCTGCTCGAGGTCGCTCGCCAGGGATTCGATTACGTGGTGGTCGATGCCGGCTCCAGGCTCGACCTGCAGCGCGAACATCTCTTCGATGAATCCGCCACCATCTATCTGGTCACGCAGGTCGGCATCCCCGAACTGCGCAACTCCCATCGCCTGATTGCCTTGCTCTCCGCCGCGGGCAGCCCCAAGCTCGAAATTGTGATTAACCGCTACGATCCCCGCTCCGTGGAAATCGATGACGAGCATATTACCAAGGCCCTCACCAGGCCGGCGCAGTGGAGAATTCCCAACAACTATGCCGCCGTGCGGCGGATGCAGAATACGGCTACCTTATTCACGGAAAATGACGGGCAGATTGCCAAGGTAATTCAGCAGATGGCTTTTGCCGTTTGCGGCGAGCCGGTTGTCGAGGAAAAGAAAAAAAGGGGATTCAGCCTTTTCCGGCGGGCGGTTGCTTCCTAGCCTCGATGCACCGATCGGGTTTTCATCACGCATGACTTCAATTCCCGCGAGAGAGTCTATTCCGTGGGCGGGGTTCTTCTGGAGGAGGGAGGCAGGAGTTTCAACTCCCGCATAAAGCCAACAAAATAAACGTGGGCTTTAGCCCCGGACGTTTACTCTCCACCGAGCCATGATCTCAAAGCCTGTCCCGGATCGCACCACCAGAATGGCCTCGGCTCCTCGGACAGCCGCTGGAAGCACAGTATTTCCGGCTCTTTACCCTGCTTTTTCCCTTTCAACCCGCGCAGGTGTGCACGCGCCGCGCGCCCATTGCGTTATCATTGCGTCTAATAGGTCAGTGGCTCGGTTCCCCTCAAGGGCCGCCCCGGTGGTGTCTGTGTCTCGATTCTTCCAGCGATTTGTCTTTGTTCTTTCCTTGGCGATCTTTGCCGCCCTCGGTCTGGGCTTCCTCTTCGGCGAGTTTGGCTGGTTCGGCGTTCACGCCAGCGGCCAGCAGGATGGCGCCTACCGCCAGATGGCCATTTTTCGCCAAGTACTCAACAAGATTCAGACTGATTATGTGACCGACCCCAACATCAATGACGTGACCACCGGCGCATTGCACGGCCTGCTCGAGTCGCTCGACGCTGACTCCAGTTACCTGACCCCGGCCGAGTACAAGATTTATCAGCAGCACACGGCGGTAGGCACAGCACAGGTCGGCATCACCGTTTCCAAGCGCTATGGTTATGCCGTCGTTGTCAGTGTGATGCCCGGTTCAGCTGCCGAAAAGGAACACATCGCTGATGGCGACGTAATCGAGTCCATCGGTGAACAATCCACGCGCGAGCTGTCGCTGCCGGTCATCCGAATGCTGCTCGATGGCAAGCCGGGAAGCACGGTGCCCCTTTCGGTGCTGCACCCAGCCAAGTCTGAACCCGAAAAGCTGACGCTGACCCGCTCCGTCGCTGCCACTCCCGCGCTCGCTGAACAGCAATATGAAAACTCCACCATTCTCTATCTGAAGCCCGGCGCGCTCACCACCTCTCGCGTAGACGAGATTGCAGCCCGGCTCAAGGCGGTCGGCAAGGACCGCAAGGTATTGCTGGACCTGCGAGACTCTTCCGGCGGCGACGCCAAGGACGGTCTGCGGCTGGCCAACTTTTTTGTGAAGCAGGGCACACTGGCCACGCTCGAAGGCCAGAAGTTTCCCCGTCAAACCTTTTCCGCCGACCCGGCAGCATTCATCTCTGCCGCGCCGCTGGCCATACTCGTCAACCGCGGCACCTTTGGCGCGGCGGAACTTACGGCTGCCGCCATCGAAGACTTGAAGCGCGGCGATGTAGTCGGTGAGCGAACCTTCGGCCAGGGCACGGTGCAGAAGACCATCGAGTTGCCTGATGGCGCCGCGCTGTTGCTGACCGTGGCCAAGTACGAAGGGCCGAACGGCAAAAAGATTCCCGATGAAGCCGTAGTGCCCAACGTCGTCGTCGGCCCAACGCTTGAAGAGGAAGAAGAGGAAGCGCCGCAGCCCAAAGTCGATCAGCCGCTGTTGAAGGCGATTGAACTGCTGAAGGCGAAGAGCGCCGGAATTTCCTCCTAGTACCGTGACCGCATGATTCGGCAACGGCTGGAGTGTAGCGCCGGTCTCCAGACCGGCTGTCTTGGGGGCGTCCACGCCCGCACGTGTCCGGGGCAATTGCAAGATTACGCGGCTGCGATGCCAGGCTGGCTGCATAAATCGCATTTTGAAAGCGCACTGCTTTACTAGCTATTGAAAACACGTAAGTTGCTGATTCTTAAATAGGCAGAACAGGCAAGAAAGGCGAGATAGGCATATGCGTAGCACAAATTAACACAAAATCGGACACAGCGTAGCTATATGCATAAGCGGAACCTCCCAATTGGCGACTAGGTTTCTGACAACTTGAAGTTGTACCGAAGCTGGGTGCCTCAGGTCCCGATTTCGGAACCTGGGATAGACGATACTCAAGGAACAAAATCATGCTGTCAGAAACCTAGCCATAAACCATCCATGCCAAGATCATTTGTTAAGCTGTTGAGAATGAGAATCAGACGATGTCTAATGATAGGGGGCGAATGATGAACCGCACTACCCTCTTTCTCACTCTACTGATAACGATTCCAGCCTCCCATGCTCAAAGCGGCGATACACCGCCATACGATCCTGCTCCGCCGACGGACAAGCTGTCAGCTTATACAAACCAAGAGCTTGCGTTCACTTTTTTCTATCCCAAAGAGTTCGTTCAAAAAAACGCGCAAGACGTGCAGGCTGTGATGGAGCGAGGGCATAAAGCCATTTACGGGACTGATCCATCAAGTGACCCTGAACATCAGCAAGCTACACGTTGTATGCATACGCTCTTCTACGCGGTAACCGAACCAGAGGCAAAAAGTGGCGCGCCATTAACCTCTGACGACAGTCATCCTGACACGATTCTGATGGAAGACGTTGACCGAAGTTGCATAAATAAGAAGATCAAGGGCGATAAGGCTCTCACCGATCTCGCCGGAACTGTCCTCCATATGCCGCACTCGATGCAGGTAGTTCAACAGATGTGGTTTGTGGCGGGAGGAGATCGACGCATTCACAGCGGAATGTCGGCGACTTCGACTGCACCCAAGTCGCCTCCAGGTGTGATGTTATTTACAATCGCGGCGGCGGTAGAGCAGAAGGAACATCGTCTGTTGATCGTGTATCAAAGTGGTACTGCTGGCGAGAGGCACGAGACTGTTCCGCATATGTCGATTGCATTTGAGGATGCGCGGCCAGTGCTCTTATTTCCGTTTCTGCTGGGTAACATGAATTTAATCAAGTGAGGTATCAGGCGGGTCTTCGGGTATGCCGAATTGCGCTCCTCCAGACGTATCAACTACTAAGCGCAAGTCTCATTCGCAAACGGGCGTACGCTCGATTTTTGCGATCAGGTGTAGCGCAAAATCAGCAACGAAATCTGCAAGGAAATCACATGGCTATGAATCTAAAGTGGTTTTATGCTGCGCCCTTTGAAAGGGCACGACTTTAGCCGTGTCGAAAAAGGCGCATCAGGTTTTGGGTTTTCGCCCTTGAGGGGAAGCATATTCAAACTGGTCCGCCTTCCCGCTCTTGCACCGCGTGGTACACCTCGGCAATCTGCACCGCCTCTCGCCTCGCTCACGTGCTAGCCTTGGGCTAAAGCATTTCTTCATGATCCGCAAAAGGAATGCCGATGAGGCCTGAACCGCTTGGTTGTCACCCCTATCGAGCCTCCCCAACTTCGCGGCCTTGGCCGGAGCCATCTGCTGCGAGAAGAGCCCGTGCCCACGCATCGGCGGCGCAAGCTGACCGGCAAGTACGCGCTTGCCGCGCTGCTCATCCTGGCCGTCATTACCGGCTCGCTTAGCGGTCTGATGCTGGTCTATTCCGTCGATCTGCCCCAGATTCACGACCTCGAGCGCTTTCGCCCCTCCACCACCACCGATCTCTACGACCGCAAGGGCCGCATCATCGGCTCATTCGCGCTGGAGCGGCGCGAGGTGGTCAACTACGATGACTTTGCGCCGGTGCTGCGTCAGGCTGTCATCTCCATTGAAGACAAGAGCTTCGAGTCGCACTGGGGCATCAACGTCTTTCGCGTCGCCGGAGCAGCGTGGCACGACATCCGCAGCCACGGCCGCGCCCAGGGCGCATCCACGCTCACCATGCAGTTGGCGCGCAACCTCTTTCTCTCCTCCGAACGCACTTCCACGCGCAAAATCCAGGAAGCCTATCTCGCTATCCAAATCGAGCGTGCCTTCACCAAGGAGCAAATCTTCACCCTCTACGGCAATCAGATCTATCTGGGCAGCGGAATGTATGGCTTCGAGGCCGCATCCCAGTTTTACTTCAGCAAGCACGCCCGCGATCTGACACTCACCGAGGCAGCTCTGCTCGCCGGCCTTCCCAAAGGCCCTGTAGCTTTTTCGCCGCTCCTCAACCCCGAGCGTGCGCTGCGCCGGCGCAACCTCGTCCTCACCGAAATGGAGCTTGACCGCGCTATCTCCCCTCAGCAAGCGGAGCAAGCCCGCAACGCGCCGCTGGGCCTGCATATTGCCCCGTCGGTCATGTCGGTTGCCCCGTGGTTTCAGGAAGAAGTCCGCCAGGAACTAGAAAAGCGCTTCGGCGCCGAACAGGTGCATGAGGCCGGTCTGAAGGTTGAAACCACGCTAGATCTGGACCTGCAAAAAGCTGCCAATCACGCCGTCGCTGACGGCCTCGCCGTCTACGAGAGGCGGCACGGCTGGGTCGGCGAAAGCGGCCCCGGCAAGCTGGAAAATGTTCTCGCCGCCGGTGTCTCCATCGAAGACTACAAGCATCCCGATTGGGCCACGAAATCCGGTCCCGGCGATTACGTCCATGCCGTGGTCACCCGCGTGCTGCCTCTGGAGATTCGCGCCCGTGTCGGCTCAGGCGAGGTTGTCCTCAAGCCGGAAGATTGGACCTGGACCGGCCAGCGCACTGCCGACACGCTCGTCAAACCCGGCGACATCATCTACGTTCACCTGGCCGACGCAATGGAGGGCACGGCCCGCCGCGCCACGCTCGAGCAAGACTCCGGCGCTCAGGCATCTCTGCTGGCCATCGACAACACCACCGGCGACGTGCTCGCCATGGTCGGCGGGCGCGATTACGCGCTCTCGCAATTCAACCGCGCCACCCAGGCCGAGCGCCAGGTCGGCTCCGGTTTCAAGCCCTACGTTTATACCGCGGCTATCGAGGATGGCGCCAAGCCCACCGACATCATCGTCGATGGTCCGGTCAGCTTCGGCAGTTACACGCCGCACAACTACGAGAACGACTACAAGGGCGCGATGACCCTCACCAACGCCTTCGCCGAATCGCGCAACATTCCCGCCCTCAAGCTCGCCGACCGCGTGGGCATTCAAAAAGTCATCGAAGTGGCTCACCGCTTCGGCGTCACCTCGACCATTCCCGCCTACCTGCCCATCGCCATCGGCGCCGTCGAAATTACGCTCCAGGAGCAGGTGGCCGCCTACTCCGTTTTTCCCAACGACGGCCTGCGCGTCACCCCGCGCCTCATTCGCAAGGTCGAAAACGCCGACGGCATCACGCTCTGGGAGCAGCCGCCCGCCGTCAACGAGGTCATCAGCCAGCAGACCGCGCGCACCATGATGACCCTGCTCGAAGCCGTCACTGCGCACGGCACCGGCGCTGCCACGGCGCAACTCAACCATCCCTTCGGCGGCAAGACGGGCACCACCAGCGACTATACCGACGCATGGTTCCTGGGCTTTTCCCCTTCGGTCACATGTGGCGTGTGGGTTGGCTTCGACAGCCGCGAGTCGCTGGGCAAAAAGGAAACAGGCGCCAAAACCGCGCTGCCCATCTGGATGGACGTGATGCGCATCGCCATCGCCGGCAAGGACGGCGAAAAATTCCTCGGCGAAGAAAAGGAAGACTCCGCGCAGAAGCCGGCCACTCAACCGCCCGCCAAACAGGCTCAGCCTGCTAAGCTGCTACCGCCCGCAAAACCTCATGTCAAGCCGGCATTTTCTCCGCTGGCCGCCCCAGCCAGGCCTTCGGGCGCCAATCCACGCGCAGCCATCAAACCCGCATTCAAACCCGCTCTCAAACCCGCCCCCCAGCCCTGACATTCCGAAGAATCGCTGGAAAGCGGCTCCTCGCACCGCAAGAACCAATTACGCAATCCGCATTGTGCCAGGGCACGACTTTACAGGCTGCGGAAATACTCGATTCCGGTGCCCGCATTGTGTCAGGGCACGACTTTAGTCGTGCCGAAAAAGGCCAGAAAAACAACGGGCTTTAGCCCCGGAGGTATTCGTCAATCCAGAGGGAGGCGTTGACACGGAAGGAGGCGGGGGTTTCAACCCCCGCATAGGTCCCGCAAAGATACCGCGGGCTTTAGCCCCGGACCCGCCTCTACCAACCCACCTGCCGCATCCGCACAAGAATGGCCGCGCTGTAGTGATTCATGCGCGCTGGCCGCCGTTTCAACGGGGCCGGCAAAATCGCGGCCAGCCGTGCCGCATCTTCCCGGCTGATACTCCGCGCCGCGACATCGTAGTGGTACCGGCACGCCGCATCCGCGCCATAGATTCCCGGTCCCCATTCCACCACGTTCAGGTAGAGTTCCAGAATGCGCTGCTTGCCCAGCACAAATTCCGCCACTGGAACCAGCGAGGCCTCCGCAACCTTTCTGATAATCGACCGGCCCGTTCCGAAGAACAGATTTTTCACCAGTTGCTGCGTAATCGTCGAAGCTCCCCTCGTGCGCCCGCCTTCCATATCGTCTTCGGCGTCGATTTGGATCGCGTGCCAATCGAACCCGTGATGTTCGTAAAATCGCGCGTCCTCCGCGGAGATCGCGGCGTGCTGCATATTCGGCGAGATTTGGCTCATCGGAATGAATCTGTAGTGTTCGCGATATGGCTTGTGGTGCATCCATGCCTGTAATCGCCGCTCGATATGCACTGCTGTTGTCGGCGGATCAATCCACCGCGCGGCCACCAGCAGCAGCGCGGCAGCCGACCAAAGAAGCACCACAGCGATGGCAAGCCATCGAAAAAAGCGCCGGAGGAAACCCCTTCGACGCGGGGTCACGGGGGATGTATTGGTCTTTATATTCACTCTTTAGAATAATCGCCTGGACCCGGCTCTTGTATGCGGCTTGATTTTGCGCGTGCGGATGCGTGGTTGCGAATGGAATGGTTTTGAAATGACGCGGCTTCAAAGCCTGTCCTGAACCCACTCGAAAAATTCCGGAAAAAGCAAATAGAGTCACACTTTTCCTCCCCCTGAGGAAAACTCCCGCACAATAAGCAGGCGCGCATACAATCCGGCCGTGGTATTTGCAGGTCGGCCAAAAGTTGTGTTGACTTTCGGCAGGTCATTCCATACATTTTGTTAATCACGTCTTCAATCAAGCGCAGCGTAGTCAACGCAGAAGCCACCTCAGCCGATTCGCATAAGGAGACTGACTTTGAAATGTTCCGTTTTTGGCGCAAACTGTCCCAGATCGGTGGAAAACTCCGCCGAAACTAAATTCCACAAGATCTTTCTTCTAATGGTTGTCTGCGTTCTCACGCTGATGATCTCTCCGGCCATTCATGGCCAGGCCACAGGAAGTTTCTCTGGCAATGTCCTCGATAAATCCGGCTCAGCTATTCCTGAAGCTGCCGTCGTGGTGACCTCTCAGGGAACCGGTCTGGTTCGAAACGGCAAGGCGGACAATGTAGGGCACTATCTTATCCCTTTGCTTCCGGTCGGAACCTACACCGTACGCGTCAACGCGGCCGGCTTTCAAAGCGCTGAGTCAAAAGGACTCTATCTCCAGGTCGATGAAGCCCGCGAAATCAATTTTTCGCTCGCTCCCGCCGCCGTAACCACTACGGTTGCCGTTACCGGTGATGTTGTAGCTGTCGAGACAGCCAATCCATCTCTAGGCCAGGTCATCACCTCCCAGGAGGTCGCGGATCTCCCCTTGAATGGGCGCGATTTCGTTCAGCTCGCCACACTCACCGCCGGCGCAACGGCAGAGACCAATCCCCACAGCTTTTCCACCCAAAGCTCCGACAGCGAGGTGGCCGCGCGCGGCCCCTTCTCTCTGTCGGTCGGCGGCTCCCGTCCCAACAGCACCGATTGGCTGCTGGATGGAGTCGACAATAACGAACTGACCGCCGGCGGCATCGGCATTTATTCTTCGATCGATGACATTCAGGAATTCAAGGTCTTAACCTACACCTACTCCGCCGAATACGGCTCCCGCGCGGGTCCCACCGTGCTGGTCAGCACAAAATCCGGGTCCAACGACTTGCACGGGTCTCTCTTCGAGTTTGTGCGCAATACCGATCTCGACGCCAAGAGCTACTTCGCCACCTCTGTGGAAAAGTTCAACCTGAACCAGTTTGGTGGCTCCGTCGGCGGGCCGATTATCAAGAACAAAACCTTCTTCTTCGTCGACGCCGAACAAAAATATCAGCGCCACGGCATTACCTACACCGGTCTGGTTCCTTCGCTGGCCATGCGCACCGGCGACTTTACAAATGACCCGTTCGGCAATCCTGTGAAAGATTCCAATGGCAATGTCGTGCCGTATCCCATCGTCAACCCGAACATGATTGGCGCGTCCACTGACCCGAAAGTCTGGCCGAATGTCTACTTCCAGTGCGATGGCTTGGGGAATCCCCTGCCTGCCGGTAGCAATGGCTACCAAGGCCAGGGAGCAACCAACTGCAACAAGATCCCATCAAGCCTGATCGACCCCGCCGGCCAGGCAATGATGAACATCTACCCCACGAATCTTGTCAACTCCGCCTCCGGCTACAACTACGTCAATGAGCCCGTGCGAACTCTGAACGAAACCAAATTCGATATCCGCCTGGACCACACGCTCTCCACCAAGGACAATCTCTTCGGCCGCTTCAGCTACGATCAGGCGGGATCTTTTGTCCCCGGTGGCGCGCCGGGACTCGCCGAATCCGACGCCTTCGGCAGCAATGAGAACCTGATCAACCACGGACGCAACATCGGCATTGGCTGGAACCACGTCTTCTCGCCCCGCGCGCTCAACCAGGCCACCCTCGGCTACGACCGCATCTTCAACTACATTGCCTCGACGGATAACTACACCTGCGAATCGGCCAAATTTGGAATTCCGGGAGCCGATCTGGGCTGCACCGGCATCGGCGCCAGCAGTACCCCCAACTCCACTGCTCCATACAGTGAAGGCTTGGTTTCCGCTGAAGTTACCAGCGGTTATTGGGCCCTTGGCGATCGCGGCTACTCTCCGTTCCAGGGTGGGACCAACATCTACTCGTTCAAAGACGATCTCGACTTGATTCGCGGCAAGCATGAAATTCACGCCGGCATCGATCTCCGCGACAACCAGCTAAACGTCGGCACAGCAGCCTTTGGAGCTGGCTTCTGGCTCGTCGGCACCTTCGGAAACTTCAGCGGCGGAGGAGGTACCGCACCCGGCGATCCCGAGGCGGACCTGCTGATGGGTATTGTCGGAGGCGCCATCCACGACCAGACATACAACGGCGCCGTCACTGGACGCCGCTGGAACATCATACGGCCGTTTGTCGAGGATGACTGGCGCGTTACCCCGTCGCTCACCCTCAACCTAGGCCTGGCCTGGGACTTGACCACTCCCATCACCGAGGTCCATGACCGCATGGCGGACTATATCCCTTCAGCCACGGGAGGAACGTTGCTGATTGCGGGCAAGAACGGAGTGAGCAGGTCGGCGGGCATCAACATGTACAAGGGTGCATACGAGCCTCGTGTTGGCCTCACCTGGAAGGTTCTCGGCAGCGACAAGACCGTTATGCGCCTCGGCTTTGGCATCTTTCACGATTCTTCCTGGAACCAGGGCGCGCAGGGCCTCTGGCAAAATCCACCCAACCTCGGCGAATCCGATGTATTCCCCGCTACCTTCTCTGCGGGTTGCGCCTTTTCGACTTCTTACTGCGCCACCACGCTCGGGCAGTCACCCGAGAATGTCGCTACCGCCTCCGGCGGCTTTCCCCTTCTTCCCACGCCGCAAAATGTGGCCACCTTCGTGGGCACGTACAATTACCAGCCCACGGACTTCCAGCCAGGCAGGGTTCACCAATATAACGCCAACGTCGAGCGCCAGTTGCCCGGCAATGTTGTGCTCACCGCCGGCTATGCCGGTTCGGTCGGCGGCCATTTGCTGGAGTTCGGCAACGCCATCAACGTCAACAGCCCCTCCGCGTGCGGCACGGTCTCCGGCTACACCATCGGTTGTCTCCCCGACGGCGCTGCCTACACCTATCCCTACCCCGCTCCGAACTACAACACGATCTTGATCATGGGCGATGTGGGCAAGACGCACTACAACTCGATGCAGTTAAAGGCGGAGACCAAGGCGCCCAAGTACGGCCTTTACGCACTGGTTGCCTACACCTACTCCCGCACCTACGACAACGGCCTGTCCGACGGTTTGGGTTCCGAACTGAGCGCTCCCTATTTCCCGCTTCCCAACTGGGAAAACCTGGATTGGGCCTTGTCGCAGATCAATCTCGATCAAAGCTTCACTGGCAGCGTCATCTATGACCTGCCTTTCGGCCACGGGAGGCAGTTCGGTAGCAGTTGGAATAACGTGACAAATGCCATTGCCGGAAACTGGCAAATGACGCTGATCGAAAGAATCTCTTCCGGTTTCCCCGTGCCACTGATCGACAGCAGTAATGCGTCGGGCACTACCTTCAATTCCGGCGGCGACTCCTACAACTACAACCGGCCTGATCAGGTCGCTAACTGCAACGTTTACAAAGTGGACCACGCCGTGTATGGCAAACATCAGTGGATTAACCCGGGCTGCTTTGCCGCGCCCGTTGTCGGCAAATTGGGAAATGCCTCCCGGGTCCCGATCGTCGGACCGGATTTCGTCAACTCCGACTTCTCCCTCATCAAGCAGTTCGCGCTGCCTCGCAAAGATATGGGGTTGAACTTCCGCGCCGAGTTCTTCAACCTCTTCAATCACACGCAGTACGGCATGCCGGTCCAAGATTTCAACGCTCCAGGCTTCGGCGTAGTAAACTCCACCGTCAACAATCCTCGCCTTATCCAGTTGGCGCTCAAGCTGTCTTTCTGAAGCTCGGTGTTCTCCAGTGGGCATCAATGCCCACTGGGGAACCTCTAAACCTGTCGAGAATGTTTCAGGGCACGGCTTCGGTCGTGCCCTGAAACTCGAGTCAATCGACGCCCCGCCAGCCTGCCAACTCGCTATCTCCGCGTAGCGCAGGCGAACTCGCCGCACCTGATCCAAAATCAGCCGGCCACCGTTCCTTCAGGTTGTTTGACTTGCAACCTGGCTGAAATCCTTTTTCCGGAGCGCGGCTTCACCGGGCCCCCGTCGACAGGCTTTCGTCGACGGGGTACGGCTTTAAGGCCAGTCCTGAGCGCAGCCTAAAGATGCCGCAAAGGCCGCGAAAAAGCGCCGGCTTCCCGTGGTTGAGTTACGCGATGCGCCAGACTCTTCGGAACCGGATCAGAATCGCGGCTACGCTAGCCGTGAGCCACCAAGTGGAAGGCTCCGGCACTACAGTAGCCACCGGCGTACCAGTGATAGTGACATCTTGGTATGAAGTTCCGGTATCTATCAAGTTGCCATTCAGGAAGAAGGTGGACGCGGGTGGATAATTCGCATCGAAATCTCCGCCATCCGACGCGAACGCGTTGCTGATGGTAACACCTGGAGCCGTTGTGACGACGGATGGGCCAAAACTCGGCTCCACGCCGAGCCAAATAGGACCGCTTGGCTCATCGCCATAAACAGTCAAATAATCCTCTATCCGGCAGTTTCCCGGGCTAAAAGTCTAGAACGATAGACTGGTAGCGGCTTTTCTATTCAGGGGGGTGTCACCCGATGGGTGAGTCGCCGGGGTCAGAAATTTCTGTTTTTGGTTCGGA
>Ga0255353_1001176_pt1 | contig 15254 bp, 16 predicted proteins | sample HBST25metaG_FD_189941 | JGI IMG/M metagenome (GOLD analysis project Ga0255353, IMG submission 189941) | Peat soil microbial communities from Stordalen Mire, Sweden - H.B.S.T25 | ecosystem: Environmental > Terrestrial > Soil > Wetlands > Peat | place: Sweden: Norrbotten County, Stordalen Mire...
TCGTACTGCTGTCTTCACTGCCGCAGCACGGGCAATTCGAGGGAGAACATACTCCCGGAATTCTCAAAGTTCGACTGCCACCCCGGCAGAGCCGGGGGATCTCCCTTTTGGATTAGCCCCTGAGGTTTGCTTTTGCTGGATGGGTTCAATTCTTGGCCCCTTCCCCGATTTGCCGTCCACTGGTAAGATAAGAAAGTCGTGGGGCTGTAGCTCAGCTGGGAGAGCGCCTCGTTCGCAACGAGGAGGCCAGCGGTTCGATCCCGCTCAGCTCCACCAAACCATCCACTCCATGAACCAGCGCCCCTCGGCGAAGGTGAGCGGTTGCCCCTGACCATATCCCAGCCTGAAATTCCCGTTGCGGCGCAAGCTCCGCTCTGCGTCGATCTGGACGGTACGCTGGTCAAGTCGGATACGCTCGTCGATTCCCTGCTGGTGCTTTTGCGCACCCGTCCGGCGCTGGTGTTCAAGCTTCCCGGTCGTCTTCTTCGCGGCAAGGCGGCGTTCAAGGCATTCTTCTCCGAATCCATCTCTCTCGATGTGGCGCATCTGCCCTACAACCGCAAGTTGCTCCAGTTTTTACAGGAGGAGCGAGCGCGGGGCCGCGCAATCTACCTGGCTACCGGCGCGGATATGGCCGTCGCCCGCCGCGTTGCTGCGCATCTGGGTATCTTTAGCGGAGTGTTGGGCTCGGACGGCACGACCAACCTGACTGGAAACAGGAAGCTCAACGGCTTGCGCAGCCGCCTGGGCTCCGGTCCATTCGGCTACATAGGCAACGACACGCCCGATCTGCCGCTGCTGGCGCACGCCAGCGAGCCCATGGTGGCCAATCCGAGCTTGAGGTTGCGCATGGGGCTCAGGGCGCGCGGCATCCACCCTGCAAAAGAGTTCCTGGAAAGCAGCCATCCGCTCAAGTCCCTCCTCAAGGCTGTGCGGGTGCATCAGTGGGCCAAGAATCTGCTTATCTTCGTGCCGCTGCTTCTGTCGCACGCCTTGAGCGCCACCAAGCTGTTCACCGCGCTCGGAGCCTTCTGCTGCTTTTCGCTTACGGCTTCGGCGGCTTACATCGTCAACGATCTGCTCGACATCGAGGCCGATCGCCGTCATCCCCAAAAACGCCGGCGGCCCTTTGCCTCGGGCGATCTGCCGGCCTTCACGGGACTGTGCATCGTGGCGGTTTTTCTGCTTTTGGGACTCGTTGGCGGGCGGTTGCTTCCTGGGGGCTTCTACGGCTGGTTGCTGCTCTACCTGGCCACAACGCTGGCTTACTCTTCATATCTCAAGCGCATTGCCCTGGTGGATGTGCTGGTGCTCTCCGGCTTGTATATCCTGCGCCTGCTGGCGGGCAGCGCCGCAACCCAGACGCCCATCTCCCACTGGCTGGCCGGATTCTCCATGTTCCTGTTTCTTTCCCTGGCCATCGTCAAGCGTTTCGCCGAACTGGAGAACCTGAGCGCCAGCGGTTCCACGCCAAAGAACGGCCGCGGCTATCTGCTGGCCGACATAAATCAGTTGCGCAGCTTCGGCACCGCCAGCGCCTATGCCGCTGTGGTGGTTTTCGCCATCTACATCAGCGGACACGACGTGGTGGCCCTCTACCGCGAGCCGCGCCTGCTGTGGCTGATTGTGCCTCTGATGATCCTGTGGCTCAACCGGGTATGGCTGCTGGCCTCGCGCGGCCAGCTCGACGAAGACCCGGTCGCCTTTGCGCTCACCGACCGCATGAGCCAACTGATCGGCGTGGCAGTGGTGGCCATCGCGGCGCTGGCGCTCTAAAAACCCGTATAAAAATTCGCTCAAGCGATGGATTCAGCTGCTTTGAAAGGGCACGTCTTCGGCCGTGCCGCTCAATGGCAAATAGCGTTTTGGGCTTTCCACCAAAGTCGATGCTCGTAGCGCCTGACAGGCGCTGAGACCAGATACCCTTTTTTACTGTCGCGCATTTCCTGCTCCCTGATCCCTACTCCCTGTTCCCTGCTTTTTCAATTGCCGGCTGGCAGGGTGGGCATTTCGCCAAGTTCTTTGGCTTCGGCCACTACGGCGTCGAGGTGCGAGAAGACTTCGGGGACGGTCATGGTGTAGATTTCGCGTCGGGAGTCGTAGCCTTCCTCGACCAACTGCTTGAGATAACGGCCGGCGATCTGGGCGGTCAACTGATCGGTAATTACCTTGCCGGCGCGCTGCTTCTGCTGGACCCATGCGGTGCAGGGCAGGGCAATCCAGAGAGGGCGGCCGTTCACGTCAAAGCGAACATCCACGGCGTCGGCGTGGCGGGTAGCGATGGCCACCATGGTGCCCTTCCAGCGGCAATGCAGGTCTTCGCCGTTCCAGCGGTCGGCTACGTGGAAGTCTTCGTACATGCCGATAGCGTATCGTTCCGGCCGGGCAATGGCAAGGGAAAGGCGCTGAGCGAGCGCTGCGGTATCCCACCCTCGCACCAGAAAAAAGGCGCAAGGATGGGGCACCCATACATTCTTGAGTGATTCGGCTGTGTTGGAACGGGGCTGATTGAGTGTCGTGGTATCCCACCCTGGGCGCAAAAACAAAGGCGCGCCGAGGGTGGGGCACCCGTGCTTTTTGGGGTGATTCGGCCAGGTTTATCCGTGGCCGTGGCCGCCGCGAGTTGGGCTTTCGTGGTTCGGGCTGCTGTTCAATCGCTTCAGGCTGCCGATGAATCGGGAAGGAGAGCCGCCATTCATGCAGATCACTGTAACTGTGTCAGACGAAACCCTCCGCGAAGCCGGGGCTCGCGGTCTTCCCGTTATTGATTTTGTTGAAACGCTGATTGACAGGGGGCTGGCTGAGGCGCTGGACCGAACCTCGGTGGCGTGCGCCATGGAACGCATTCGCGCTTTGCGCTCCACGGCTGCCGCACCAGGGGAATAGGGAGGCAGCGGAGGAAGTTCGCATTTGGTGGACGCTCGTCTCGGCGCGCTGATAGACTGGTAGGGTTGCAGAAGCAGCGCCTCCACTGGTACGGACCCGCCTGCAAGTCAGCTCAAGAAGGACAAGAAAAGACCCCGTGGATACTCAAACCCGTCACGCCCTCAAGAAAGACAGTTTTGCCCAGGCCACCGCGAGCAGCTTTAGTTGGTTGAGCGGTCATCGTTCCGGCGTTGTGCGTTGGGTCGTCATTACCGTTGCCGTTGTATTGGTGGGCGTCGCCGCGCTGGTCTTCTGGAACCTGCGTTCAAGCGCAGCCGACAGCGCCCTGGGCGCGGCTCTGGACACCTACAACGCACCCCTGGCCCAGCCCGGCGCGCCGGTCGAAGCAGGCACTTACTCCTCTGCCAGCGACCGCTCGAAGGCCGCCAACAAGCAGTTTGTTGCCGTTGCCCAGCAGTATGGCTGGCTTGCGGAAGGCGCCAAGGCTCACTACTTTGCCGGCGTCACGGACGAGGATCTGGGGCAAACCGCTTCAGCGGAGACGGAGTTGAAGGCCGCGGCCGGCTCGTGGAACCGCAACCTGGCCAATCTGGCCAAGCTGGCGCTGGCCGGACTCTATCACCAGACAGCCCGCGACGCGCAGGCCATCGACCTCTACAATGCCCTGGCAGCCAAGCCATCAGAGACGGTATCGGCCGGCGTGGCGCAGCTTGACTTGGCCGACCTGTATGCCGAGGCCGGCAGGCAAGACCAGGCGCGCGCCCTGTGGGCCAAGGTGAAGGATTCCGACAAGGAAGGCGCAGCGGGCTCAATCGCCGCGCAAAAGCTGGGCGCCAAGCAGTAGCTGGCGGCGGCCTGACAGCGTAACTTGCGCGCGGGATTGGCTCACCTGGACGGTCTTTGCCAATGTGGGTTGATCCCAATGCCGCGCGGTATGCCCCGCCAATGGATCGTGGTGGTCGAAGAACTGGGTATCGCCCACGGATAAGTCTCTTTTTGTGAGCAACTGAATACGCTTCACGATTCAGGGCGCCTGGACCCGGCGCGCCCGACCCATGAGCAGTTTCTTTGCCGCCTGCGTCTGGTGATTTATGAGCACCAGCCAGGCAATCTACGCAGGTTGGATGGAGATACCCTTTAGCGCGGTGAACGACAAGGCTCGCACTCAGGCGGAAGAAGAGACGCTTGCCGCCTTGGTGAGCCAGTACGCCGGCACGCTTTATCGCGTGGCCTTCTCCGTCCTGCGCAATCCCTCCGATGCCGAAGACGCCGTGCAGGAGACGTTTTTGCGGGTTCTGCGTCATCGCGACACGCTGGACGAAGTACGCGACCAGCGCGTATGGCTGATCCGCATCGTATGGAACATCGTGCTGGACCGCAAGCGCAGGGCCAAGACCAGGCCGGAGACCGACGACGTTTCAGAGCTGGCGCGTGTGCTGCCCGCCAAAGGACTCAGCGCCGAGCAGATCGCCTCCGCCGCCCAGCACCACGCGCATGTGCTGGCCTGCGTGGACCGGCTCCCGGCCAAGGAGCGCCAGGTGCTGATGCTCTCAGCCTTCGAGGAACTAACCAGCGTCGAGATTGCCTCGGTGCTTGGCATTACCGAATCCAGCGTCCGCAGTCGGCTGTTCAGGGCGCGCAACCTGATGGCGGGCCTGCTGCAACACACGAGGACTTAGCAATGAAATACCCAGTTCAGGACGGTTTTCCGAACGACTCCGGTTCCGGGCTTGGCTCCGCGGAAAGCACTCTGCGGCTGATCGCCGCCCTTCCCGCGCCCGCCGGTCTCGAAGAGCGCGTAAACGCCGGACTGCACGTCCGGCAGCGCACGGGCCGCGTTCTGGCATGGCCCGCCGTGCTGCGATTTGACAGCGCATGGATGCGCACTGCGGCCGCGGCGGCCATTGTGTCTGTGGTTGTTGGCGGCGGATGGGGCATTTATGCGCACGTGCAGCCGAGCCAGTCGGCCAAGGGAGTGGCGGCTCCGCCGCACGTTGCCTCGCCGGTGGGAGGCTTTTCAAGCGCCGGGGCCATGCGCACGCCGAATACGCTGAACGGGCAGGTGGTAGCGCTCCCGGCAACGGCGCAGAAGCAGCCTGTGAAGGCTGGCGGAAATATAACTGCGCGGACCGCGCAAACGCCGCCTCGCCATAATAAACTCGCCGCAGCCGACAAGGCCGTTGCGCCTGCCGCCAAGTAGAGATTCTTGCTCTTATTGATCCGGCCCTAAAGGACTGCATCACCCCAGAACTGTCATCCTGAGCGGAGCGCAGCGAAGCCGAAGGATCTGCGGTTGCTTTTGCTCTGAGCCGTAGCAACCCAATAGGGCCGGATCAATAGACAGCGAAATTACTCGTGCTTTGTAACTCCGCGGATCAGCATGCCCAGCAGCGCCAGCACCACCGCGCCCCAGAACGCCGGAACGAAGCCGCGCACAACAAAGCCGCGAACGATGCTCGACGCCAGCAGAATCATCATTCCGTTGATGACCAGCAGAAAAAGGCCAAGCGTGAGGATACTGAGGGGAAAGGTGAGGATCTTGAGGAAAAAACCCAGAGTGGCGTTCAGCAGCCCGATCACCAGCGAGGCGATGAGCGCGGGCCACAAGCCCTGGACGTGGAATCCCGGCACGATTTTTGAAACAACCAGCAAGGCCAGCGCGTATAACAGCCATTGAAACAGCAATCCCATCGTCATTCTCCTCCAGGCATCAGGCTTCCGTTATAGCATGGTCGAGGAAGATGCCGCTCGGAGTGTTTATTTCAAGGCCCGGCGTCCTTTCCCGGCTTCGCGGGTCCAATAAGCCATATCGCGCGCAGCAAGGCGCGGCACAACTCAATCCAGCCTGGAAGAATGGCCTTCATGCACGTTTCACGCACCTATTGTCTCGCCGGTTTCCTTCTGGCTTTGCTGCAGGTCTCGCTGGCCGTGGCGCAGCAGAAGTCCAACCCTGCCATGCCCGCGATTCCCCAACTCATGCAAGAGGTTCACGAGCACCAGAAGGCGCTGGAGAAGCTAACCGAGAACTACACCTTCAGCGCATCGCAGGTGATTCAGGATTTGGACAGCAAGGGCCGGGTGACCAAGACCGAGACCCATGAGACTGAGGAGTTCTTTGTCAACGGTCATCAGATCGGGCGGCTGGTGAAAAAAGACGGCAAGCCGCTGGATGGTCACGACCTGCAGAAGGAAACCGAGCGGGTGACCAAAGAGGTTGAGAAGGCGGAGAAACCCGAGCCGGACCAGCCGAAAGGGGATCGGCAGCTTAGCTTGAGTCATGTGTTGGAGTTTACGGATGTGCGCAACCCGCGCCGCGAAATCTATCGTGGCCGTCCCACCTTTGTCTTCGACTTCGTGGGCCGCAAAGATTTGAAGGCCCATGGCATATCAGAGGACATTTCAAAGAAGCTACAGGGCACGGTGTGGATCGACGAGGCCGACCGGATCGTTGCCCATCTCGACGTGAGTTTCAATGATAATTTTCATATTGGCGGCGGGCTGTTGGCCAATATCGAACGGGGAACAAATTTTCACTTTGACCAGGTTCCCGTGAACGGAGAAGTCTGGCTGCAATCCGGGGTGGAGGCTACCGCGCAGATCCGGATACTGCTGGTCAAGGGCTTCCACCAGCACTTTACCGAGCGGGACTACGATTACAAGCGCTTCCGTGTGGAGTCGCCGCAAGCGAAGGACGCGAGGGTTGTGCCGGTGAAGACGCCATAAGCGCAAGGGCTGCCACGAGCCGCGCGGAAACACCGCGGGCCGCTACAATCCAGGCAGCGGCCCGCGGTATTTTGGTTCGCAATGTTTAAACTCCTGGAGGACCACCGCCCCCTGGACCTCCACCTCCCGGGGGACCGCCATCCGGCGGCGGTCCCCCGTCTGGCGGCCCGCCTTCTTCTTGCGCTACTGTCTTTTCGCGTTTCTTCTGCCACACCTCGAACTTTGTCTTCTGGCTGTCGGTCAACGTCGCTTCAATCCGGTTTTGCGCATCTTCGCGAATGGCTTTAAGCGCCGTGCGCTTTTCTTCCATTGCCGCAATGGCGGCAGACAGATCGTCGCTGGAGGCGTTGTCGGTGGTGGTCTTGGCGCCCCTTGCGGCAGGCTTGTAGAGCGCCTCGATCTGTTGATGACGATCGGTGAGGATAGCCTTCACCTGCGTTTGCTGCTCCGCTGTGAGCGCCAGCAACTGGGTGAGTTGCTTCAATTCCTTTGCGGCGTTGGGATTGCTGGGCTTCTGTTGCATTTCGCCAAAACCGCCGGGAGGGGGGCCGCCCGGTCCATCGGGTTGCGCCCAAAGCGCGCAGCTACTGGCGAGCAAAATGCCAACCATCAGCAGCGTCCGCCGCGCAAGCAGGTACACGTATGAAAATTCGATCATGGTGCGATGCTCCTCTCCTGGGAAACGCCACGGAGCCCATGGATCCGCTACGGATCTCCAGTCGAGCTTGAGCTTGCGCCCGCGTCGAATCCGTCCGCAACCGAACCTGGTCTTTCCGCTTGTTGAGCAGCATCGCCGGCGAAGATGCTCACTCTAATAGACGCGCAATTGCACGATTTTGTTGACGCTTGCATGCGATTTGTTCTTGCGCCCCGCGTGGGATGGCAGGATGCCCGCATTTGAGAATTGGCGAAAACGCTTTAGAGTGGAGGCATGTTTGCGCGCAGATTCTTCATCCAGCGAATCGATTCCGCAGGCGCTCCGCATCCCTGCCCCATTGGCTGGATCGACAACTTCGCCATGCGCAACTTTACCAACGATGCGCTCTTCGACGATACGCTGCCCGCTGCCGACGGAGTGCTTGAAGCCGGCAGCCGCGTTCCGCTGGAGCGCTTGCAGACGGCCATGGAAGACTGGTTTCGCCGCAAAGGCTGCCTGAAGCCCGAGGAGCGGCTTGAGGTGACGGAGGGCGGTGGGACGCCGGAAATTGATTCTCCAGAGTAGGCAGCAATCCACATTCTCTCAGCGGCTGAAACTTCAGGCGGCCACGGCCTGGGGAGAAGCGCCGTTGCTCCAAAGCTGGAACTCGGCCTGACGGCGAGCCTTCAGGCCGGCGTCTTCGTGCGCTCCGGCGTGGTCCCAGAGCAGCAGTTGACCGGCGGCGGCGCCATATTGCCCGGCGTTTAGCTGCTTGAGCAGGGTGGAGGAGGCGAGCTTTCCCGCGCCCAGGTTGAAGACGAAATCCACCAGCGCGTCAAACTGGCCCTGCGTGAGAAAAACCTTGACCAGGCGCTCGACGGCCTGCTCCGCGCCGAGCACGTCGCCGGCCAGAATCCGGACGGCTTGCGCCTCGTCGATGCCGTTGGGAAAGCACTCTGGATGCACCAACCGGTGGCCATAGCCGATGGTCGGAAACCCGGCCACGTCAAGATAAGTGCGATTGCGAAAACCCTCGGACTGCTTGAGCAGTTCCAGTCCTGCCGCGCTGAATTGCATTGATTCCCCCGTATCTGCCGCTGTGGCGATAGCCCCACGCTAGCAGGATGCGGGAAATAATCTGCAAAATCCGAGACTGATTTTGTTAGTCTGGATAACCTCCGGGGGGCCGAAAGCATCGATTCCTAAATACGCCGATGGGCGAAAGGATTGCTTTCGCGCCTTGGATTCTTCTTCCCTGGATGACTTTTTGAGTCGTGGAGTTTGTCGGTTCTACTCTGAAGCCAGCCGAGCCTGCACCATTTCCGGTGCAAACCATAAGATGTTCCAGATGAACGGCTTATCGGAAAAAGCCGGTAAATACGGCCCTTTTGTCGGGAATATAAGTCCATTTTCCGCCAAAAGATAGGCAGAAAGGCGAAGATTTAGTAAAATTAACAAATGGTCATAAAAAGGAAATCACGCAACATGAACCTGAAGACTCCGCTTCGCATTTGCATGCTTGCGGGAGCTTCATCGGTTGCGCTGGCGGCTGTGGTGGTTACACTCTCCACGCCGGCGGTGCATGCAGACGCGCGGCTTCCCCGGCCGGGCGTCCTTGCGCCTGCCGCGTCTCCTGCGGCAAGCGCCACGCCCGCTTTGGCTGCGCCGCAAATCACGGCCCCAAATGCCGCCGGGAAACGGTGGACCAACAAGCTGCACGGTCTCGCATCATGGTATGGCGGGGTGTTCAACGGACGGCGCACCGCAAGCGGCGAACGGTTCGATATGCACGCGATGACGGCGTGCCACCCGACCCTGCCGTTCGGATCCCTGGTGCGCGTGGTGAACAAGAGCAACAAACGCTCGGTGGTGGTGAGGATCACCGACCGTGGCGACCTTATCGACGAAGGGCGCATCATCGATCTTTCCTATGCCGCCGCGGAAAAGTTGCAAATGGCCAAGGACGGCCTTGCGCAGGTCGATTTGGAAGTTCTCTCGCTGGGCGGGTCTCTGAGCAGGAAGTGATTGACGGTTACGGTTGCAGACAAGAACGGCCAGCCTGAGGGCTGGCCGTTCTTGTCTTGTCTGTTGCGAGAAGATCCCGAAACGAGTTTTCAGCAGATTGTGAAGCAGCTCCCATTCAATGCTGCCGGGCGGTTGGCGCTGTGCTATTCGGCGTCGGGCAGCTTGTAGGGCTTTTGCAGCCATTGCCGGGCCTCGTTGACCGCGCCCTGGGTGTTGTCGTTGGTCTGCACGGCTAGCCGGTACTCGTTCACGGCGCGGTCGCGCTGGCCGGTGATGTCGAAGATCTTGCCCAGTTGAATGTGGCTCCAGACCTCGGTCCAGCGCGGCTCGCCGTCGCCGCGCAGCGCATCCCGGTAGGAGTTGACGCTGGCCTGGTAGTTGCGCTGGGTAAAGAGCAACTCGCCGATGCGATAGTTGGCCAGCGAACTCTGCGGGTTGGCTTCGAGGGCTTTTTGATATTCGGCCAGCGCGCCGGCCAGGTCGTTCTGCGCCACCAACTGCTGCCCCTTGAGGATGGCGATGCGCACTTGGAGGTCGGGGGTGGACTTGAGCACCCAGTTCTGGGGGTCGATGCTGATGCGGCGGGGGCGGCCAAAGGTATCGACCACGAACTGCGTGTCGGTGCCTACGACGTCGATTTTCTGGGTCTCGGTTTTGCCGTCGGTTTCAATGCGCAGCTCCACCGGCATGCGAAAGAGGTCGAGATCCTGGTTGATATCGCCGATGGTGCGGAAGCCCTTGTTGTTTCCGAGCCGGTAAACCGCGTACTTGTTGGTGAAGAGCGGCGCGCCGGTGCCGTCGATCCATTGCGCAAAGAAGGCCGTCAACTGCTGCTGGCTCTGCGCCTCGGCCACCTTCACAAAGTCAGAGGAGCGCAGGCTGTTGTCAGCGTATTGGCTGAGCGCGCCCTTGAGCGTGGCGAGGAAGGCCTTGTCGCCCACCTCCCAGCGCAGCATGTGGAAGACCATGGCGCCTTTTTCCAGCGTCGACGACTGGAATTCGGGCGAGAAGGGGCTCAGGCGGCCGACGCTCGACAGGGGAATCGTGTCGTAGGCCAGCGCCCCCGCGGAGACGTCCTGTAGCGCCGTGCGCATGGCGCTCTTGCCGCTCTCCTCCTCCACATACATCAGTTCGCCGTAGCGGGCCATGCCGTTGGTGATCCAGGCATCGTTCAAGGTGCGCGGGCTCACCTCAGCCCCCCACCACTGGTGGGCAATGGTGTTGGCCAGCAGCCGGATGCCGGATTTGTCGCCCACGCGCGAGCCCACAATCGCCGCCAACTCCGGCGCCCACACTGCCGGCAGGGTATCGTCGGGCAGTTCCACCACATTGAGCCGGCTGGACTCAGGCGCGCCGAAGCTGTCGGTAAAGAAGTCGTACTCCTTGGCCGCCGTCTGGGCCAGTTCGTTGCCTGAAGCCTGGTGGGAGACGGTCAGGTAGACCTTCACGTTCCCCGGACCCGCCGAGACCGGGCCGACAAAGCGGCCGGCAATGACCGTGCCGGGGAATCCGGGCTTGGTCCAGTTGAAATCGTATTGGTCGCCCTGCTTGCCGTTGGCCAGCGTCACCGGCTTTGACGCTCCCAGGCTGCCGCTGGCGAAGACGCGCATGCCCTGCGGCACACGGATATGCATCTCTGCCGTGAAGCGGTTGGTGAGGTAGCCGGTCATGGGAAACCAGCGCGCCGGATAGAGCAGGTAGGTGATCGGATCCTGGATGGCGGCCAACTTGAGACCCTCGACCGGGCCGTCTTCGTTGCCGGTGATGTTTCCCTCGTACTCGAAGGTCCAGTGTGCGGCCTGGCCCTGAACGAAGGGCGCAGCCGGAGTTACGCGGATGGTGCCGTCCGCTGACCGCTCCCCGGTGAGCAGCTTGCCGCTTTCGTCGGAGATTTTGGTCACCTTGAGCGCTGGATGAAAGCCGAAGCTCACCACCTCAGTGCTTTCAGGCGCGGTGAAGGTCACCACGGCCTTAGCAGCCAGGTGATGCGCGGCCGGGTCCAGTTCGGCGTCGATCTGGTAGCCGGCGATAGCCAAGGCAGGCCGCTCGGCCCTCTGCGCAAAGAGAGGAGCCGCAATCGCCAGCCCCGCAATCAGCATGGACAGCGCGCCCCGAAGAAGAGGAGACTCAAGCCGCAAATTCCGCTTTTGTATACGCATAGCAGTCATCATCGCATCGCAGACGTTCGTTTGGGTCGAATTCAGGGTTGCACGGAGTCTTCCACCGCCGCCGGACTGGCCGCTCCGCATTGGTCAAAGTGAATGGCCTCCAGCGTGATGGCCGCTACACGGCCAATCGCTCCACCTTCTTCCCCGTGATCCGCCGGCCTGGCGCTCAGCTCGCTGCGGATGGCCGCAAGCTCCTGCATCATGGACTGGCGAGGGAAGCCATCGGGTAGCAGCCGCTCGATCTGTTGGACGATATTTGCCGCTTTGAAGTCATCCTGGATCAGCTCCGGCACCGCCAGCTTGCCGGCGATCAGGTTGACCATGGCCACATAAGGCACCTTGACCACCCGCTTTGCAATGGCATAAGTCAGGGACGAAACCCTATAGATGACGACAAAGGGATTGCCGATGAGCGCGGCCTCGACCGTGGCCGTGCCGCTGGCCACCACCGATGCGCGAGCGTGGAAGAGCGTGGCCCGGGCATCCTCGACCAGCCGTATGTCCAGCCCTCCGCCGTGCTCCTCCACCAGGTTCAGAACCTCCGCCCGTTGCGCCGCGTTGAGGGTTGGCGCCAGGGGCACCATGAACTCGAACTGATCCGACTGCCGTCGCCGATGGGGCGATTGGCCGCCAGACTCCGCCGCATGGAACGAATTTGCGCCGCTGCCCCGGTTCGACGAATCGCGCGGATAGCCCGACAGGCTCCAGGCCGCCTCCAGAATCTCAGGCAGATGGTCGCGAATCTCCTTGGGCCGGCTGCCCGGCAGCAGGCCGATCCATGCTTTGGTGGGGTCCAGCTTGTTGGCAGCCGCAAACTGCTCGCGGCTGATGGTTGGCAGCGGCAATTCCGCCAGCGGATGACCCACAAACTCCGCTTTCACACCATGCTCGCGATAGAAAGACTCCTCGAAGGGGAAGATCACCAGCATTTTGCTAACGTACTTCTGCACCAGCTTGATGCGGTGCTTCTTCCAGGCCCATAGCTGCGGGCTGACGAAAAAGATAACCGGAATGCCCAGGCGGTGAAGCTCTTTGGCCAGCCGGAAATGGATTTCGGGGAAATCAATGAGCACGGCCACGCTGGGCCGGCGGTCGCGGATGGCCTGCTTCAGCTTGCGGAACTCGCGGTAGATACGCGGCAGATGGCGGACAACCTCGGTCAGGCCCATCACCGCCATATCTTCGCTGCGGACCACGCGCTCCAGGCCGACCGCCTCCATGCGCGCTCCGCCCATGCCAAAGAACTGCGCGCTCTGGCCGGCCGCCGCCAGACGCAGCTTCAGCTCCTCCACCAGCAGCGCGCCATAGTGCTCGCCGCTGGCTTCGCCTGCCGAGATGAAGATGGTGGGGAACATTCTTTCCTTGGCTTGCGTCACCGTATACTGCACTGGTGAACATCATAGCCTCTATGCAGGCGAAGTCAGAAGGCAGACGATATCGGGGAATCCTGTTGTTATCGCGTGACGGCTTTGGTGGCTCAGCTAATAGGTAAGCAGCAACCGGTCCGTTACTTCATGCTCTTCGAGGCTACGGCCATCCATCTGGAAACGCTTCAACATCGAGCGTCCTAGAGCAAGGAACACTTCGCGGTTGAACAATCCTTTCGGGACCGGAATATCGCAAAGTTTGCGCCCGGAATACTTGGTACCGTCGATGCTCTGAATAACGTGAACCCCCCGCTGCTTGCAATCCGCGATGGCATCGAAGAGACGATGAACGGAAAATTCCTGCGCGCCGTAGAGGATGGTTTGACTGTCGAGGTAGGGGGGGTCACAGTAAACAAGGTCTCCCCTTTTGGCAAGAGCCATTGTGTCGGCAAAGTCTGCGTGAATAAAACGGGTTCCCTGGGTACGCTCGTGCCAAAGATCTACGCGCCTGGCAAAGCTTTCAGGCGGCACGGGATGGTGAATGCCGACTGGTGTACTCATGTATCCATCGGCCTTACGGAAGCGAACAACTCCTCCGTAACAGGCGCGGCAGAGAAACAACAGATCGGCGCCGTTCGGTTTCGCGTTATAGCTGGCGAGGATTTGCTCATAGCAGTTTCGCTTCCCCATGACCTCAATCAGCGCATAACGCTCAGCGTAAAAGCGCTTCAGCGTTTCTTTGTCTTCATGGAGCTGTTGCCAAATCTCGATCAAAGGAAGAAAAATGTCGCTCGCGACGGCTTTCTTCGGGGCCAGCACCCCCAACACGCCTCCGCTACCCAGAAACGGCTCAAAATAGGTTCCAAACTGCTCAGGAAAGTACCGGATGATGGCGTCTGCCTGTTTCTGCTTGTTTCCGACCCACTTGAGAAGTTGGGTGCGGAACGGTCTTTCCAGAGTGAAGAACTCTTGGGGGGAGAAAAGCGAAGCTTGAGAGGCCGTTTCAATCCTGAGCATTGTTTAGATCTTCACCCGCCGGGCAGCTATATTCTAACTTTGAATATTGTAACGCAGAATTTACGGTTGTGCCAATGAAGAAGCGCCATCTAACAGCACTCCTACGGCAGATCCGCATTGATGCCAAGCTTACGCAAGGACAAGTCGCCGAGAAAATCGGGCAAACACAGTCGTATGTCTCAAAATACGAATGCGGTGAACAGCGCCTCGATCTGATCGAGTTGGAGGCTATCTGCAACGCGGTAGGAACTTCGCTGGTGGAGTTCGTGAGGCAATATCTTGAAGGCTGATCCGCGTTTTGTTCAAAAACCGAAAGAGTTCTGGGCACATGTACGCACCATCAGCCAAGAAATTGGCTATACTGATCGGCGCACAAAAGCGATCCGCATCCCTACACTTGGCGAGGTTCGTGAGGCGTTCCTTCGTTTGCGATTGAGTACCGCTCATATCGCGAACGATGCTGACGTGCTTACAGATTTTGGCAGCCAGATTTTTGAGTATTTTAGCTTTCGCGCAAATACTTTGAACAACACCGTTCAAGGGCAACTTATGGACAAGGAAGCCGCTCAATCTGAATTTGATAGGCTGAGGGCTGAATTGAGGCCATCCTGCCCACTGCCGATGAATAAACAAAAGGGTGATAAAAGAAACTACGCCTTTCTGACCGGAATTGTGAACATGCTGGTTGAGGCGAATATCCGCAGTACGTCTTGCGATTACGATCCAAGGAGTTTAACCACATTCACACATGAAGCAATGCCGCAACGAACTTTAGCGCGTCGTGTCGATGGCGCTTTTCCGTCGGTAGTGAATCCGGTGGGAATATGGGAAATCAAAGAGTATTACTACACGAAAACATTTGGCAGTCGGGTTGCCGATGGGGTGTACGAAACGCTGCTGGATGGGATGGAGTTGGAGGAACTCGAAGCGGCAGTGGGCCGCAAGGTTCACCATTTGCTATTCCTTGACGACCATTTCACTTGGTGGGTGTGCGGGCGTTCGTACCTGTGCCGCATGATCGACATCTTGCACATGGGTTTTGTAGATGAAGTGATTTTTGGTCGTGAAGTCCTAACTCGGTTGCCTGAAGTGGTCCGTGAGTGGCAGGCCATCTACGGCAAAATCGCAAGAGTTCGATAGCCAACCGCCAGCGACGGACGGGTGGCCCAGGTGCCGGGTGCCCCATCCTTTCCACAGTCTCATCGTGGAAAGGATGGGCTGGCATGGACTTCGCTCATCGGCCGGTCGCCCCAGCTTCCGCTTCTGGAACCTGGGATAGCTCGACCCTCCGCCTCAACTCCTGCCGGGATTCGGATTACCGAGTCTGTACTCACCACAGATGGTTGCCGAGAATTAACCTCCTTCGGCGCACAATAGGAGATTGGGGTTGTGGGGGGAACTTTCACGACGGCGTCGGCACCCCCCCACCCC
>Ga0255353_1001183_pt1 | contig 15170 bp, 18 predicted proteins | sample HBST25metaG_FD_189941 | JGI IMG/M metagenome (GOLD analysis project Ga0255353, IMG submission 189941) | Peat soil microbial communities from Stordalen Mire, Sweden - H.B.S.T25 | ecosystem: Environmental > Terrestrial > Soil > Wetlands > Peat | place: Sweden: Norrbotten County, Stordalen Mire...
CTCGACGTTCGTCCATGCCGACACCGAGGGTCGCAAGAGCCTGTTCGCCGCGGCGCTGAAGGCGCACGTGCCGCTGGTGGCGGCGATCCGGCGCACGCTGGACGAGCGGTGGAACCACCGCGCCGCCGCCGTGCGCTTCCGCGATGAGCTGGAGGACCATATGTCCCCCGACTACGCCGAGGACACGCTGCGCACCGCCATCGCCTGGGGCCGCTACGCCGAGCTGTTCAGCTACGACGAGGAGGCGCAGCAGTTCAGCCTGGAGGACGTGGAGGAGACGACGCCGACGATCTGATCGCGCCCGCTTTCCCGACCGGCCGAGGCGCCGGCGCGGTTCACAGGTCCTGGTCGGACGGCAGCATGACCAGGTCGCGGACGCAGACATTGGCCGGGCGGGTGAGCATGAACAGCACCGCCTCGGCCACGTCCTCCGAGCGCAGGCCGCTGCGTTCCGCGACCAGCCGCTCGACCTCGGCGGGATCGGTGATGCCCCACAGCTCGTTGAGGATCATGCCGGGCGCCACCGCGCCGATGCGCACGTTGGCGGCCATGATCTGTCGGCGCACGCCGTGCACGAATGCCTGGATGGCGTGTTTGGAGGCGCTGTAGATCGGCTCCCAGTGGATTGCCTGGTGGCCGGAGATCGAGCTGGTAACGATGATATCGCCGCTGCGGCGGGCCAGCATGCCGGGCAGCGCGCGGCGGATGGCGCGGAACACGCTGTGTACGTTGATTTGCAGCAGCCGGTCCCACTCATCCGGGTCGCCCTCGATCACCGGGCCGGACAGATAAATCCCGGCATTGGCGAACAGCACGTCGATGCGGCCGAATTGTTGTTCCGCCTGGCGCACCATGGCGTCGATGTCGGCATTCACGGTCAGGTCGGCGGGCAGCATGTGCGCCGCGGCGCCCAGTTCCTCGCCCAGCGCGGTGAGTCGATCGCTCGGGCGGGCGACCAGCACGACGTGGGCACCCTCGTGCGCCAGCAACCGGGCGGTGGCGCGCCCGACGCCCGAACTGGCGCCGGTGACGACGGCGAGCTTGTCGCGGACAGACTGAGCCATGAGACGGTTTCTCCCCTTCAGCAGGTCATGTCCCGCATGGTGGGACGGTCATGCCGTGACCTCAAGGCCAGGGATATCCGGCGGCCACGCCGGCGACTGATGCCACGCGCCAAAAGAAATCACCGGACGACATAGCGCGGAAGGATTGCCGTCGGCTCTATACTATCGCTCGCTGGCGGCCCTTCCGCACGGGTTCTGGGGCGCCCGGCCGGCACTCGAAATCGCCCGTCGCGGGCGCGGAGAGTCTCGTCGTGACAAGCCTGTTCAGGCTCACCCTTTGCTCAGCGGCTTCGATCGCCAGCTTCCGATGTAACTCGCTAGGAATCCGCGTCATGAAGCTGCCCGAGTAGGTCTTGGCCGACAGCGGTTCCGGGATCGGCTCCCGGTTCGCTCGCATGTCTTCGACCACGTCGCGGACCAGTGCCTGAACTCCGGCCAGCGCATCGCTGGAGACCGGGGCCAAATGGGACAGGCTGGGGAATTCGATGCACGTGGCCACGTACTCGTTGTCTTCCTCCGACCACGACACGCGGTAAGTGTAACGGTCAGGCATCTTTCTCGCCCTCTCCAGCCTTCATGTCGGGGGCCTTCATTGCCTCCAGTTTGTCGATTGCTAGAATGAGCTGCCGCACCTGATATGCCTTTGCTTTTCCGCCCCGTCCCTCTTGCAGATTAATGCGAGGGTCCCCAGGCCAAGGCATGCGGAACACACGATGACTGCCGCTTTTCCGCGACTCACCGAAAAAGTGCTCTGCGATCTTCATGGCGTCCGAAAACCTGGCTCCGGCGGGAGCGTCCCGCATGCCGGCCAGCAGCTTCTCGATAGCCTTCGTCACAGCGCAACATATAGTATCAATTCTGATACCAGTCAAGCGCGTGACTTCCGACTCGCCATCGCCGCCATCGCCCGCGTAGACCCTGGCCAATCGGCAGCGACGGTCATCGCGTCAGGCGGCTGGATGATGCCAGCGGCCCGGTTGGATGACCGCCCGGGATGGACGGACCTTCGGAGCGGGCCTCAGGACGTGGGTTGCCCGCCGAGCACGGAGGTGATGGCGTTGCGGTTCTGCGCCCAGTCGTCCGGCGTCGAGCCGAGCGCGGTCGGCTGGCCCTTGCCGTAGCTGATGGTCCTGATCCGCTGCGCGCTGATGCCGTGCGACACCAGATAGTCGCGCGCCGAATTCGCCCGCCGCTCGCCCAGCGCCAGGTTGTATTCCTCGGTGCCGCGCTCGTCACAGTTGCCGGCAATTTGCACTGCGATCTGCGGATTCTGGTTCAGCCAGCCGGACTGGTGGTCCAGCACGGCGTGCGCCTCCGGCGAGATCATCGCGGCGGCGGTGTCGAAGAAGATGCGATCCTCCACGCCCGGCGCCAGGTAGCGTGTGCCGCGCGGGCCGACCTCGCCCGGCGCCCCGCCCAGCTGGTTCGAATTCACGCCGCCGAGCGGGCTGCCGCCAGCGGCGTCCGAGCCGGTCTGGCCATAACCGTTGCCCGCTCCACCCACCTTGTCCGGCGTGTCCCCGGAACAGCCGGCGAGCAGCAGCGCAATGGCAACGACGGCCAATGACTTTGCAAACATCGCGGATCCTCTGACAGTTGTAAGACTACTGGTCGAGTTCAGCGGCAGACTACCAGCGCGGGCGAATCCCGCGAGCCCAGCATACCCGCACTCCGTCACACATTGAAGCGGAACAGCAACACGTCACCGTCACGCACCACGTAGTCCTTGCCCTCGACACGCATCCTGCCCGCTTCCTTGGCGCCTTGCTCGCCGTTGCCGGCCACGTAATCGTCGTAGGCGATGGTCTCGCAGGCGATGAAGCCGCGCTCGAAGTCGCCGTGGATCACCCCGGCGGCCTGCGGCGCCCTGGTGCCGCGCACGATGGTCCAGGCGCGGCTCTCCTTCGGCCCGGCGGTGAAATAGGTGATCAGCCCGAGCAGCCCGTAGCCGGCGCGGATGACACGGTCCAGGCCGGAATCATGCAGGTCCAGCCCTTCCAGGAACTCGCTCCGTTCGTCCGCGGGCAACTGGCTCACTTCCGCCTCGATGGCGGCGGAGATGACCACGGACGCGGCCCCCTCAGCGGCGGCGCGCTCGGCCACCCGCGCCGCGTGCGCGTTGCCGGTGGCGGCCGCGCCTTCCTCCACGTTGCAGACGTAGAGCACCGGCTTGGCCGTGAGCAGTTGCAGCCGCTTCGCCGCCTCGGCGTGCTCGGGCGAAATGGCCGTGCGCGCCGGGCGGCCGGCCTGCAACGCGGCGACGATCGGCTCCATCAGCGCCGCCAGCGTGGCACTCTCCTTGTCGCCGACGCGCGCCCGCTTCTGCAGGTTGGGCAGGCGCTTCTCCAGGCTTTCCAGGTCGGCGAGCATCAGTTCGGTCTCGACCGTCTCGGCGTCGCGGACCGGATCGATACTGCCCTCGACGTGTGTCACGTCGGCATCCTCGAAGCAGCGCAGCACGTGGATGATGGCGTCCACCTCGCGGATGTTGGCGAGGAACTGGTTGCCCAGGCCCTCGCCCTTGGAGGCACCGCGCACCAGCCCGGCGATGTCCACGAACTCCAGGCTGGTCGGCACGATCTTGGCGCTCTTGGCGATGCGCGCGAGGGTGTCGAGCCGGCGGTCCGGCACCGCGACGCGGCCGACGTTCGGCTCGATGGTGCAGAACGGATAGTTCGCCGCCTGCGCCGCGGCGGTCGCGGTGAGCGCGTTGAACAGCGTGCTCTTGCCGACGTTGGGCAGGCCGACAATGCCGCAGTTGAAACCCATCTATGCCTCGTCGTGTACGAGCAGGGCGACCCTGGTCATGAATTCTTCCGGCTTGCCCTCGACCAGCAGCGGCGCCGTGTCGGCCACCGTGCCCAGCAGCAACTCCAGGAACGGCAGCTCCGCCTTGTCGAAGCCGCCAAGCACGTGGCCGATGACGCGCTCCTTCACGTTGGGGTGGCCGATGCCCAGCCGCACGCGCCAGTAGTCGGGCGTGCCGAGCTGGCGGTCGATGCTGCGCAGGCCGTTGTGTCCGGCTGCGCCGCCACCCTGCTTGACCCGCACCTTGCCGGGCACGAGATCCAGCTCGTCGTGGAAGACAGTGATCGCCGCCGGCGCCAGCTTGTAGAAGGCGACCGCCGCCTGCACGCTTTCGCCCGAGGCGTTCATGTAGGTCAGCGGCTTCAACCCGAGCACCTTCTCGCCGGCGATCGTGCCTTCCGCCACCATGCCCTTGAAACGTTGCCGCCACGGGCTGAACCCGTGGCGGGCAGCGATCACGTCCAGCGCCATGAAGCCGATGTTGTGGCGATGCATCGCCATCCCCGGCTCCGGGTTGCCGAGGCCCACCCACAGCAGCATGCGATCGGCTCCGGCGATCGGTCGGCGCTACTTCTTCGCCGAGGATGCCTTGGCCGGCGCGGCTGCTGCCTTGGCGGGCGTGGCTGCCGCGGTGGCGGCGTCGGCCGGCGCGGCAGCCGCGGCCGGGGCGACAGCTCCTGCTGCGGCGGTGGCTTCGGCGGTAGGTTCGCCACTCTTGGTCGGCGGGGCCACGGTGGCGATCACGAAGTCACGCACGGTGATCACCGGGCGGATGCCTTCGGTACCCTTCAGGTCGTGCCAGCGGACGTTGTCGTTGATGTCCAGCGTGCTCAGGTCGGCGACGAAATGCGCCGGCACGTGCTCGGGGTCGGCGAGCACTTCCACCGAGTGGCGCACCACGTTCAGCACGCCGCCGCGCTTCAGGCCGGGGCTGACGCCTTCGTTCTGGAACTGCACCACCACCGCCATGCGCACCTTCTCGCCGGGCGCCAGTCGCAGGAAGTCCACGTGCTCGGGCTTGTCCGTCACCGGGTGGTACTGCACGTCGCGGATCAGCGCGCGGGTGGTGGCCCCGTTCACCTTGATTTCGTACAGACGGGAGCGCCAGCCGGAACGTCCGACCTCGCGCAGCACCCAGCGCGGGTCCAGCGCGATCAGTCCGGGCGCCTGCTTGGCACCATAGATGACACCGGGCACCTTGCCCTGCCGCCGAGTCGCGCGCGCCGCCCCCTTACCTGCACGCTCGCGCGCCTCGGCCTCTACTTCGATGAAACTGGCCATGGTTCGCTCCTGAAACTGCAAACGCCGGCCTCCAGGGGTGCCGGCGCGGCGGGGGGTTTAGCAACTGCCGCCTGACAGCGCAAATGCCATCGGCCGCGCGGCTGGCCTGCGGCGGCGCTTCAGCCCGCGGCGGTGAGCCGCCAGGGCGTGCCGGGCTCGCAGAACAGCGGCGTCGCGTTCGGCGTGCGCACGTTCATCGGCAGCGCCATTTCCGCTCGCAAGGCCCGGAACAGCGCGCCGTGCCCCACCACCAGCACCGGCGCCGGCCGGCTCAGCGCGCGATTGACCGCCGCGAGCGCCCGAGCACGCAGCGCCGCGAAGCTCTCGCCGCCCGGCGGGGTGTAGGTTCCGCCCACCCATTCGTCGAACCAGGGGGCCATCTTGTCGCCTTCGTGGTCACCGAAGGCGGCTTCCCGCAGGCTCTCGTCCACCGCCACGTCGGCGACGCCGATCGCCGCGGCGACGATGTGCGCCGTGTCCAGCGCACGCGACAGCGGCGAGGCGACGATGCTGACGATGCCGCGGTGGCGGAGCAGCGCCGCCGCCCGGTGCGCCTGCGCCAGCCCGTTCGCGTTCAGCGGGATATCCACGTTGCCCTGCGACCGCCCCTCGGCGTTCCAGTCGGTCTCGCCGTGGCGGAGGAACCAGAACGCTGCGGGCAACAGGCTCATGGACACGGCGACGTCCATGTCAGGCGATCGCTTCGGCGCGCAGCACGGCCTGCACGGTTGGACGCGCCCGCATACGGTCGTAGTGCGCGGCGATGGGAGCCGGCATGTCCAACGCGAAACGCACCTTCGCCCAGAACTCCAGGAAAAACAGCGCGGCATCGGCCACCGAGTAGGGGCCGAGCAACCATTCCTTGGTGGCGAGCGGCGCCGCCAGCAGGGCGAAACCGGCGTTCACGATGGTCAACCCCTGCGCCCGCACCGCCGGGGCGTCCGCTTCGCTCGGGGCAAAGCGGGCCTGATTGAACAGGCGGGAAAAGCCCTGCATGTGCACGGTGCTGGCCATGTAGTCGATCTGCTCCACGGCGTGCACCTCGGCCTCGGGGCCGGGCGGCAGCAGGTGGGCGACGGGGAAGCGCCGGCCGAGCCAGAGCGCGATCGCCGGCCACTGGGTCAGTACCGAGCCGTCATCGCGCACCAGCGTCGGCACCTTGGACTTGGGGTTGACCGCGGTCAGTGCCCGTTCGGCCGCCGGCTGGTGCAGGTTCACCGCCTCGATCTCGTAGGGGTGGCCGATCTCTTCGAGGATGACGTGGATGCCCAGCGAGCAGGCACCCGGACTGAAAAACAGCTTCATCATGCCTATGCCTCAGGAAAACGGGTCCAAGAGCGGGCGTAACGCCGAGGCCGTCCCGTTCAGTCGAACAGCGAGCTGACCGAACTCTCGTCGCTGATGCGGCGGATCGCCTCGGCAAGCAGCGGCGCGATCGTGTTCTGGCGGACGTTGGCGGCCAGTCGCACCGCCTCGGTCGCCAGGATGCTGTCGGTGATGGTCATCATCTCGATCGGCGAGGAGGCGATGCGCGCCACCGCCCCGCCGGACAGCACGCCGTGGGTGACGTAGACGCTTACCGCGCTGGCGCCTTCGTGGATCAACGCCGCGGCCGCGTTGCACAGCGTGCCGCCGGAATCGACGATGTCGTCCACCAGGATGCAATGGCGGCCGGAGACGTCGCCGATGACGTTCATCACTTCGGAGACACCGGCCCGCTCGCGCCGCTTGTCGATGATCGCCAGGTCGCTGTTGAGCCTTGTCGCGATGGTGCGGGCGCGCAGCACCCCGCCCACGTCGGGCGAGACGATCATGATGTCGCGACCGTTGTAGGTTTCCTTGATGTCGCGGGTGAACAAGGGGGCGGCGAACAGGTTGTCCACCGGGATGTCGAAGAAGCCCTGGATCTGCGCGGCATGCAGATCCATGGTCAGCACCCGTTGGGCGCCGGCCACGGTGATCAGGTTGGCCACCAGCTTGGCGCTGATCGGCGAGCGTGGGCTCGATTTGCGGTCCTGCCGCGCGTAGCCGAAATACGGAATAACCGCGGTGATGCGGCGAGCCGAGGCCCGGCGCAGCGCGTCCAGCGTGATCAGCAGCTCCATCAGGTTGTCGTTGGCCGGATAGGAGGTGGACTGCATTACGAACACGTCTTCGCCGCGGATGTTTTCGTGGATTTCGACGAAAACCTCCATGTCGGCGAAGCGTCGGATGGAGGCCCGGGTGAGCGGCAGTTGCAGCGCCGCGGCGACCGCCTCGGCTAGTGGGCGGTTGCTGTTGCAGGCAACAATCTTCATCGATTCCGATCCACGAGGAATGATCCCGGGCGAGGCCGTTCAGCACCCGGCGCGGTCATGGGGCCGATTTCGACCCCGTTGCGGCGGCACGCGCGCCTTCTAGCAACGCTTGGCCGGCCTGTCCATGAACCGTAACCCGCGGCAGGCGAGGCATGCGTCAGGGCGTGGCCTTGCTGCCATCCTGGCCCGCCGCCGTGGGCGCACGGCTGCCGGTCCAGCGCAGGATCACGTCGCGCACGCCTCCGGCCGCTTCCTGGGCGGCGACCACGGCCACATCGGCCCACGGCCCGTCCAGCAGGTGCAGCGGCATGTCGTGCAGTTGCGCCACCCGGCCGCATTCGGCACCCTGGCTATCGCGGACCACCCATTCGATCTCCACATTGGTGCCGCCGGTTTCGCTCGGGCCGGCGCGCACCTGGCCGGCGACGATGAAGTCCGCTCCGCTCGGCGCCTCCTGCACGACCTCGCCGAGCCGCGGCAGTTCCCGGCGCATCTGCCGTGCCAGCGACTGGTCGCCGTCCCCTGGCGCGCCGGTGAGGTCCTGCACGAACACCCGCGCCGGCCGGTTCACCAGGCTGTTCGGGTCGCTGTGCTCCTGTGCGGTGTGGATGTCGGTGAGCAGCGCCGCGATCGCGGGGGCGGCGTTGGCGGCGGCTTGCCGGAACGTTGCCGGCGCGCCCTGTGCCCAGGAAGCGGGGTCGATCGGCTGGCCCTGCGCCTTGCCGTGCGGCTTTCCCTCAGGGTCCTGCACCGTGTAGAGCGGCAGCACGCGGCCGTCGCGAACCTCCGCGCTCATTTGCAGCCGCCACTCGGGGTGGCGCGGGCCGGCCGCGCTGGCGGGCACCGCCGGCACCTCCTGGGCGAGCATGGCATCCGCCATCGCGGAGGCGAACGCACGAGCCGCCGCGTCGGGCAGCAGGGCTCCGTCCGGCACCTCCACCACCAGGCGCGCCGGTGGTGGCTGGCTCAGTCTGAGCGCGGTGGCGCCCGGGTTGCCCGCGAACGGCTGCGGCAGCCTGCCGCAGCCGGCGAGCAGCGCCAGCAGCGCGAGCGGGAGGAAGCGGAGACGGCAGGGCATCGGGTCACCACTTCTCTGTTACAGCACGATCACCGAGATTTGGTGCCCGATCGGCCCGCCTCCGGCAAGGGTGCGGCGGCGATGGCTGAAGAAGCGGTCGGCGTCGGCGGCGGTATCGGCCTGAAGCACCTGCGTCTGGCCGACCCCGGCCGCCTGCAGCCGCGCCGCACAATAGCCGCAGAGGTCGAACTGCCAGCGGTCTTCGCGCTGGCCGGTGGTGAAAAAATGGGCGTCCGCCTCGTTGTGCGCCAGCACGGCAGCACGCAGATCGGCGCTCACCTCGTAGGACTCCTGGCCGATGCAGGGGCCGATGGCCGCGGTCACGTGCTGCGCCCGGGCGCCGAGGCCCACCATGGCGACCAGCGTTGCCTCCAGGATGCCAGCCACCGCCCCGCGCCAACCGGCATGGGCGGCGCCGATAACGCCGGCCACCGGATCGGCGAACAGCACCGGCGCGCAGTCGGCGGTGATGATGCCCAGGCCCAGGCCGGGCTGGTCGCTGACCATGGCGTCGGCATGCGGCCCATCGCCCACTGCCCATGGCGCATAGACGGGCCAGACCTCGGTGCCGTGCACCTGGGTCAGCCCGAGCAGGTGGTCCGGCGCGAGATCGAGCGCCTGGGCCACGCGGGTTCGGTTCTGCAGCACCGCCTCGCGCTGGTCCCCGCCCGAGAGGCTGCAGTTGAGCGAGGCATACGGTCCCTCGGAGACGCCGCCGCGGCGGGTGAAGAAGCCGTGGCGGACGGACAGGCGGTCGGCGGTGAGGGCTTCGGCGGTCATGCGGCGAATCCAGGAAGCGAAGGGAGGGCAGGGTGGCAAAGCGCCATGGCCTTGAACAGGCGGCCCATGCGGTCGGGTTCCGCCAGCCGCTGCGCCGCCCCGATCAGCGAGCCCGCACGCTGCGGCGGCTGCGAGCGGGCCAGCCGGTCGGTGCGCTGGTAGAGGCCCAGGCGGGCCAGCAATATGCCCTGCGGCAGCGGGCCCTGCACGGCGGCGCCAGCGGCGCGCGCGGCTTCGGCGATGGCCTGAAAATCGACGTGCGCGGTCAGGTCCGCGTTGCCGGGCTGCGCCAGCGGCTCGGCCGGGCGGCCGGACGCGAGCGCCTGCAGGCTGTCGCCGGGCGCGCTCGCCTGCGGCCCGTAGTCGAGCAACAGCGCCGCGCCGCCGGCTTGCGCCAGCCGCCGCCCCAGCATGGCGGCAATGGCCAGTGCCGATTCGCAGCGTTCCACCACGCCTCCATCTGGCACGCTATCGTCCGGCGCCTCGCGTCCGGGGGCGGGGCAGGCGATCTCCACGAAGCGGCCGTCCAGTACATACCGCTCCATCCAGCCGGCGCCGCGGCGCACGAACTGGCGGATCGGCAAAGCGTCGAAAAACTCGTTGGCGAGCAGCAGCAGCGGTCCCGCGGGCAGGTCGGCCACGTCGGCGTGCCAGGTGGCGCCCGGCAGCCGTCCGGCCTGCGCCTGCCGCAGGCGTGGCGAGGTTTCCAGCAGATGCAGCCGGAGCGCCGCGGCGAAGTCCGGGGCGACGGCGCGCACCGCGCGCAGGGCGTCCGCCATCAGCGTACCGCGGCCAGGACCGGCCTCGGCGAGGATCACCGGGTCCGGGCGGCCCATCATGTCCCAGACCACCGCCGCCCACAGGCCGAGCAGCTCGCCGAACACCTGGCTGATCTCCGGCGCGGTGGTGAAATCGACGTAGGGGTCGCGGCTGGCGTAGTAGGCGGCGTTGGCACGGGCCATGAAGGCGTCGAGCCGCTGCATCAGGCCCCACGGGGAGGCAGGCGCTGCGCCCGCAACGCCAGCCAAAGCCCGGCGGCCAGCATGGGCAGCGACAGCAACTGCCCCATGGTCGCGCCGGCGAACAGGAAGCCGAGGAACGGGTCCGGCTGGCGGAAGAACTCGCCGATGAACCGCGCCAGCGCATAGCCCGTGAGGAACACCCCGGTCAGCAGTCCGAAGCGCGCCCGCACCGCCTCGCACCGCGACAGCGGATAGAGCACGGCGAACAGGATCAGCCCTTCCATCAGCGCCTGATAGAGCTGGCTCGGGTGGCGCGGCTGCGGGCCGGCGGCGGGGAACACCATGGCCCAGGGCAGCCAGTCGGGCGCCACGCGGCCCCACAGCTCGCCGTTGATGAAGTTGGCGAGGCGGCCCAGGCCGAGGCCGATCGGTGCCGCCACGGCGATGCGGTCGGCGAAGCCCAGGATGGGGATGCGATAGTGCCGACAGTACCACACGATGGCGACCGCGACGCCCAGCATGCCGCCATGGAACGACATGCCGCCCTGCCAGACGGCGAAGATATGCAGCGGCTGCTCCAGGAACCGGCCGGGCTGGTAGAACAGCACGTAGCCGAGCCGGCCGCCCAGCACCACGCCGAGGATCGCCCAGGTCAGGAAGTCGTCCACCTGCAGCAGCGTCGCGACGGCCGGTGGGCGCTGTGCCAGCCGGCGGACCAGCCGCCAGCCCAGCAGCAGCCCGGCGATGTAGGCGAGCGCATACCAGCGGATGGCGATCGGCCCCACCTGCACCAGAACCGGGTCGAAGGACGGGAACAGCAGGACGGGCATCAGAGATACGGGTCCGCTTGCATCAGGAAGTCCCGCACGTAGCGGGTGACGCCATCCTCCAGCCGGGTGAACTGCCCCGGGTAGCCGGCCTGGCGCAGCCGCTCCATGGGAGCCTGGGTGAACGACTGGTACTGGCCGCGCAGCCGCTCCGGCATGTCGATGAACTCGATCGCCGGCGGCACGCCCGCCGCCTGGCAGACCGCCTGCGCCAGCTCCCGGTAGCTGCGCGCGGCACCGCTGCCCACGTTGAAGAGGCCGCTCACCGAGGGCGTGTCCAGCAGCCACAGCATGACGTCCACCACGTCACCGACCCAGATGAAGTCGCGCTTCTGCTCGCCGTCGGCCACGCCCGGCCGGTCGGAGCGGAACAGCCGGACCGGCTCGCCCCGGGCGATCTCGTCGTACTTCACCTTGATGACGGAGATCATCGATTCCTTGTGGTACTCGTTGGGTCCGTAGACGTTGAAGAACTTCAGCCCGGCCCATTGCGGCGGTCGTGCCCGGCCGGGCGCCAACGCGCGGGCCACGTGCAGGTCGAAGGTGTGCTTGCTCCAGCCATACAGGTTGAGCGGCTTGAGCCGCGCCAGTCCGGCGATGGTGTCTTCGAAGCCGGCGTGGCCGTCGCCGTAGGTGGCGGCCGAGGAGGCGTAGACCAGGCGCACGCCGCGCGCCGCGCACCACGCCCACAGCCGCTGTGGCAGTTCCACGTTGCTGGCCCATACCAGATCCGCGTCGGTGGCGGTGGTCTCGCTGATCGCGCCGAGGTGGAACACCATTTCGAGCGGCGGGCGGGCGGCGAGGAAGTCGTCCAGGCGTTCGGGGGGAAGCAGTTGCGACGGCGGGTGGCTGGCGAGGTTGCGCCACTTGCCGTTGCGCCCGAGCCGGTCGACGATGACCGTCTCCAAGCCTCGTCGCACCAGGGCGACATGCAAATTCGAGCCGATGAAGCCGGCGCCGCCGGTGACCAGGATCATGTTGGCACGATATACGGGGCGACGCGCTCCGGGGGAAGCCGGACTGGCCCACAGAGTGCATGGAAGGCACATGCACGGAATGGGTGCACGGAATGGGCCAGTGGGAATGATCGAGTGGGAATGAGCTAAGGTGGCTTTGACTTGGATGGCTTTGACAGGGAGATGGAGATGAACGAGCGACCACGCTTCTTCGACGACTTGGCCGGCGTGGCCGGGGGCGCGATGTCGGCCCTGGCCGGCCTGCGCGACGAGGCCGAGTCGCTGGTGCGCGCGCGCATCGACGAGACCATCCGCCGCCTCGACCTGGTGCAGCGCGAGGAGCTGGAGGCGACCCACGAACTGGCCGCCAACGCCCGTTCCGGCCAGGAAACGGCCGAACGCAAGCTGACCGAGACGCTGGCCCGACTCGATGCGCTGGAAACCCGTGTGGCGGCGCTGGAGAAGGCAGCCGCGCCGTCGGCGCCCAGTGGTGGCGGCAGTGGCGGTGGCCCTGGCATGATCGCCTGACGCCATGCGGACTAAGGCGTCATTGCCGCAGTGCAGAGTTCATGCGTCGTGTTAACTCTGCGTATTGAGTCTCAGAACACTTGCGGCGCGCGTGAGCGCCCAGCTAGGTTGACGACCGTGGTGCTTCGATTTTCGAGCGTGACAATCTGGACCGGTGCCACGCTGACCCGTGCGGCACGGGGGCCAGGCTCCCGGACCTCATGGTCCCCTCCGGCCTTCCTCCAGTTGGGAGACCTTCCATGTCAGCTCTCATGAGCACAACCCCGGAACGAGCCGCCAATCCGCTTGATGTGCTGGAGCAGATCGCTTCGGCCAACGACTGGGCGTTCGATCGCCGCAGCGATTCGGAGATGGCCGCCGAGGCGCCGGGGAAGTGGTGCGATTATGGCCTGTATTTCAGTTGGTCGCATGAGATCAGCGCCATGCACTTCACCTGCACGTTCGACCTGAAAGTGCCGGAAAAGCGCCGCTCCGCCCTGTACGAGCTGCTCGCGCTGGCCAATGAGCGGCTATGGATCGGCCATTTCGGCATGGACAGCGACGACGGCATGCCGGTGTTCCGCCATTCGGTGCTGCTGCGCGGCGCGCCGGGCGCCTCCACGGAGAGCCTGGAGGACATGGTGGATATCGCCATCACGGAATGCGAACGGTTTTTCCCCGCTTTCCAGTTCGTGCTGTGGGGGGGCAAGGCGCCCAGCGAGGCGATGGAAGCGGCGATGCTCGAATGTATGGGAGAGGCTTGACCGCCGAAACGTGAACGAGACGAACATTCCGCCCATCCTGCTGGTGGGCTTGGGCAAGATGGGCGCGGCCTTGCTGGCCGGCTGGCGCGAACGCGGCCTCGCCCCTTCGGTGGCGGTGGACCCGGCCCGGCCGGCCTCGCCCGGCCCCGAGGCCGTGGTGCTGGCCGACGCGGCCGACGTGCCCGCCGGCTTCGCGCCCGCCGCCGTGGTGCTGGCGGTGAAGCCGCAGAACGCCGCCGCGACGCTGCCGCTATACGCCCGCTATGGCGGATCGGCGGTGTTCCTTTCCATCATGGCGGGGCGCACCGTGGCCGGCATGCGCGCGCTGCTCGGCGCGGGCGCGCCGGTGGTGCGCGCCATCCCCAATACGCCCGCCGCGGTGCGCCAGGGGGTCAGCGTGGCGTTCGCCGGCCCTGGCGTGTCATTGGCGCAGCGCGGCCTGTGCGATACGCTGCTGCAGGCGGTTGGCGCCGTCGCCTGGGTGGAGGACGAGGCCCTGATCGACCCGGTCACCGCCGTTTCGGGCGGCGGGCCGGCCTATGTGTTCCTGCTTGCCGAGCTGTTGGAGCGGGCGGCGGTGGAGCAGGGTATCCCGGCCGGGCTGGCGCGGCTGCTGGCGCGGCGGACCGTGTCGGGTTCCGGCGCCCTGCTGGCCGCGAGCGACGAGGATGCGGCGGCGCTGCGCCGGGCGGTAACCAGCCCGAAGGGCACCACCGAGCGGGCGCTGGCGGTGCTGATGGCGGACGATGCCTGGCCCGCCCTGCTCTCCCGCGCGATCGCCGCGGCCACGGCGCGGTCGCGCGAACTGGCGGGCTGAGAGGCGCGATGGCACGAGCCGAACCGGGTGGGGAGACTGGCATGGAAGACGCCGAATTCGACCGGGCCCTGGTGGCGAGCGCGTTCAGCTTGGCCGGCGAGGAGGGCTGGCGCCGGCTGAGTGTGGCCGAGGCGGCGCGCCGTGCCGGCCTGTCGCTGGACCGGGCGCGCGCCCGTTTCCCGGCCAGGAGCGTGCTGCTGCTGCGTTTCGGCCGGCTGGCGGATCAGGCGGTGCTGGCAGAGGCCGGCAAGGACGGCTCGCCGCGTGACCGGCTGTTCGACCTGCTGATGCGGCGTCTGGACGTGCTGCAGGCGCACCGGGCCGGCGTATTGGCGCTGTTGCGCTGGCTGCCGGCCGCCCCGGCCGCCGCGGCTCTGCTGGCTGGCGCCAACCTGTGCAGCATGCGCTGGATGCTCGACGGTGCCGGCATCGACAGTCATGGCCTGCGCGGGCGCCTCAGGGTGAAAGGCCTGCTCGCGGTCTGGCTCTGGGGGGTGCGTGCCTGGCAGGCGGACGAGAGCGAGGATCTGGCCGCCGCTATGGCTGCGCTCGACCAGGCCCTGGGATGGGCCGAGCAGGTCGAGCAGCGGTTGCACCCAGAGGCGCAGGCAACCGGGCCGTCGACGCCCGCTTCTGCCGCCGAGCCGCCGCCGCTCGCCTGACCGCGGCGTCTGCCCAGGAATCGCACGTATTGTTGCAATGGTACGGTAAGCGCCGCGCGGTGGTGACGTTGTGACTGTCTGCCCACATACGGGCGAACAACAGAGGAGGAACGGAACATGTCAAGTGATCCCGGCAAGACGGGCGCCGAACTCCCGTTCGCGCAGATGATGGGCCAGGCCAAGAACGCGGCCGAAGAGTTCACCAAAATGTTCGCCACTCTGAAGCTGCCCGCCTTGCCCGCCTCCGGTCGACGGCTAGGCGTTCACGCCGGTTTGTTCAGACCGGCAGCAGGATGCGCGCGCGCAGCCCGCCGAGCGGACTGTCCAACAGGGTGATGTCGCCTCCGTGGGCGCGCACGATGTCGCG
>Ga0255353_1001185_pt1 | contig 15164 bp, 11 predicted proteins | sample HBST25metaG_FD_189941 | JGI IMG/M metagenome (GOLD analysis project Ga0255353, IMG submission 189941) | Peat soil microbial communities from Stordalen Mire, Sweden - H.B.S.T25 | ecosystem: Environmental > Terrestrial > Soil > Wetlands > Peat | place: Sweden: Norrbotten County, Stordalen Mire...
TACTGTGGACAAGGCTGCGTCCTCCTCTGACGCTGAGTTCTAGACAAACCCAACCTATCAGAACGGCGCAGCCTTACCTCTATACCTGACCTACTACCGATTTTCCTGTCTTGGACAATAGTGATTTTATTGCTTTTTCTTTTAGCTGCATGATTTCATTATGGTTACTGAATAGTAACCATAAAACGCCATATTTATTGAGATTGTTCCCTTTAGATGACTGATTCCGTTGTGGTTCCCGCACAGTAACCGAAGGTTACTGTGCAGCATCCATTCTGGGGTGATGTGTCCCCCTAAAACCGATGCGAAGCAGCGCGCTCTTCACGACGCCAGATCAGACAAGAACGAATGGGGCAAGCCACCGAACCCGCCCGGAATGCGATCACGCAGGACTGCCGCGCACCAACTGCAAAGCCGTCAGGACTACCCTCATCATGGTTAGGAATCGTCATCGGGATCGTGGTCACCTGCCGCTGTCAACCTTCGCCCGACCACTGCCGTCTCACCGTTCGAAAGCTCCAGTTTGATACTCTGCTCCCCTGAGTAGCGTTCGATTGACTCCGCCAGGTATGAAGAATGCGTCGTAATCCAAAGCTGCGAATTCTTCGATGCACGTACGATCATTCGCGCCAGTCCATTCAGCAAATCGGGATGCAAGCTGGTTTCCGGTTCATTTAAGGCTAGCAAGGTAGGCGGACGTGGACTCATGAGGGCAGCCATCAGACAGAGATACCGGAGCGTACCATCCGAGAGCTCAGTTGCGTCCAAGGGGCGATTTAAGCCGGGCATCTTGAGTTGAACCGCAAAGAGACCTTTGTCATGATCGATAATCAAAGACGCACCGGGAAAAGCCCGCTCAACCTCGTCTCTTAACTCAGCCTCATCCCCCAACTCCGCGATTGTTTGCAAGGCGGCGGCTAAATCACCCCCGTCATGGCTGAGTGCGGTGGTGCGCACTCCAATTTGTGGCCTGCGCAACGGCGAATCCCTATCCGTACGAAAGTGATGGTAAAAGCGCCATTGTTCCATCTGCATGCGCAAGTATAAAAGTTCCGGGAATCGATGTGGCTCCCGAAGCTGGCAAAGCACGCTTGCATTCGCTTCCAACTCGCCGGAGTATGGCACCCTCTTACCCGTATTGTCACGAATCCACGTCCCCCCTGAAGTCCGCTCAAGCAGTGACACAGGCCGTCTTGAATCGGAATCTATCCACACCTGTTCTTCTTTGACTTCAGGATCGAGCTTAAATGCAGTCGGACTATCGCGTTCATGCTGCGGAAGCCCGCAGACGAATTTGTAGGAAATTTTATCGGTCCTAACGCCTATGGCAACCCGGACGGGTTCAGTTCGCGCGGATGATAAAGAGCGCGCCTTACGAGGTCCAGCCCATAACAGCGAAGCCATACCGCCTTCTTCGGCGACCACGCGAGCGAAATCTCTGTTTGCTACTTTTGCCAGCAAGAAAACTGAGTTGTAGAGATTGCTCTTTCCGCAACCGTTTGGACCCGTGAGCACATTCACGTTTCCAAGTTGCAAGCGAAGCTCACGGACAGAACGATAGCCTGATACGCGTAGCTCCTTTATCACCATTGCCAATGCTCCACCCCAGCGCCGCCTAGTCCCAACTAGGCGGCTTCAATTCGGGATGCTTGGCGTAAAGCGGCTCCAACACATCGTTAACAACCCGAAAGGATACGTTGCCGACAGCCTTTACATACATCAAGGATTCGTCAGGCGCGGAAGATTTTTTGACGACATCCAGCGACTTCTCCATATCCAGAAGGAACTGGAGCATCAGTTCGCCGACGTACTTTGCAGTGTTGGGGTCAGAAATCATATCAGTAGTTGAAGCACCCCGCAGCCGCCATGCAACGACGCGTGCATGCGCGAGTATCCCCGAACGTGTCAGCGCCGTGGATTCCGGCGTTAGTCACTGCCAGAAAGCACCCGCTCCAGCACAGATTTTTCACCACTGCGCACTTTCCTGCTTCTAATCCCTCCTCCTCTTCCGGGATATCCGATTCTTCCAAAGAAAACTCAATCAGAGAATCCCGGCCACTGGGATCAATCCGATTTATCGGGTCGCTGTTGGCGTAGTTGTATTTGTGCTGTGCCTGCGGGTTGCGAATGTCCTCGTCACTTAAGGATGAGCTGAGGCATCCCTCAGTGGCGCTGGACACAGGAACGCTGGACACCGGAGTACTCGCTGGTCCACCAAATAGGTAGAAAGAGACCTCCTGCTTAGCGTCGGAGTTGAGATCATTGCGAGTGGCATCGGGCGCTGTTGTTCCTGACTTCCCTGGATCGCGACTGAGGAATCTACCCGTGGCAGGATTGTAGTATCTGGCGCGGAGATAGTAGAGGCCGAGGTCGGAGTCGTACTGTTCGCCGCGATACAGATAGTTGTTCGGTGTCGTCCCGGTTTTGGTGAACGAGCTTCCGTAGGCGTCGTACTCGTACTCGTCCGTCACGACGCCTGCCGAGTTGGTGAGTTGCCTGACGCTTCCGGCGCCGTCATACCCATAAAAGCTGGCAGTCCAGACATTCGAGATTGTCTGGCTCTCGCTGATGCGCTGCAAGCCGTATGTGTATTGGCGGGTGACAGCGCCATTCACGACTTCCTCGACAACCTGCGGCAATCCAGTCGGATTCAGATCGTCCACCAGATACCAGGTCGTCACCCCTCCCACCGTTTTGGCGACGCGGTTGCCGTCGCCGTCATAAAACAGCTTGACCGCGCCGCCGTTCATCGAACTCAGATGGTTTTCCGAGTCGTAGGTGAAGGTTTTGCCGCCGGTCGCGAGAACATTGCCATTGTCGTCATAAGTCTCGCTGGAAACCTCATCGTTGGCGTTATAGCCAAACAACCCAGATTCGATTCCAGGCAGCGTCGAGTTCATCGACAGCCGATTGCCGACAGGATCAAGAAAGTAGCTCGCGCTCCCGTTGATCTTGCCGGGGTCGCTGCTGATGGTCTCGCTGGTCAGCCGGTAGACGCCATCGTAATTCCAGTTGATGGTGCGCCCCGTGCTTTCGACCGCCTGTGTGCGATTGCCCGTGGCTCCGAGTTGATAGTTATAGCCGGAGATGGGGGAGATCAGTTCCGTAAGCCTATTCAGCGAATCATAACTTAACTTCGTCTGCAAGCCGTTTGGGGCGGTCACGGTTGCCACGTTGCTGGCATTGTCGTAAGTGTACGTTGTGGTTTGATTGCCCTGCAAACGACCGTCGGTCACATCGTTTAGCCGATTGAGTTCGTCATAGGCATAGTTGACCTGAACGCCGTTGGCATGATTCGAGGAGATCGACGCAAGGTTGCCCGCGCTGTCGTAGCTGTAACTCAGCGTGCCAGCCGGAGCAGCTTTGGTCGTGAGGCGATCCAGTGAATCGTAGCTGTACGTCGTCGTTCCGCTCCCGTCGGTCATCGTAGCACGTTTGCCGGTGGCCGTGTAGGTGAAGCTGACCGTGGATTCGCCAGGCGTGGCGCGGCTCAGCAGGCGATTAAGGCTGTCGTAGGTGTACGTCGTCGTGACGCGGTTGAAGTGCGTCAGTGTGGTCAGATTGCCCGCCGCGTCGTACACGCGCGACTCGGTATGCGTTTGATCGGGGAGGGTCTTCTGGACCGGCTCGCCAAGCATGTCAAAGGAGTTCTGCGTGGTGTGCAGGTTCTCATCCGTGAGGGCAATCAGGTTGCCGAGAGGGTTGTAGCCGTAGAGGTTGGTGTTGTTCGACGGGTTGGGATGGTTGACCTGGACGACGGTCTTCAACTGGTTGGCGGCGTCGTAGGTATACTGGACGACATTCTGAACCTGATCGGTGACGCTGGCCAGATTGCCGGGGCCGTCGTAGCTATTTTTGACCGAAGTGCTGTCGGGATAATCCGTCTCCACGAGGCGCTTGCGGGCGTCGTATTGGATTAAATCCAAGGTCCGAAAATCCGGACCTGAGGCACCTTCATTTCTTGCCCACCGGACCCGCACCCGCCGCCCGCTCATCACGATAAAACTGTGATGAACGGAGCACAGCTTTTTATGGCTCATCGTGATCCGATGACCGGGCCACCTGCCGCTCGCGATGAGCTGGTTGTTCGAAGATGCACCAGATGAAGAATCCACACAGGAAGATGACCGCATGGATTATAAACTCTCTTATTTCAGTTGTTTATTTGGTGGGCCCGGTAGGATTCGAACCTACAACCAAGGGATTATGAGTCCCCTGCTCTGACCGTTGAGCTACAGGCCCGGATTGTCAGTAACTAGCTTATATTGTCACTCTTACATCCATTCTAAGGCCACCATCCCCGACTGCGATTTTTGCGCCGGTGTCACTTCTGGCGTCACTTGTTCTTTCGTTTCCTTCACCAGTCTTACACAATCTCTCGACCGCCGCCAGTTCGTGGAACTGCCACAATGCGCACGCCGCGCCACCATATGCAGGGTACCCCGCGAGCGGAAGAAGACTTGACGTGACGAGGAGAATCGCCCAAAACCAGAATCTGCATCGCGCCACAGCCTACTGGCAGGGCTAGAACATCCCGACTCAGATTATGAATGCGTTTGGTCTTCCTCGACGCATGGTGCGTCTACAGTGGTTCTCCGATTGCCATACCGGAGGCACTCGCCTTAGCTGCTTTTTCCTCGACGGGGTACCCAGCGAGCGATCTTTGGTCGTTGGAGTGGAAGAAAAAGCCACCCCGTTGGATGCTCGATAGAGTGCATCCATTGGAGAACCGCTCTGGTTTCCAAAGCCGCATGAGTACGGTATAGTCCTTTGTTGACCCCAGGGGTCCGTTACAGGCCTGTGCATGGCGAGGGAACTTTCCTTCTGCAGATTGCGTATTCTCGGCAGAATGCCCTGGGTATTTCTTGGAAAATGAGGCTGCTGCGACAAAATGATGAATTCAAAGCGTAATGGCGGTATGGTACTGATTTCCGCTTTTCTGATGTGTTTCACGTTGTTCAGCCTGTCCGCTAATGCGCAGGGAAAGCCCGCTGCGCAGGCCGGCGCGCCCCGCTACAAGGATGCCAGTCTGCCCATTGAAGACCGAGTGGCCGATTTGCTGCCCCGGATGACGCTCGAAGAGAAGGTCGATCAACTGGCAGGCGGCTGGGAATTCCATGCCGATGTCATCGATTCCACGGGAACCTATACAACGGAAGAAGCACGCAAGATTCTCCAAAGTTTGGATAACGACGAAACGAAATTCACTCCGCGCCAGGCGGCAATTCTTCGCAACGGCATTCAGCGCTATCTTCGCGAGAAGACCCGCCTCGGCATTCCGGCCATGTTTGAAGGCGAGGGGCTGCACGGCTTCATGGAGTACGGAAGCACCAGTTTCCCCCAGGCACTGGGCCTGGCCAGCACCTGGGATCCAGCTCTGGTGAAACGCGTGTTCACAGCGGTTGGCGAGGAAGCCGGGTCGCGCGGCGCGGATCAGCTTTTTTCGCCGGTTCTGGATATTGCCCGCGACCCGCGCTGGGGCCGGACGGAAGAAACTTATGGCGAAGATCCCTACCTGGCCTCGCGCATGGGCGTCGCGGCCATTGAAGGCTTGCAGGGCGATTCCCTTCTTATCGACCGCCATCACGTGATGGCAACAGCCAAGCACTTTGCCGTGCATGGCCAGCCGGAGGGCGGAACCAACACGGCTCCCGGCAACTACTCCGAACGGATCATCCGCGAGAACTTCCTCGTTCCCTTTCAGGCCGCTGTCCAGGAAGCCAACGTAGGCAGCATCATGGCTTCCTACAACGAAATCGACGGCGTGCCTTCGCACATCAATCACTGGCTGCTCGACAGGGTTCTGCGCCAGGAGTGGGGATTCAAGGGCTACATCACCTCTGATGGCGAGGGGCTGCAGATGCTGGTCACCACGCATCACGTGGCCTATAACAATTCGGATGCCGCGCGTCAAGGCATTGCCGCGGGCGTTGACTACGACCTCTCCGACGGTTCGGTTTATCGCACCCTTCTTGCGCAGGTCAAGCAAGGAGTCGTGCCGGAAAGCGACGTGAACCGCGCCGTTGCTCACGTGCTGGCCGCCAAGTTCCGGCTGGGGCTTTTTGAAAATCCGTATGTCAACCCGGATTATGCGGAACGGGTGACCAACAGCGAAGAACACCGCAAGCTCGCTGTCGAGGCCGCGCGCAAGGTGATCGTGCTGCTCAAGAACGACAAGAACCTGCTGCCGCTCGACTTGTCCAAGGTCAAGACCATCGCGGTCATCGGCCCCAACGCCGCCGACGTTCATCTGGGCGGATACAGCCGCGACCCTGGGCAGGGCGTAAGCGTTCTTGACGGCATCAAGGCGCGTGTGGGCAACAAGGCCACCGTGCTTTATTCGGAAGGCTGCAAAATCACCAACGCCCCGCAGGGCTTCCGAGGCTGGCGCGCCAATAATGTTGCGTTAATCGATCCCACAACACAGACGGCCTCAATTCAGGCAGCGGTTGAGACAGCGCGCAAATCCGACGTGGCCATTCTGGTGGTGGGCGAAAACGAAAGCACAAATCGGGAAGCATGGTCGGAAGTGCACCTGGGAGATCGCGATTCGCTCGACCTGCTGGGCGCGCAGAACGACCTGGTCAAGGCAGTGGTCGAGACGGGAAAGCCAACGGTGGTCCTGTTAATCAACGGCCGGCCGCTGTCCATCAACTACATTGCCGAAAAGGCATCCGCAATTCTGGAAGGCTGGTATCTTGGCGAGGAAGGTGGCGCCAGCGCCGCTGAAGTGATCTTCGGCGACGTGAATCCCGGCGGGAAACTCCCCATTACTTTTCCGCACTCGGTGGGCGACCTGCCTGACTTCTATAATCACAAGCCCTCCGACAACCGCAGCTACGCCTTCAGCACACGCCAGCCGCTCTTTCCGTTCGGCTATGGATTGAGTTATACGACCTTCCGCTTTGACAACCTCCGCGTCGAGCCTGCCCAGATTCTCACCGGCGGCACGGCCAAGGTCAGCGTGGATGTAACCAATACCGGCCAGCGCGCCGGAGATGAAGTGCCGCAGTTCTACATCCATCAGAAGATTGCCGACGTCACCCAGCCGGTGATGCAGTTGAAGGGCTTTGAGCGCATCACGCTGAAGCCGGGAGAAAAGAAGACCGTCGAATTCACCGTTACGCCGGAGATGCTGTCGATCCTGAACATCGACATGCACCGCGTCGTTGAACCCGGCGTCTTTGATCTGATGGTCGGTCCCAGTTCTGACAAGACCAGCACAGTGCGGTTGACGGTTGCGGGAACGCAGGGTGAAACCGGGCGTCCGGCTTTGCCGCCACCTCCCGCCGGTTCCGAGTCGGGGATGGTGAGCAACTTCGACGAGCTGAAGGTTGCGGCCAGCTACGGATCGTGGATGCCCGCATCGGACTCGATGAACGGCGGTAAATCCACCTCCGCCCTTCAGGTTGTGCAGCCTGGCGCCGACGGCACAAAGGGCGCATTGCAGATCACGGGCGAGGTTGTTGCGGATTCCGCTTCTCCTTTCCAATTTGCAGGCGCGCTTTACTCTCCCGCGCAGGCGCCAATGCAACCGGCAAATCTGTCGAGCAAGAAGAGCATCAGCTTCTGGGCCAAAGGAGACGGCAAGAGCTATACCTTGATCGTTCTCACCGAAAGCCGCTCCGGGAATTCCGGCGAAATGCCGGCCATGACCAGCTTCACCGCAGGACCCGATTGGAAGCAATACACCTTCCCGTTCTCGACGTTTGAAACCGATGGCAGCGATCTGGCCGGCATCGGCTTTCTTCATGCGCAGGAGCCCGGCAAGTTCCAGTTTGAAATCGATCAGTTCAAGATTGAATAGCGGATCTTCCGTAAACCCGTATCAGCACCGTCCAAGCCTCCTGCTCCTCGATGACCACCTCGCGGAGCAGGAGGCTTGGGTGTTTTTGCTGTGGATTCATCTCACAGATGCCTGGCCGGCATGATGAGGTTTCATGAGCACCGTATCCGCAGAAGAGCGTGCCATACAATGAGAGAATCGAAAGGTAATTCGGGATGCAATAACCTGATCCCATACGCAAGTCCTTCGCGGCGCGCAAGGGAGGGAATAAAGTGATGAAACGATTCCAGGTCTCGGCTCTTCTACTCGCGCTCGGCGCGATGGTTGCCTCCGCGCAGTCTGTGCATCAGGAACCCTACTCCTGGAAAAGCGTCCAGATTGTCGGTGGCGGTTTTGTTGATGGAGTCATTTTTCACCCCACAGCGCCCGGCGTTCGCTACGCCCGCACCGACATGGGCGGCGCTTATCGTTGGGATGAGGCCGCTCATCGCTGGCAGCCGATTCTGGATTGGGTTCCCTACAAGGACCTGAACCTGATGGGAGTCGAATCCATCGCTGTCGATCCGGCCGATCCGAATCGCGTCTACCTGGCCTGCGGCACCTACACCAACCCGCGCACGCCGAACGGCGCGATTCTCCGCTCCGGCGACCGGGGAAAGACCTTTCAGCGAACCGACGTGCCCTTCAAATTCGGCGGCAACGAAGACGGCCGCGGCAACGGCGAACGCCTTGCCGTCGATCCCCGCGACGGCCGCGTTCTCTATCTTGGCACTCGCCACGATGGGCTCTGGCGCTCCCAGGACCGCGGCGCTACGTGGGCGCGAGTCGCCAGTTTTCCTGATGTAGCCGAGCCCGAGCCGCCCAGGATCATCCCGATTTCCGGCGAAACGCCTGATCACTTCTGGCAGCGCATGCCCATTCGCGGCAGCGGCATCGTTTTCGTCAAATTCGAGCCAGCGTCCGCCGGGCAAGGTTCAACTTCCGCGACTCAGACCATCTATGCCGGCGTCTCTCTCATGGGCCGGCCCAATCTTTTCGCCTCAACAGATGGCGGAACAACCTGGCATGAAGTCGCAGGCGAACCTACCGCCTATCGTCCCACGCGCGCCGCTCTCTCCGCCGACGGGTTCCTCTACGTCACGTACGGCACCGCACCCGGCCCCACACGCATGAAAAGCGGAGCCGTCTGGAAGCTCAACACTCACACTGGCGCCTGGACCGAGATTACGCCCGACCATCCCGTGGCCGGCGCCAAAGAATTCGGCTACGCCGGTGTTTCCGTCGATGCCCAGCACCCCGGCACCTTGATCGTCAGTTCATTCGGGCGCCCGCATTCGGCCGGCAACGAAGACATCTTCCGCTCAACGGACGGAGGAGCGAGCTGGAAACCCATCTTCGGCGGTGGCGGAACGTACGACTACAGCGGCGCTCCTTACGTGAAGAGCACACCCATCCACTGGCTCTTCGATATTGAGATCGATCCCGCCAATTCTGACCACGCCGTCTTCACCACCGGCTATGGCGGCTGGGAAACCTTCGACCTTACAGCGGCTGACCACGGCCAGCCCACCCACTGGAGCATTCTCGCTACTGGCATCGAGGAGACTGTGGCCCTGGAACTGGACAGCCCCGCCAGCGGCGCTCATCTTCTCACAGCCATCGGCGACTACGGCAGTTACGTGCACTGGGATCTGGATCGTCCTGCGCCCGAGGGCGCATCTGCGCCGCCGCGCATGGGCAACACGACGGGGATTGCTTCCGCCGCGCTCCACCCTGAAATCGTTGTCCGCGTCGGCAACAGCGCCGAGCACAAGCCTGGCGAGAGCATCGGTTATTCGCTCGATGCGGGCCGCACCTGGAAGCCCACAGCCAGCGCTCCTTCACAGCAGAGCCGCGCAGGCTCCATCGCCGTCTCCGCTGACGGCAGCGCCTGGCTCTGGACCCCGGAACGCGAGGCGTCTTTCGCTACACGCGACCAGGGCGCAACCTGGACCGCCGTCCAGGGACTTCCTCACAACCTGCGCGTTCTCGCCGATCCCATGGACCCGCAGTCGTTCTTTGCCCTTTCGCTCCCCAGCCTCACACTCTATTGCAGCCGTGATGGAGGAGCCACCTTTACCGCCCAGAACTTGACTCTTCCGGACGCCGCTCCCGTACTCGCTTCGCCGGAACGCGGCGACAGCCGCGGAGGCCAGGACCGACTCTATGCCACGCCCGGACGCACCGAGGACCTCTGGCTGCCCGCCTTCGACGGCCTCTACCACGCGCTTCCGTCCGGAGAACCGGTCAAAGGCGGCAGCGTTTCCTTTGCCCGCCTGCCCGGCGTCGAAGAGATTCACGCCTTCGGCTTCGGCAAGGCCGCTCCGCACCATTCCTACCCGGCTCTCTATCTCGTCGGAACCATTCACGGCCAACCCGGAATCTTCCGCTCGACAGACCAGGCGCGAACATGGGTCAGAATCAACGACGACCAGCACCAGTGGGGACTGATTCTGCAGATTACCGGCGATCCACGTTTGTATGGACGAGTCTATGTCGGCACGCATGGCCGAGGAGTTTCCTACGGCGATCCGGTGGCGCGCTGAAACCAGGGCGTTTTCGATTCAAGTGTTAATGAAACGATGGGAAACCACGAATTCAACCCTTCAGGAACAGTGACAACTCTCTAAATTCCCATGCGCGATTTCAGAGTGCGAATGCGATCACGTGCGACGGGAATCTGCGTGCGCCGGTCATCCTTGAGGAAAAGGATGACCTGGCCTGCAAACGCGGAGTTCACTTCCTGAATCCAGTCCACATTGACGAGCGCTGAGCGGTGAACGCGCAAAAACCGCGCCGGGTCTAGCCGCCGTTCCAGTTCCGTGATCGTCTGATCGACGCAGTGCTCGCGCCCATTCACCAGCGCATAGGTGAGCTTGTCGCGGGCCAGGAAATGCGTCACGGCATCGAGGTCCAGAAACACTATGCGCTCTCCCACGCGCGAAGCAATGCGCCGCGGATAGCCTGCCTGCTCACCGCGCAGCGACGCGGCCAGTTCCTTGAGCAGGGCGGGCAACTCCGGGTTCCGCTGCCAATCCGGCTTGGCGGACGGGCGGATTCGGTCAAGCTTCTTGAGCGCGCGCGCCAACTGTTCGGGCTCAACGGGTTTCATGAGGTAGTCGATGGAATTCACTTCAAAAGCTCGCAGCGCATATTCGTCGTATGCCGTGGTGAAGATAACAAAAGGTTGCACCTTAAGCCGCGAAAGCAGTTCGAAGCCATTCATGCCGGGCATTTGAATATCGAGAAAAAGAACGTCGATAGATTCGCGATTCAAGAACTCGAGCGCCTGAGCCGGATCTGTGGCGCTACCGGCTATGCGCAGGCCGCCCGCTTTCTCAAGCAGGCGGCCAAGCCGCTCGATGGCCAGCGGTTCGTCATCGACGAGATAAGCGCGAAGCAATGCAGTTTCCATCGGCATTTCCATTATGAGCGGCCATTCCATGGAAAAGACAAGCTGACAGCCGTCTTTTCATTTTCCCGAGTCACATCAAGCCGCCCTTCGCTGCCAAACAGAAGTTCAAGCCGCGCGATGAGATTGCCCAAACCGTGTTCGGGCTTGATGGCATCGAGCGAGAATCCAGGGCCATCGTCAAGAACTTTGAGCCGAACGCGGCCGGCATCCCTCGACCCTGAAATCTTGATCACGGCGCCCTGGCTGCGCTGGGAAACCACGTGCTTCACCGCGTTTTCAACCAGGGACTGAAGCGCCAGCGGCGGCACTTTCACGTCCTGAAGTTCTTCGGGAACCTCGATTGAATAACTCAGGCGCTTGCCGAAGCGGGTCTTCTCAATCTCAAGATAGTCCCGAACGATCTTAAGCTCCTGACTGAGAGAAACCAAACTGCTATGATTTGCGCCGAGCGAGAAGCGCAGCAGCGAAGCCAGCTTGCCAACTGTATCTTCAGCCAACTGCGGATCCCTGGGAATAAGAGCCGAGATGGAGTTAAGCGTGTTGAAAAGGAAGTGCGGATGGATGCGCGACTCAAGCGAAGAAAGCCGGGCCTCGGCCAGCAGTTTGTAGGCGCGCTCCTGTTCCACTTGGCGCGTGCGCAGTTCAAGAGTGGCAGCCTGCAGCTTGTAGCGCAATGTCTCATACGTGGTGATCGATAAACCGACCACAAGCGCGATGACAATGCTGAAGGTGATGTTCGCCTGGAACTCGAGCCAAAACGTGTTGCTGGGAATGATTCCAGCAATCAGAAAAAGAAGGTTGCTGACCAAGACTCCAAAGCAGCTTGAAACCAGAAGCGCGGCCGCGCAAAACAGAAAGACCAGCCGGGGAAATCTCTCCGTGTAGCGGAAGGCGATCCAATTCAGCAGCAGCATCGATGGCAGCGAGATGGAAACCGAATAGACCAACACCAATGCCATATGCACTACAGCTTGTGAAAGCCTGATCTTTCCGAGGGATAAAAAAATCGCCATGCAGATGACAGCCACAAGCGCGGCAGTCAGAAGGACCTTCAGATAATTCCCCGCGGTCAGCCTGGAAAACCATCGGCGACTCGGCTTGTCGGAATTGTTGCAGAACATCATAGCTGAAATCGAACCCCCACTGACGTTGCCGCTTTGTAAGGCGTGGCTCCGTACTCCGTTGTCTTGCTGCCCGCCGGAATCTCCAGATGCATATAAAAAGAGAAGTGATTGCCAAATCGACGCGTGGCATCAACAACAGTGGTAAAGCTCTGATCCTTCATGTTCGCCACTATCGAGGCGGACAGATCCCACTGCTTCCATCCGGGCAACTCACGCAGGCGCGATTTTCCCACATATAGAAACCCATAATACTGCCGGCCGGCTGATGGCGAAATGCTCGTATCACGATAGTACGCGGTGTTGGGCGGTGTATAAAACTCTCCGATGAAAGATACGCCGCAGGTGGTTGTGTATTTTCCGCCCAGCAGAATCGCTTCGTGCTCGCGCCATGCGGCTTCGCCGTGCATCTCCCACGCCTGGCCGAAGACGCGCGTGAAGGTAAGCCCGCCCACGGCATCTCCGCCGCGCTCGCCGGCAGCAATCAGCGAAGTGTCAAAGCCGCGCACCAGAATGTTATACCGGAAGGCAGTGGTGTCGTGCAGATTCGATCCGGCGGGCGCCAGTTCGGCGGTGGACCATGCGAGTGAAAACGCGTGCGGGCCATGGACAAAGTCGGCCTTGACCATATCGCGGCCTTGATTCAAATTCAACCGGTCAGCCGGATTAGTCGGCACGCGAGGCGGGTCAAGCACTCCTGCCGGAGTAAACGCATAGCCGGTTCCCCAGCGCACGATTCTTCGCCCCAGCATGAAGTCGAAGTCGCCGACGGAAAGACCGGCATAAGTTTCTTTAACGCGAAACCGCGTATGTGTTCCTGTGTACGGTTCAAGCGCGGCGTTGAAAGCCGCAGCGGCGGCGGCGTTGCCCGGCGGCAGATCGAACTCCGCGGCTGAAAGTCCGTGAAATGTTTCAGCGCGGCCGACAACGCTCGATGCAAGGCTCCAGCGGGACCGGTAGCGAAGAGTAAAAGATGGCTCCAGAAGCAACTGATTCTCAAACAGTGTGACCGAAGGGGCTTTCAGCGATGCCGCGGACGCGGGCAGAGGCGGTTGAAGGCTGCTATCGAATGTTGCATCGTCAATAGCAGCAATGGAGTAGCGGAAATCCGCGCGTGACGCCTGCCGCGAGCCGTCCTGCGCCGTTGCCAGAGAAGCAGCGGCGAGGAACAGCAGCGCCGGAAATGTGAGTGCGGGTTTCATGGATTGTGATTACCAATAGATCAGTTTGATTTCGATTGTGGTTTTCTGCTGATTGAGCGTGAATTTTGCCTCGCTGGGATCGGGAGGCCTCATCCTTTTTTCGGGGTTGTTTGATGCGCCGTAGCCTTCGATCGGGATTCCCATTTCATTGGAATCCATCTTTCCGTTCAGGTTTTCATCGTGGAATACGTAGACGGAGTAGACCCCTTGCGGAAGGTTTTCAAAAACGGCCTGGGCGCTCAATGATTTGGCGTCAATTTCGGCCGCCCGCTTTTCAACGGAAATAGAATCGCGCATGAGGGACAAAAGAATCTTTCCGTCCGCATTGCGCAGACCTGTAACTTGCACGGTAAGTGTGGATGTACCTTGTGCGAGGACTGGCTTAGCTTGCGCCCGCGCCGCAAGATAGATGGCGGATGCCGTCAGCAGCGCGCCACAAAACAGGATCGCCGCAGTGATTCGCCGGGATTTGAAAATCTGTTTCATTCTCTCAATCTCCTTTTGACGAGGTTGGTTTTCGGTTTTTGTCATTGGCGCTGCGTCCCAGAGTGCAACTACCAATAAAACAACTTGATTTCAATTGTGCTTTCCGCGCGATTCACAAAGAACTTCGCCTTCTCCGGCGCCGGCGGTCCAAAGCGCGCCTCTGGATTGTTCGAGAATCCGTAGCCGTTTTGTGGGATTCCCATCGCATTGTGCTCCATCTTTCCCGTCATGAATTCATCGTGAAAGACGGAAGCCGCATAGGCTCCTTGCGGGAGATTTTTGAAGACAGCCGTTGCGGTCATGGTTTGAGGATCGATCTCGAGTCTCTGCGAAGCGACAGCGTTGGAACTGTCTGATGGAAAGCCCTTCCCGTCGCGGTAAAGAGCAATGCTGATTCTGCCCTTCGCATTCCGAAAGCCTGTAATGTGAACGTTGAGGGTGGATTTGGCTTGAGTTTGCGCTACGAGCCATCCGGCGGGGAGCGTCAGCAACACGCAAACAAGCAGAGGCAGAGCGGCGAAATGTGTGATTGCACGGCGAGTGAAAATCATTTCCTTTCCTTTCAATTGAGAATAAACATCGATCATTATTGATCCGGGAAGAAAACAGTGAGATCGTTTTCCCACCCATTTCCGCGAAAAACGCGGAAATGGGTGGGGCACCCTGACAGTATTTAGGCCTGTGGTGAAAGTCTGAATCGCTGAAGAACCTCCCTCGGGGGCTAAAGCCCCGCTGATTTTGCGGCACTTCCGGCAGTCAGGGCTAAAGCCCTGACCTACCAGTCGTGCCCTTTCAGAACATCAACTTATGCAGAGGTTTCTTAAAGGTTCCTTTTTGATACAGCCCAAAGGATTTGCATCGTGCTCCCCCACCCTAGCGACAAAAACAAAGGCGTCGCGAGGGTGGGGCACCCTAACAGTTGGGGTGAACCCCTTGAGTGAGACAGTTTGCGAGTGCCCCACTTGCCGTTCAATGAAATTGTCTACTTATCCTGCCCTTGCTCCTTCAGAATAATCCTGGTTGGTGAAGCGGAGGTGGGCCCTGGTGGAGACCAACCCGCCAAGGAATAACCAACTGGAGACTCATCGATGGGATGAGGTGGGGTGCTGGATCGA